>Ga0302250_1002315_pt1 | contig 12087 bp, 9 predicted proteins | sample AAG_RA_Asp_MG_FD_193536 | JGI IMG/M metagenome (GOLD analysis project Ga0302250, IMG submission 193536) | Enriched activated sludge microbial communities from anaerobic digester in WTTP, New Holstein, Wisconsin, United States - AAG_RA_Asp | ecosystem: Engineered > Bioreactor > Anaerobic >... | reverse complement strand
ACACTGGGGTTAACCTTTTTGGAAACTGTGCTGAAGGCCTTCTGGGCAGCAATGATATCGGACGGCACATCCTTTACCGGCGCATCAGCCTCAGCAGACTTGCGATTGGACTCAAAAAACAGCGGGGCATCGCCTTTGCTGCCACAAGCAGACACAAGCAAGGCCATCAGTAAACAGACCAGACTCCTGATTAAAAGGTTTTGCATGGACTCCTCGCGAAACAGAAACTTTTGCAGGATTGAGCCCAACGGCTAACTTGTTGAAAGATTAGCCATAGTTAGCTGTTCTGTCAACTGAATACGTATATTTTAGCCTTGTTTGACGCATTACGCGTCTAGGTTCTATTAGCAGTGGGGAGATTTACTCATGAAGAATTTTCAGGGGGCGAGCCAGAAACGTCAAGGCCCCGCTTTTTACGGCGGGGCCTTGTCAAATTCAAGCTTTTAAAGCATCCAGCATTTTGGAAGCCACATCCTTGCCGCTGATGTTGTAGCTCCCGCTGGCCAGCTGATCCCGGATGGCTGCAACCTTTTCCCGCCTGACCTCGTCTTCATCAGGTATTGCCCGGATCATCTGTCTGACGGCTTCAGACATGTGCACGTCGAAGGCCTTACCAGTTTCTGCGACCTGTTCCTTCGCATCAGGTGCAGGTTTAGTCTTGCGTGGTTCCAGCACTGTATTTGTTAAAGCATTTATACCTATTTCGTCTATTTTCATAAATGCTCCAATGGCAACAACAGCAAATTTAATATCACCATCGGCATTTTTGCGGAAAATCTTTAATCATCTGCCAGAAAAGCGTTACAACGTTCCCCGTAACCAGGCCTGGCTACATCTTGCCATTCAGGTCAAGCACTCTGACCGCGCCCAGCGTAGAAAGCGGTTTTTCAAATCGGGCCGCGTCTCCAACTACAACCAGCTTGAAGGCCTCGGGCCTGAGATACTTGACAGCCGCTGCCTGCACATCCTTTTTCGTCACTGCGGCAATCCCGGCACGATACTTTTCCAGATAATCCGCATTGTAGCCGTAAAATTCCAGCCGGGCACGCTGGGTCAGTATTGAGGCCGGTGTAGTAAAACCGAACATGAATGAATTGATAATGTAATCCTTGGCAGCAGCAAGCTCCTGGTCTGTCACAGGCGCCATTTTTACACCGCTGATAATATCCTGCATCAGCTTGATTACCCGCAAGGTACTTTCACCCTTTGTCTCTGTTTCTGCAACAAAGCTGCCTGTAAACCTCCTGCCAATATCAAAATGGCTGCCTGCGTGATATGCCAGGCCCTGATTGGTGCGCACCTCCAGCATCAGCCTCGATGTAAAACCGCCCCCCAGAATATAATCCAGCACCCTCACGGCATACAGATCCGGATTATTCTTGTCTATGCCCAGGTGCCCCATGCGGATAACCGTCTGGGCAACGTTTTTCTGCGCAAAAATCACTTCCGGGGCAAAGCGGGCCTCGGGCTGGGCAACCTGGGGCAAGTCCTGATGCTTCACTCGCGCCGCCGCATTAAAGATAGCATTCAGCTCTTTAACAATAGCCTGTTTGTCAAAATCACCGGATACCGCCACAATCATGTTGGCCGGGTGATAAAAACGGCGATGGAAGCTGATGATATCCTGCCTGGTGATCGCCCGTACCGAAGCAAATGTCGGCACCGTTCCCAGCGGATGCCCGTCATAGATAACCCTGACGATTTCACGGTCACCGACAGACTTGGGATCATCATTCTGCCTGCGTAGCACCTCAACCAGCTGCTTTCTGGCAATCTCCAGACGTTTCGCGCTGAAGTCGGGTCTGAACAGCACATCACCAAAAATGTTCAACGTGCGTCCCAGATTTCGGGATAACGTGCTCATGGATACGGTGCCCATATCGCTGCCAATGGCACTTTCCACGGACGACGCCATAAACTCCAGCTGTTCATCCACCGTTTCCGGCGCCACCCCTCCGGCACCTCCACTGCGCATAACAGCCCCGGTAACCGCCGCCAGACCGGCCTTCGCCTGAGGCACATAAACCGAACCGGCCCTTACCATGACAGTGATATTAACCAGTGGCAATTCTGTATCCCGCAGCAGATATACCGGAGTGCCGCAATCCAGAACAATCCGGTCTGCCCTGGGTATGGAAAAATCCGTTTCACTGAAGACAAGCCGGCGCGGGTCCGCCTTGCCCAAATCCGCAGCAGCAGCCACAACCGCAAAACTTAACAGAAGACAGAGCGCCAATATTATCCGTTTCATTTCTTTTGCTCTCCCTTCCTGGTAATGAAACCAACCACCCTGTTTTCCCGGGTGAAATACTTGGCCGCCACACGGCGGACATCCTCAGGAGTAACTGCGGCCACCTTGCGCCGATATTCAGCCATATAGCGCCAGCTGCCGGCAACCGCCTCCAAATCGGTCAAACTGCGGGCCAGCCCGCTGTTGGTGCCCATGCGCACTGCCTCATCGTATTCAATCCTGTTCAGGATCTGTTTGAGCTCCCGCTCACTCACCACTTCACGCTTCAGCCTTTCCAATTCTGCAATCACCGCCTCCTCAACTTCCCTGACGGTATGGGGTGCGCGAGGGTTGGCATTCATTACAAACAGATTGGGATACCGGCTACCCGGTGCATCAAACACCCCCACCTCCACAGCAATCTGTTTTTCCAGCACCAGCTTGCGATACAGCCTTGAGGTCCGGCCATGTCCAAGCAGCATGCTGATCACATCAAAGACATAGTCGTCAGGATCAGGAAGCGATGGCTTGTGAAAACCCATGATCATGGTCGGTTCAGCCTCTGCCACCAGCTCTATGCGGCGCTCGCCGGATTGAGGAGGCTCCACGGCCGTAACCGGAGACGGCCGGCTGCCCGGCTCGATATCACCAAAATACCTTTCCACCAGCGCGATAGTATCCTTGGTGTTTATATCCCCGACTATGGCCACAATGGCATTATGGGGCCCGTAATAAGCCTTGTGGAACCTTTCAGCCTTGGTTCTGGTAAGGTTCTCGATATCTGACATCCAGCCAATGGTCGGCTGGCCGTAAGGGTGGGCCAGCCAGCTGGAGGCCAGGAATAGCTCCCACAGCTTGTTTTCAGGGTCCGCCTCATAGGTGCGCCGGCGCTCTTCCATAACAACGGAGCGCTCGGTGTAAAACTCCCTCAGCACGGCATGCTGCATGCGATCGGACTCTATGGCCGCCCACAGTTCCAGTTTGCCGGAGGGCAGACTGATCAGGTAGGTGGTGCCGTCACGGCTGGTGTAGGCATTATAGCCCACCCCGCCATGTCTGGCATAAAGCTCGAAAAACTCGTCCTTGACCACATATTTGGCCGCCTCAGCTTCAAGCGCCTTCAACTGCCCGGACAACTCGGCAATCCTGGCCGCGTTTGCCTTGGCGCCTTTACTTTTCTCATCCTGCAACAACAAAGCGACAGACTCGATCTTGTCCAGCAAAGGTTTTTCCGCCTGATAATCGGTCGTGCCCAGCGTTCTGGTGCCCTTGAACAGCATATGCTCCAGCAGATGGGCAATGCCTCGTTCATCGCTGCGTTCATCAACACTGCCAACACGGAAACGTATCCAGGCCGCCACCGTAGGCGAGGTATGCCGCTCCACCAACAGCAGCTTCATGCCGTTTTTCAGGGTATGCTCGACAACCTTCTCTTCCAGAGCCTGCTTGTTTAACTCTTTTGCATGTACCAATCCAGCAGGTGATATGCCCCCTGCTGAAAACGAAATGCCACTGATCAGACAGATGGATATTGTCAGCAACAGGATTTTTCTCATTCATAAGCCTTTCTTCAAGGAGGTATGTTAAAAAAGGACAGCGGGTAGTTAAAAACAGGCCCGCAACCATGTGGTATCCAGGTTTTATCGTGGCAAGATGCGATACTCCAAGGTGGCTTCACCCCAATCAGCCGGTTCCAGCTGGTTCAAGCGTTTCAACAAATCACTCATCAGCCCCGTTCCTTTTGCATCATATACTGCAAACCCCTCCTGAAAACCCCTTTCCAGAAGCGGCTCTTTATGCCTGGTGGCAATAACCTTCACTCGCTCCACAGCCCCGCCCGCTTTATTACCGGGCAATAGAGCGGCTTTCAGCCTGGCGCTGGTACCTAGCGGCGGAAATTGATACATCTGCCTTGCCAATACTCTGTTATTGAGCTGTTCGCTGTTGGGCAACAACTGGGTCACAGAATTATCAGCTGCAACAACAAACAAATAGACATAGCTGTCACGGTCCATCTGATACTGGACAGACACCTCATCTCCTTCGCGGAGTTCTGTGCGGCTTAATGCCGCCTTAACCTGAATAAAATCTGCCGCCTGCGGATAAACCGGTTTCACCAGGCACCTGATCTTTACCCGGCAACCGTTTGACACCGCCAAGCGTTCCTGGCCAAGTACCTCAAAGCGTTCGATTCTGCCGCGCACCCGCGCATAAATCAGATCCTCAGCAAGCTGACTGTTCGATACAATTGTATGTGAGCGTATAAAACTGCCTACGGCCTGTTCCAGGGCGCTGCGTTGCGCTTCAATCTTGGCACGCTCGCAAACCTCACGGGGCGAATCCAGATCACTGCCAACCGCTTCGCCGTTTACCTCAATCAGTATCGGCTTTTCTTCAGCAGCAAACACAACAGTAATCCACAACATTACTAAAAATAGTGTCTGAATGATCAATTTCATTTTCATTCCCGTCCACAGCAAAAACAGAAAGATAGCAGCTAGCGAGTCCTGGTTATTTCAAGGCCGCTAAACTTAGCGTCTGAGGGAGCCAGCATCACCGGTGTCTGGGTACGGTTCAGTTCACGTGAGGCAGTCATGGTGACATTGCTACTCACAAAAGCAAACAATTCCCCCAGCGTGACCCTGCCATTGCCATTTCGATCAGCTTCTCCCCTCAATCCTTTAAGCAGATAATATGTAAACAACCCATGCCGGGCCTGGTCAAAATCCGAAGTAACCTCACTTCCTGAGGCAGAAGCAACTACCACAGACTTTTCACCTGCCGCCAACTGGCGCTGACCACTGAGCACCAGCGGGCGAATACCGCTTTGCATAACGCTTCTGCCGCTGGCTCCCGAAAAGCAGCTATCCAGGAGAACTACTGACTCCCTGGCTTTCAAGCGGTTTAATGCCTCCTGGATTCGGGCCAGCGGTATAAGCTTGGATGTAAAATCAGGATGCCCGTCATAAGGCACTATATATGCTTTCGTACCATCCGGTTCTGGGGCCCCATGGCCTGCATAGTAGAGGTATACACGGGAGTTTGCGTTAACACGGCGCGGCAGCCAATCCTCCAGGTATGCCTCAATATCGCTTTTGGTAGCGTTCGCATCGGTAAGCAGCGCAATATTAGCCTTGGGAATACCGCTCAGGTTTTCCAGGTACTTTGCGACGACTTCTGCATCCCGACGCGCATACTTAACCGCAGGCAAACTTGCCTCACGGTAAGCCCCAATACCGATAACCACGGCAACATCTTCCGGCTTCACGTATCCACTCACTTTAGCCGGAATGTCATCCACATTTAGATCAGAAACCACTTCCACTACCTCGCGAATTTCAACTCCACGTGTCGCGACACGCACTACACGGGCTTCTGAAGGCGCAAAGCCATGACGTTCTGACAATCCGACCTTAAGTTCTGCATTTTCCGAGCTGACATTTGTCGGCAGCACACCTTTCAATTCAATCCGCTTGCCGGCCCCGGAAACCAGATTACCAACCGGCTGTTTTGGCCCAAAAAGAGTTAGCAGGCTTTGGGTTCCCGAAAAGTGAAGCTGTACATCTTCAGCAGTGCCCTCCCCCTGGTTGACGACCTCCACTACAAGCACCACCTCTTCTCCACCTTCCAAAACACGATTGCTGTTTTGATCCTTCAATTCCAATTTGAATTGCAGCTTCGGCGTTTGAGAACTTACCTTGACAACCTCAATAGGCTTTGCTGCAACTGATACAGGAACACTCTTTGGTTTAATCGGCTGTGCAGGTTGCATAGAAGGCTGTTGAGAAGCGCTTGCTGAAATGGGAGTATCCTGTGCAGGGGAAAGCTGTCCGCCAAATGTGGCCACTTGATAGCCGGACCCTTTTCCGCCGGATGCCGGGCCTGCGTGGCCTGTGGAGTAATAGCCCGCAAAAGTTGCCTTATCAAGATCTATATGATCCAGCTTGAGTTTCATCTCCCAGCTGACAGTCCCGACAACCAGCCAAGTGCAAAAACTGGATGTTTCCAACTGCACATCCTGAGGCGATCTGACCGTCAGGGTCCCTTCCCCTTCGGCGCAAAGCACCGGTACACCAAGAAACGAACTCCAGGGACGCAGCTTGAAGCGTATCTCTTTTTTTTCGCGGTCCAGGTAAGACACATCAGTGAATTTAACGGAGTAAAGTGTGGTGAAAAAAGGCAGGGGCCCACCTTGTGTGAAATATTTGATGCTGTCGCTGGTCAGTTCACGCGTTTGAGGCTCCGCCTCGGTCAGTTTTGCATCCTGGTTGATGCGACGGGACAAAAAAGCATAGATGCGGGAAACAAAACTGTCAGCATCAATTCCGCTACCAAGAGTAGCACACTGTTTATGCTCGCAAAGCTGTACCTTTTCAACCTTAACATCCTTGAGAGAAGATGCACACCCGGATAAAAACAGGCCGCCGCACATCACAATAATCATACTTTTTATCAAACTCAGTACTGACATGGGACCCCCTGCCAAGTGAAAAGACCTAATGCCTCTTGATAATGCCACTACTTCTTTTGAACCTGTCATATACTGGCACTTGCAGCCAGTAAAAAAGAAATCCTTTTCTTGTCAAGGCATCTCCAATACGTCAGCACATGCCGCCCATCTCCATAATGATCTGCCATTGCTCTGCTGTCACAGGCTGTATGGATAGGCGGCTGCGCTTGACCAGCGGCATTTCAGCCAAGAACGGGTTTGATTTGATCTGATTCAAGGTAACAGGCCTTTTAAGCTCGCTGACAAAACGCACATCCACCATGTACCAGACCGGATTTGCAGGCGTCGAGGCGGTGTCAAAATGTTCTGCATCAGGATCAAAGGCGGTGAAATCAGGATAACCTTCGCGCACCACCTCGGCAATGCCTACCACTGCCGGTTCAGCGATATTGCTGTGATAGAACAGCACCCGGTCACCCGGTTCTATCTGATCGCGCAGAAAATTGCGCGCCTGGTAATTGCGCACCCCGTCCCAGTGTTCGGTCATGTCGGGACGCGCCTTTAAATCATCTATGGAAAAGCAACCCGGTTCAGTTTTGAATAGCCAGTAGTTCATGGCAACCTTTCACAAAAGCATATTGGTTTCCCGCATCGGAGTAAATGGTCGCGTAGCATGGTTAATAAAAGCATTATACCCATCAAGGAAATCGATTACTTCATCTGCGGACGGCAGATCAGCGATTATTTGCTCGCGAAGCTGTCGGCAATCCTGTGTCATCTCTTCCTGATTACCGCCAACAAGGCACGGGCGCTGTATCTCATTATGATTACAACTTGTCATATTTCGCCTTCAATTCTGCGGCTGTATCCTGCATGCCAAACAACTCAAAATAATTGTTAATTCTGTCCCAATCCAGTGAACTGCCGAATATTTTCATCAACGCCTCGATGTCGGTCATATCCAGAGGTCTGCGAGACGGGTCGTTATTGATAGCCTGAACCTTAAGTCCAATCAGATCTTCCGGCAAAATAACCGGAACAGTCTGCTCACCGTCAAAAATAGTTTTATGCTTTGCACGCTCCAGCATTGCCAGAGATGCAGGCCTGAATGCATGTAGAAAATCAAGTTTGCCTTGGCGCCTATCTTCTGATGAGAACTGGGAAACATTCTCAGAGGCATGAATGCATCTGTACCCAAGCTTCTCAACAATCTCCCGCACCTTATCCATGTCATTCCGGTTAACCAAAAAATCCATGTCAACAGTGGCGCGCTGATATCCCCACAAACTAACAGCAAAACCGCCGATCAGGGCATAGCTGACATGCTCTTGTAAAAGCGCTTCCAGCAGATTTGTAGTGACAGTCTTAAAGTCCACATTCACCTTTCACAATCTAACGGTTTGATCTCATACGCCAATATTGCTTCACTCCAACGATCTGTCACCCCAACGCAACCGTCACGGCCTCCAAGGCCTCGTTGATAAAGATAAACTCCAGCTCCTTCATCACATTTTCCGGGATATCTTCCAGGTCATCCCGGTTACGCTCCGGGGCGACAATCCTCCTCACCCCGGCGCGGTGAGCAGCCAGCACCTTTTCCTTCAACCCGCCGATGGCCAGAACGCGTCCCGTCAGGGTGATCTCGCCGGTCATGGCCACCCCGCGCTTGGCCGGTTTGTCAGTCAGCAGCGAAACCAGGGCTGTGACCATGGTCACACCGGCAGAAGGTCCATCTTTGGGGATGGCCCCGGAAGGCACATGGATATGAATCAGGCGTTCCTTGAAGCTGTCTTCGGCGATACCGAAATCACCGGCATGGGCCTCCACATAGGAGAGCGCCGCCCGTGCCGATTCCTTCATCACATCCCCCAACGAACCAGTCAGGATCAGCTCCGCCTTGCCCGGCATGCTGGTGGCCTCCACAAACAGGATATCACCGCCGGCTTCGGTCCAGGCCATGCCGGTAACCACGCCGATCCGGTCTTTTTCTGCCGCCACTTCGTTGTGGAACTTGCGAGGTCCGAGCAGCTCGGCCACGGAGTCGGGTGTAATCGGCGTCCGCAGTGGTTTCTTCTGGGTAATCTCCTTGGCCACCTTGCGGCAGATGGTTGCGATGGTGCGCTGCATATTGCGCACACCGGCCTCACGCGTGTAATCACAGATCACCTTTTCAACAGCCTCGTCAGTAAACAAAGGCGGCATAGCGCTCAGGCCGTTCTCCTCAATCTCACGCTTGATGATGAAGTTACGGGCAATCTGCAGTTTTTCCTCGGTACTGTAGCCGGCCAACCGGATCACCTCCATCCTGTCCTTGAGCGGTCCGGGGATCGGGTCCAGCTGGTTGGCGGTGGTGATGAACATCACCCTGGATAGATCAAAAGGCACATCCAGATAGTGGTCCTGAAAGGAAAAATTCTGCTCCGGGTCCAGCACCTCCAACAGGGCCGAGGCCGGGTCACCGCGAAAATCCTGCCCCAGCTTATCGATCTCGTCCAGCATGAAGACCGGGTTGTTGCTGCCGCAGCGGTACAGCTCTTTGATGATACGACCTGGCAAGGCCCCGATATAGGTGCGGCGATGACCACGGATCTCTGCCTCGTCACGCATGCCGCCCAAAGAGATACGCACGAACTTCCGCCCCATGGCGCGGGCGATGGATTTGCCCAGGCTGGTCTTGCCCACCCCCGGAGGACCGACAAAACAGAGCACCGGCCCTTTCATGCTGTCCCGCAGCGAGCGTACCGCCAGAAACTCCAGGATGCGTTCCTTAACCTTTTTCAGGTTATAGTGATCCTCGTTGAGGATCTCCTCAGCGCGCAGCATATCTAGGCTGTCCGTGGTAAAGACATTCCACGGCATACCGGAAAGATAGTCCAGATAGGTCCTGGACACCGTATATTCAGGAGAGGCCTGGTTGATGCGTTCCAGCCGCTTGAGCTCCTTTTCGGCAATATTGCGCACATCCTCCGGCAGACCGGCCTCCTCAATGCGCTTGCGCAGTTCGTTGATATCGGCGGTGCGGGCATCTTCCTCACCCAGCTCATCTTGGATATGCTTCATCTGCTCGCGCAGGATATATTCCTTCTGGTTCTTGCCCACCTTACGGGTCACCTCACTGGCCACCTCGCTTTTTACCTGCAGGCGCTGCACCTCGTTGGTCAGATGGACATAAACCTTTTTCAGCCGCTCCAACGGATCAATGGTTTCCAGCAACTCCTGCAGATCGGCCAGCGGCAGGTTCACGTACAAGGCCACCAGATCAGCCAGACGGGCCGGGTTATCGATGTAATCCAGCATCTTCATCACATCATCCGGCAACGGCTTGCCGTAGGACAGCGAGATTTTCAGCAGACCGTTCAGGCTCTGCACCAGGGTTTCCGAGACCATGCTCTTCTCAAAGAATTCCCTGACCAGCTCACAATGCGCCAGAGGGATCTCGCCAGTGTAGTCCACCTCAAAGATGCGCAGGCGGGCCAGACCTTCCAAGGTTACCTTGGACTTGCCTTCTGCGGTCTTCTTAATCTGGCTGACCTTGCAGAGCGTGGCAACCTCAACTGTACCCGGTTCTCGGCGGGCGTCTGCGTCTTCCAACTGGAGCTGGACAGCAACCATCCGGTCGCACTGATCTGCAGCGGTAAAAATCTTCAGATCCTGTTCACCGACAAACAGCGGGAAAATCATATAAGGGAAAGGTACCATCTCCTTCTGTTTGTAGATGGGCAGCCTATCCGGGATTTCAATATTGGTGTGCGGCATAAAAAATCAAACCTCTGTCAAATGTATTGGGATACTCTTTTATCACAGTTTTGCCTGTTTTTGAAACCTTACGGCACAACAGCCGTTATCGCGTCAGACGACGGATCAGCGCCTGATGTGCCGGATAAAGGTCGCACAAGTCTGCGCATGAGCCCATCTCAAAGTCCTTGAAATCAAAACCGGGAGCAACCGTACACCCCACCAGCGTAAAGGCGCCCGTGCTCTCCGCTCCAAACCAGCAGCCGGCCGGCACAACGGCCTGGAACTGCTCTCCCTGGGTAATGTTGCCCCCCAGCCGGATGATCCGATAACCGCCGGCCGGCTCAATCACATGCACCAGCAGCGCTGCCCCGGCATGAAAATGCCAGATCTCATCGGATTTTATGCGGTGCAGTGCAGAAAAGTCGCCCGCCTCCAGCAGGAACAATATGGCCGTGCTGCAACAGCGTGCCGCGCCAAAGCGAGGCGGCAGTGCATCGGCCGGCAATATCTCCGCAGAGCGGTAGGTCTCGGCAAACCAGCCCCCTTCCGGATGTCTGCTCAAGGCCAGCTGTTCAGCCAGCTCAGCAGCACTCACATCGTGTTGCGCTTCCATACTCCATCTCCGATCTGCATAATCCGCATAAATGTATAAATGGTTTTTGCCCGTTTTACATATTGCCAAGAGTATACCAGTTGTGGCAAGTTCCCACAAACTGCTGAAGGGACTGCTATGCATAAAAAATCACGTCTGTTTGCTGCAGGCGATATCAATGCGTTTTTTGGACTAATGCTGGACAACATGTCCGACCTGGTGATTATGGCCGCCATTTTGACCGGGGTCTTTGGCATGCCCCGTGAACTGGTATTTTACAAGATGCTGCCCGGCAGCGCCATTGGCGTGCTGGCGGGTGATCTGCTCTACTCCCTGATGGCCTGGAATCTGGCTCGACGCACCGGACGGCGCGATGTAACAGCCATGCCGCTGGGACTGGATACCCCTTCATCATTCGGCATGGCCTTCGGTGTTATCGGCCCCTGCTACCTGGCCACCAGGGATGCCCACCTGACCTGGCAGGTAGCCATGGCAACCATTGTGCTGATGGGGGTAGTCAAAATCTGCGCCGCGCCATTCGGCCCGGCACTGCGCAACGCCATCCCCCGCGCCGGCCTGCTGGGCAGCATTGCCGCCGTAGCCTTGCTCTTGATCGCCTATCTCCCCTTTCTGAAGCTGTTCTCCTCTCCGGTGGTGGGTTTCCTGTCGCTGGGCATTGTTTTCATATCCCTGCTGGCCCGTTTCAAGCTGCCGCTGCGCCTGCCCGGTGCGCTGGCCGGTATATGCTGCGGCACAATAGCTTATTATCTGCTGGGGGCATTTAACCTGCTGCCCAACGGCGGTCATCACCCGCTGCCAACCTTCGAGCTCGCCTTCAACCTGCCGCTGCCAAGCCTGGATTTTCTGGCCGGGCTGCCACTGGCCCTGACCTATCTGCCGCTAGCCATACCATTTGCACTGGCCACAGTCGTAGGCGGGGTGGATGTTACTGAAAGCGCGGCCGTTGCCGGCGACGATTACAACACCCGCAACATCCTGCTGGTGGAAGGATTCGCCACCCTGCTGGCCGGCATGTGCGGCGGCGTGATCCAGTCCTGCCCGTACATCGGCCACCCG
>Ga0302250_1002314_pt1 | contig 12091 bp, 13 predicted proteins | sample AAG_RA_Asp_MG_FD_193536 | JGI IMG/M metagenome (GOLD analysis project Ga0302250, IMG submission 193536) | Enriched activated sludge microbial communities from anaerobic digester in WTTP, New Holstein, Wisconsin, United States - AAG_RA_Asp | ecosystem: Engineered > Bioreactor > Anaerobic >... | reverse complement strand
CAAAATCATACGACAGAAGAGAGGAACCGTGAATGAGTGAAGAACTGATCCAGAAAATCAAGCAGATGATTATCGAGAGCCTGCGCATTGAAGGCATGACGGCAGACGAGATTGAAACCGATGCCCCACTGTTTGGTGAAGGACTGGGGCTGGACTCCATCGACGCCCTGCAGCTGGTTGTAGCCCTGGAAAAAACCTTCGGCGTAGTCGTGCCTGATGCCGCCACCGGCACCAAGGTGTTTGCCTCTGTACGCAGCATGGCAGATTTCATTGCTGAAAAGAATCAGTAAGGCAGGGACTGGGGACCAGTGACCGGAAAACCTCCAAGCTTGACGATGCTCGAAGGAGCTTGCGAGTGAAGATGCCGGATATTGAGGCATCGAAACCAGCAGCGACTGAAAGCAGCGGGAAGCCTGGTAACGGCAGACAAGAGAAGTCACTACAGCGGGGTGCATACAGATTTGACACAATCAGTTGATCACAAAATGAAAGTGCTGATGGTCCTGCCGGGCTGGCCCAAGGGCAGACTGTGGGGAGAACTGGCCTTCCGCTTTCCCTCGCTTTCTCTGGCTGCCATTGCCGCTGTCACCCCTGCGGACTGGCAGGTAGAGCTGTGCGACGATCACGCGCAGTCGCCCGATTTCAGCACCGATGCCGATATCATCGCCCTGACCGCCATGACCCCCCAGGCCCCCCGCGCCTACCAGATCGCCGAACGTTTCCGCAGCTTGGGCAAAACCGTAGTCATGGGCGGCTTCCATGCCAGCAACATGCCGGAGGAAGCGCTGCAGCACGTGGATGCCGTGGTGATCGGCGAAGGTGAGCTGGTCTGGCCGCAACTGCTGGAGGATTTCCGCAGCAACCGCCTTCTCTCACGCTACCGCAGCAGCGACCTGCTGAGCATGACCGACATTCCGGTGGCCCGGCGGGAGATATTCAAAGGCAAGGGCTACCTGCTGACCAACACCATCCAGACCACCCGCGGCTGTCCACACGACTGTGAATTCTGTTCAGTAACCGCCTTCTACGGCCGCAAATACCGTGAGCGCCCGGTGGAAACGGTGCTGACAGAACTGGAGGCCATGCGCAAGGAAAACTCTTTCGCCTTTTTTGTGGATGACAATCTGGTAGCCAACCGCAAATACTCGCTGCCTTTGTTCAAAGGCATGAAAGGGATGGGCTTTAAATGGCTCTCCCATGCCCCGATCAGTTTTGCCGATGACCCGGAGCTGATGCAGGCCGCCGGCGAAGCGGGCTGTGTCGGTATGTTCGTCGGATTTGAATCGCTCAACCAGGAATCGCTGAAAGCCATGGGCAAGGTCACCAACAGCGCCGCGACATTCAAGCAGAACGCGGAGAAATTCCGCGACAATGGCATCGGCATCCTCGGTTCCTTTGTACTCGGCTATGACGGCGACACCCCGGACATCTTCGAGAACACCCTCCGCTTCTGCGAGGATTGCCGCATCGAGGCCGCCATCTTCCCGCTGCTGACCCCCTACCCCGGCACGACCATCCGCAAGAGGCTGGAGGCTGAGGGGAGAATTATCAGCAACAAGTGGGAAGACTACGACATGGAGCATATCAATTTCCAGCCGCGCGGCATGACCATTGAGCAACTGCAGCAGGGCTATGATTGGCTAAACCGTTCCTTTTACTCCTTCGGTTCCATGTACCGGCGCATTTTCAAATTGCACCGCTCGGTGCAGGTCTTCGGTCCGATGAACATCGGCTTCCGTTCAGCAATAAAACGCAAGCGCCCTGAAGGGGGAAACACACCTTGATGCTCTGGATTTTCCCCGGACAACCGCTGCAGTATCAGCCAATGGCAGAGACCGATGCAGAACTGCTGTCGCTGGACCAGCTCTGCCGCGAGCGCTGCGGCTACAGCCTGCTCCGGAACGAGGCGTTGTCCGGCCACACCTTGAGCCCGCAAAGCTGTCTGCAGCTTTCTGGGGTAGCCACATCGCTCTACCAGGCCAGAAGGCTGCGCCGCGAAGGGCTGGCGCCACAGTTGGTTGCCGAGCACTCCCTGGGGCTGTACGCAGCCCTGGCCACCTGCGGTTGCATCAACGAAGGTGATGCGCTGGAACTGGCCGGCCGCTTCGGCACCTGCATGGCCCACATGGGAGCAGCCAAATCGTACGCCTTGGGCTGCCCCACCGGCCTGACCTGCGAAAAAGTTGAATCAATCGCCCGCAATAACAGTGTGCATGTGGCCAACTACAACACCTCACGCCACTTTCTGCTGGCCGGACTTCGTGACCGCATTGAAGCAGCCATGGAAGAATGCCGGCACGCCGGCGCTTTCAGCGTCAGTTGTTTTCCTAGCGAGGCGCCGCTGCACACCCCGCTGATGGAAGAGATCGCCGGTGAACTGGAGGAAATCGTCAAAGGCATCAGCATCAACCCGCCGCAAATACCACTGGTAGAGCATATCAATCAGACCCGGCTTGCCAGTGAGGATATATCCGCATTTCTGGTGGAAGAACTCTGCCGCCCGGTGCTCTGGGAAAAAACCTGGCTCGCCTTGCGAAAAACCGGCTTCAGCAGATACTTCGAGGTTGGCAGCGGCCAGGCATTGTCCAAACTGAACCGATGGATTGAAAGCGAGTGCAGCTAACGGTGAAATACGACGAGATCAACATAACAGTAAGATTCAGCGAGATTGACGTCTACAATGTGGCCTGGCACGGCAATTACGTCAACTGGATGGAGATGGGACGCATTGCCCTGGCGTCCAGATTCGGCCTGGACCCATTTCAGCTTTCCGAAGCCGGTTTCATGGGGCCGGTCATATCGCTGGAGATCAAATATCTGCGTCCGGCACGCTACAATGACGAACTGACCGTAAGAACGTCCCTGCGTGACACAACCACAGCGACACTGGAGTTTATCTCCGAGATAGTCGACGCCAGCGGCACGAAACTGGCCACCGGCCGCACCGTGCATGCCCTGACCGACAACGCTGGTGTGCTGCAGTACCAGCTGCCGCCGGCCATCGCCGAGCGCGTAGCCAGCATGCGGACATGGCTGGAGAGTCCATGAAACTGTTACTGGTATCGGCCAACCGCGAACGCGACCCGTATCCGGTGTTTCCCATCGGGCTCGCCTATCTCACCCCTGCCTTGAAAGCTGCCGGCCACGACCTCGCCGCCATCGACCTCTGTTTTTCCGCTTCGCCAGTAACCGATGTGACCCGGAAACTGGACGACTTTTCACCGGACGCCGTACTGATCTCCCTGCGTAACCTGGATAATGTTACCTGGCCGACAAGCCGCAGATACATCGACGGCCTGCGCGACATCATCGAGACCTGTAAAGGGCGGGCTGTCACCATCATCGGTGGTTCCGGCTTTTCGTTGATGCCTTCAGAGGTGTTGGCTTATACGGGTGCCGATTATGGCGTGGTAGGAGAAGGGGAAGAGATACTGCCGCTGCTGCTGGACTGTCTTCAATCAGACAAAAGCCCGGCCGGACTGCCCGGCGTAGTTGTTGCTGATAACAGCTATTTTACCGCTCCACAGCCTTTAAAACACGTGGCCGCCCCAGACCGCACACTGTTCGACAGCGCCCGTTACAACCGCGAAGGGGGCATGGCCAATGTTCAGACCAAACGCGGCTGTCCCTTCCACTGTATCTACTGCACCTACCCTCTGCTGGAGGGACGCCATGTGCGTCTGAGGCCGGTCAGCGACATTATTGCGGAAATCCGGCAGTTGGTGGAACAGGATGGCGTAGAATACATCTACTTTGTGGATGACATCTTCAACTATCCTCCGGAGTTTGCAGCAGAGCTCTGCCAAGCCATGATTGAGGGACAACTCTCCGTAAGATGGACCGCCTTCATCAGCCCCGATTTTATCTCGCCGCACCTGCTGGAACTGATGTTGAAAGCGGGCTGCGACGCCGTGGAATACGGCTCCGAATCCGGCTCCGACATTATCCTGCGCAATCTAGGCAAAACCTTCAACGCCGATGCTATCCGCAGTTCATCCAAACTGTGCCGAAAATTCGGGGTGGACTTCGCCCACTACATCCTTTTCGGCGGACCTGGCGAAACCCGCGAGACCGTGCTGGAAACCTTCGCCCTGATGGATGAGGTAATGCCCACCGCCGTGATCGGCATGACCGGCATCCGCATCTATCCCGGCACACCGTTGGAACAAATCGCCACCCGTGACGGTGTAATCTCCGCCGGAGCCCCGCTGCTGGAACCGGCCTTTTACATCTCCCCTGACATCCGTGACAGCCTGTGCGAACTGGTAACAGCCGAAGCGGTCAAACGTCGCACATGGGTCGTACCCGGCCTGGAGATCAACACCAGTTCCGCCATGCTGGACGCCCTGCGCATCTTCAAGGTCAGCGGCCCCTTGTGGAAGCTGATGAAACGCCTGGGGCGCACCCACATCAAGCCGCTGGACAACTGACCTGCAACCGCCCGGCTGTCCGTCAGAGGTGAAAGTCCCCGGCCGCCTCCGGCTGGTAAATGATCTTTTTGATCTGCAGCTTCCGCTCACCGCCCGGCACCTTCCAGGAAATCACATCACCGACCCCGTAACCGATCATAGCCATGCCAACCGGTGCAAGCACAGAGATCCTGCCGTCTTCCAGGCTAGCTTCAGCAGGGAACACCAACGTATAGATCATCTCCTCGCCTGTTTTTTTGTCCTTGAGGCAAACCTTCGAGTTCATCGTAACCACATCCGGAGGTATCCCGGCCGGATCCACCACATCGGCCTTTAAAAGTTCCTCTTCCAGTTCATCCAGATACCTGCTGTCCCTGGTCGTTTTTTCGGCGGCAGCCTCAATCAACTCCGTCAAACGCTGCATGTCGAAATCGGTGATATAGATATGCCTGTTTGTTACTGTCTTGCCCATAGGTCCAAACCTCCTAGAATTTTTGAGACTCTTGTAAACAGATTGTCATTACTGAATGGTTTAGCGAGTAGGATTACTTCCACTGATTCAAATACATGACCACCGGCAGGATCGAACGTGCCCCCTCCACCACGGATACGCGAGGCGTCTTGGGGGTAAATACGGAGATGCCGGTTCTTTGCTCTATGGCTTCTCGTATGCCGGGGACCAAGGCCCCGCCGCCGGTCAAGCATATGCCGCTCTCGATGATCTCGCATCCGACCTCCGGCGGCAGCCCTTTGACAAAGGCGTCAATCATGCCGGTAATTTCTTCTATAACAGGCCGCAGCGCCGAAGCGGCAATAGAGCTGCCCTGCTGTACGTTATTGTCGCAAATGCCGCAACGGCATAGATAATCTGCGCTGTCCCAGCCTTCCAGCCTGGCGTTGCCAGCAGCAAAAGCATCGTCAATAGCCCAGCGCATACGACCGCAACCAATCCTGACCGCATCGGTTGCCTTGATTTTGCTAGACGCAATAACAGCGCAATCCGTAACACCCTCGCCGATGTCAACCACCATCTGGGCAAATGCCGCAGACACATCCAAACCCGCGCCTATAGCGGCAGCAAGCGGTTCCGGTATGACAGTAACAGACGCAGCCCCGGCGTCCCTGACAGCGTCAACCAGCATCTTGCGCTCGTGTCTGTTTACATCGCTGGGAGCGCATGTCAGCACACAGGGTCTGACAATGCCAAACACCCTGGCCTTGTCCAGCATTGGTCGCAAGATGCGCGAAAGCGCATCAGCATCGGCCACCACTCCGCCGCGCATGGCCAGCCTGCCGCCGATTCTGGAAAGGCATTCCGCAACAGCAGACATGCCTGTGGCGACACGTATGCCTGCTGTGCCCACGTCCAGGGCAACATGCTGGCGCCAGTGTGTAAGATGAAACGTTGATCCCATATACAAAACAGCTCTCCCTTACAGCTGTGCTTTAATGCAATAATTTTTGCCAGAATGGCTGCTTTAACATAAAAAAAGCCCCCGCAGGCAATTACCTGTGGGGGCCATATGAGTAATTATTCAAGATAAACTCATGCCGCCCCGGGCTGTAGAAATTTGAACTGCAGCAGGTTGCTGAAAAGTGTGTTTGAGCACACTGCATGACGCTTACATATCTTATTGTCAAAACTGATAAAAGGCATAATAACCTGCATTTCTTCCTTGTCTGAATGAAGCATCTATACCCATCGTGGAGTGTCACAGATGATATGTGTCTCTAGCACAGGCACCCAGAATAGTCAACCGGCACATGCGCCTCCGGGAAGTGTCCCAGTTCCGCACCCATCTGGTTGGCGGCAGATTCCAGCACGTCCAGTATCGCCAGAGCAAAGGAGTGTAGGCTTTCTGGTTTGTGCCGTCTGCTGCGTATTCACCGATAAGTCCTTAGTCGGCGTAGATGTAGTGTGTGATGGTGCCATTGACGTTTTATGATTTCATTTGCTTCTATTCTGATAGTTGTTCATAATTACGGCGAAACTCATGTTGGAATAGGAGGTTATGAATGGCACAGGCATCAGCAAAGGAATTCGTAAAAATACCGAAGCAGGAATATAACCTGTTGAAAGAAGTCTTCCGAACTGTACAGCGTCAGGCATTGCTTATGCGTATCAGTGAGGCTGAAAAAACTCATGCTGCCGGCAAAACCAGGTCTATATCAATAGATGACCTTATTTCCTCTATTTAGGTTCTGTAATGAAACCGGCAAGAATCCATTTTGATGCTACTTTTGAGAAACGTTGGCTAAAATATCTTGCAAAACTGACTGACAAGGAAAAAAACCAACTTAAGGACAGACTTGCAATATTCAAGGAGGATATTTTTGATAAGCGTCTTAAAACCCACCACTTGAAAGGCAATCTCAAGGAATACTACGCTTTTTCAATAAATTATTCCGACAGGATCGTATTCAAACTACTGGAAGACAGTGATGTACTTTTTATTGAAATCGGCAGTCATGATATCTGCTACTAATCCCACCTGTTCAATTCAATCATTTTTCTTCTTCGTCTTTGCGTGAAACAAGCTTTTATGGTGCTTACCAGCCCCTGGCCTCTGATTTTCAACGAAAACGGCCAACGGCCAACTGACACGGTTCTTCGCCTTTCTCCGTGTCCTTAGCGTCTCCGTGTGAGACCAGCTTTTCAGGTTTTTACTAGTCCCTGGTCCCCAGTCCCGGCTTCTAGCTTTGACTACCTCCTGCTGTTTGCCAGCCGTTCCACGCTCCTGAAGATGTTCTTGGCCATCAGGCTGGACATGCGCCTAGTCATGTTGCTGGTCGCATCCATGTTGGCTTTGGTATACTTTCTGGCCGATTTGGTTTTAAGGAAACCGGCATACTCCGCCAGCTCTGCATCAGAGAAATCCTTGAACCTGTAAAACATCCCCATCTTGACCTTTTCCGTCAGTTGAGGTTTCATTTCATCCATTTTGGCCTTCAGCTGCCTTTGCATCTCTTTCTTTTTGCCACTGCCCAGTTTTTCGTTCATCTCCTGCGGCATGCCACCCATCACACCGGCCATGGCATCGGACATCAAGCGAAAGGCCTGTTCGGTCAACCGGCCCGCCTTGTCGATCTCGTTGACCAGGGCCCTGCGGCGTGCTGAGGGCGGGCTTTTCAACTGATACTCCTGGATTTCATAAAGCAGGTTCTGGCTGTAGACATGCTTGTTAGTTGCATTATCCAGCAGTTTGATGCCCAGTGGGCTCTTCAACCAGACAAGTACAGCTTCAAGCGTCTGTTTATCCAGGCGCGAGCGGTAAATTTTACGGATACGCTGTTTTTCCGCCTCGGGTTCAAAACCGGCCAGGGCTTGGGCAAGCACATGGCTGAGCTCCGGGGGCAGCCCGGCTACGGATTGAACCCCGCCCTGAAACTGTTGCACCAGCAGGTCCATATGCTGATCAAAACGGCTGGCCTGCAGCAGCTGTTCCACCAGATCTCCGCCTACAGTGGCTGGCTGGTGTACGGCATCTCTGCCATGCATGGGTGTAGAAACAGCGAACTCGCCGATGCGGTTATGCTTTTTGGTCTGTTCCAGCAGCACTTCGTCGAAAGGATACTGATAAACATCTTGCCCCTTGCTGAGCACGATGTTGCTGCCCTCGATCCAGACGGTGTTTCCGGTTTCCTTTGAGCCATCCTTGAAAAATACCGTGGCTTCACCAAAACACAGATTGAGCATCAGTAGCACCAAAGAGAAAGACAGCAGTAGAATCCTGATCATATGAACACCTTCAAAAAATGGGATAAAAGCTGTTAGAAATTACAGCCGTGAATAATGTTTGTCAATTAACTGAGTTTAAATTACAAAAAATTCTCTTAATAAGATATTGTGCCTCCAGTTCAGAGAAGCTCAGGTTTCCTCTTGTACCCAGATAAGCGTCGTGTAAAATAACGCATCTTCAGACAACCAGAGATGAGGAGCAACAAATGGGATTTTCAATCAGTAATGCACAGGCCTGGATTGCAACAGCGCCGCTGGTAACACCTTTCCGGATCGCCACCGGACAGCATGACCAACTGGAGAACGTATTCCTGCAGATACGCACAGCCGACGGTTGCTACGGTTACGGCGAGGCGGCGGTGGCCAGCCACATTACCGGCGAGACGGTGTCCCAGACCCTGGCCAACCTGCAGCAGGCCGCCAGCCAACTGGCGGGACAGGAAATAGCAGACCCGTTTGCCGTTATCGATCGTTTCCGCCCTGCATTTGCTGGCAACCATGCCGCCCTGGCGGCCTTTGAAATGGCCCTGCTGGATGCGGAGGCCCGCAGCCGCGGTGTTTCATTCGGTGCCCTGTTCAAGCCGGCCTTTGGCTGTCAACCGACGCCCCGACTGACCAGCGACATCACCATTGTCATCGGCAGCCTTGAGGAGGCGCAGCAGGCCGCCAGGCAGTATGCCGGCCAGGGTTTCAACGCCTTCAAGATCAAGATCGGCCGTGATTTTGATCTGGACCTGCAGCGGGTGCTGGCAGTCAAGCAGATTGCCCCGGACTGCAGCCTGATCCTGGACGCCAACATGGGCTATGATGCCGAGACGATGCTCAGGTTCGTGCAGGACCTGCGCGCGGCAGGCATTAACCCGGACCTGCTGGAACAGCCGGTGGCCAAAACTGACTGGGATGGCCTGGCCGCTGTCACCCGCGCCATGGCCGGGACCGGCACGCTGGTCTGTGCCGATGAGAGCGTCGGCAGCCTGGAAAGCGCCCGCAAGGCGATCGAACTGAAAGCGGTCAGCGCCATCAACATCAAGTTCATGAAAAGCGGGATCAGTGAAGCGGTGCAGATTGCCGATCTGGCCTGCCGCAACGGCATCAGGCTGATGCTGGGGGCGATGATGGAGAGCACCGTCGCCATAACCGCAGCGGCGCACTTTGCCGCCAGCCTGGGCTGCTTCAGCATTATCGATCTGGATACGACCTTTTTCATCAAGGGGCCGCTGTCCCAATCGCCATACCTGGACAACGGCGGGCACTTCGACCTGAGCAACCCGCAGCCCGGCATCGGCGTGGAACCGCCGCTGACATGATCCGCCACCCGCTGCTGATCATTGGCGTCCTGCTTGCCATTGAGCTGCTTGTGCTGCGGCTTTCCAGCCATACCCGCACAAAGCATCTGTTCGAGCTTCTGCCTTCAGTGTTTTGGATCTACTTCCTGCCCATGCTGGCCGCCACCTTCGGTATTATTGACCCCAAGAGCCCGGTCTACGGCCTGATGACCACCTGGCTGCTGCCGGCCAGCCTGATCCTACTGCTGCTGCCGGTGGATATCCGGGCCATCCTGCGCCTGGGACCGCTGTCAGTAGCCATGTTTTTCATCGGCGCCCTGGGCATCATCTGCGGGGCCGTACTTTCCTACAGCCTGTTCAAACCACTGATCGGCAACCAGTTCTGGGCGGGGTTCGGCGCCCTGTCAGCTTCATGGACCGGCGGCAGCGCCAACATGATCGCCGTCAAGGAGGCGCTTTCCGTGCCGGATCAGGTCTTTGCCCCGATGGTGATCGTGGACACGGTGGTGCCATACCTCTGGATGGGCATGCTGATTGCCGGCGTATCCATGCAGGCGGCCTTTGACCGCTGGAACCGGTCCGACCGCCGCATCATCGAAGAGCTGGGCAGGCGTATCGAAACTGCCCATAGCAAGCAAGACAGCCAGACCAATATCAGCACCATCCTCATACTGCTGGTGATTGCTGCCGCAGGCAGCGGGGTGGCCCACCTGCTGGCGCAACAGCTGCCGGTGATCAAGGATGTGGCCTCGCCCTACACCTGGACGATCATCACGGTTTCCCTGCTGGGCATCCTGCTGTCACTAACACCGCTGCGCCGACTGGGGCAAAACAACGCATCATCGATCGGCAACTACCTGCTCTATTTTGTGCTGACCGCTATCGGCGCCAAGGCCTCGGTGGCCAGCATCGGTTCGGCCCTGCTGCTGATCGCAGCCGGTTTGCTGATTGTGCTGGTGCATGCCGCCTTTTTGCTTGTGGCCGCCCGCATCTTCAAGGCGCCGCTGTTTCTGGTGACCGCTGCCAGCCAGGCCAATATCGGCGGCGTGGCCTCGGCGCCGGTGGTAGCAGAGGTCTACCACCCCGGCCTGGCCTCAGTGGGACTGCTGCTGGCCATTTTGGGCAATATCTTCGGCACCTACCTGGGCATCTGCTGCGCCCACATCTGCCGCCTGATCTGAATCTAAAGCCTGTTTACCATTCGCTGACAGGGGGAAAACATGAGTATTACAGCACCATGCCGAAACTTCATCATGCTGTTAATAACCATCTGCACCCTTTCGGCTCAATCTGCTCATGGCGACACATCTATTGCCGATCACGCCAGTCAGTTCAGCAAACTTGCCACCGCCAGAAGTGAAACACTGGGCATCATGGGTGGAGACAACGGCGCAACCGGCGGAACATACAAATTCTATGACGACGGCACCACCATGAGTGTGACCAAACTTGGTGGCAGAGGCGCCATCGGCAACGCACGCCGCATTGGCGGAACATCTCTGAGCTGGGTGCCCATGCTGGGCAGCACTGTCGGCTATATTGACGGCAAAAACAGATTTCTGGACAATCCTTTACTTGTCAACAATACGGAACATTTTTCCACAACTGCCGCAGGCGCCGAGGCTGGTGCAAAGTTTTATCTGACCCGTGATATCAGCATCACCCCCATGCTGGGCCTGATCTATTCATATTCGGAAAGCCGTTTCTCACCCGGCACCGCACTGGGGACAAAACTCAAGCAACAATACTCGGGCCAGCTCTTTGACTGGGACCTGCAATCCTTCTGTCTGGTTCCATCGGCTGATATCCAGTATGAAAAGCCGCTGGGAGACGACTGGAAGCTGACTCTCTCCTCCCGCTATGCCTGGTTCAATACCTGGCATCTGGCCAGTTCTTCAACATATCTGCGTGGTTCCGGCAATTCATACGACTGGAAGAACAAGGCCGACATAGATGTCAGGCTGCCGCTGAAGCTTTTCGGTTTCCCGCTGCATACAGGCGGATTTGTTTCCCTCGATATATTGGGCCGGGATTTCCGGGATACAGTAGGCAGCAATGCCATGTACACATTCAACGGCCGGGTGGTACTGGGGGACCTGCGAGGAAGATGGAATCTCAACTGGATTGGTCTGGGCCTTTCCTATATCAAGTCCGACACATTCTATGGCTACTCCATCGGGCTTGATACCCGCCTGCAGTTTTAAACAAGACATCCAACATACTCGCCATCTCCACTCTGGACTTTCAACTGCCAAATCGTTATTATAATATCCTTTTATTATAATCATCCGGGGAAAACATGGAGTTTCAAAACGCAACCGTTATTGTAACCGGCGGCACACGCGGCATCGGCAAAGCCATTTCACTGGCCTTTGTCCGTGAAGGAGCACATGTTTTTGCCGGATATATCAGCAATCAGGAAGCCGCAGAGGCACTGGTCAATGAGACTGAGGGGATGCCTGGTCGCCTGACCGCCGTAAGGTGCGATGTCAGCACAGCAGAAGGCGCCCAGAGCCTGATTGATGCAGCAACAAAAGAGAACGGCAGGCTGGATGTGCTGGTCAACAATGCCGGCATCATCCGCGACTGCTACCTGGCCATGATGTCGGAAGATGACTGGAACTCTGTCATGCGCACAAATCTGGACCCTCTGTTTC
>Ga0302250_1002313_pt1 | contig 12093 bp, 12 predicted proteins | sample AAG_RA_Asp_MG_FD_193536 | JGI IMG/M metagenome (GOLD analysis project Ga0302250, IMG submission 193536) | Enriched activated sludge microbial communities from anaerobic digester in WTTP, New Holstein, Wisconsin, United States - AAG_RA_Asp | ecosystem: Engineered > Bioreactor > Anaerobic >... | reverse complement strand
CACGTTCAGTTACTTGCTTCACCGCTTCAATCTTGAATTCTTCGGTGTAACGCTTGCTACTCATGCATACCTCCTGAGGTCACTTTCTGTATAACTCAGGAGTGTCTAGAAAACTAGAGGCGATTCAACCATATCGGAACTCACCACATAGATATTGCAAACCTATCGTTATTTAGACAATGTCGGGCAATTTAACTCATTGCCCTTGTCGCGAACGTCCCTGATTATAACGCTGAGTAGTTTCTCTTTCACTGATACCGCTTCAAGTTCATCGTCAGTCGGCTTGCCTTTGGCATCCAGCAGTGACGGGTCTGTACAGACCGTCACCTCAATAGTGGCTTTTCCTTTTTGTCCCTTGGGTTTTGCCATTAACCTATATGGCCCCATACGCCCGCCGCTAAGATGTTTAAACTGGGGGCCCAAACGTATATTTGCGTTTGGTGCATCTTCAAACTCAAGTGTAGCCAGCAGGTATCTGGACAGTTCCGGCCTCTGTTTCAAAATATCCGTCACCTGCTCTAAGTCAACTGATCCACCTGCATATGCAACCGCAGCAGGAAGCAACACAACAAGCGCCGCTATCGGCAAAAACTTTTTCATATTTACCCCTTACATCAAATTGCCAATCTGCAGGCCAAAGCAAAACTATCGGGCACAGATCCTGAAATCTTCACCATCCCAGCAGGCCTTATCTTTCTGCGAACGCTTTGCTTCTCCCCATCTGGAGTTGATTCCACTTTTAGTTAAGCCCCTGACGTCTGCCACCCCTTTTTCAACCACATAAACAGAGACAACCAGAGTTTCTCCAAACAGCGGTTTATCAGTAAGATTTGAGAGAGAAAATGATCCGCCGGATTCAGGCATGAACTTGCATTTCCCTTTATACACCTGCTTGTTTTCAGAATTGATCTCACATTTTACGACTCTATCTGCCGCAACAGCACTCTGCGCCAATAGCAACAACAATGACAGCACACTCATAATCTTCAGCATTCCATCCTCCTGGGCATACCGTAATTTAGTGGTCATTAGCACTATGATAAGCGTGCTGATTCTTAGCACTCTATAGAACCATTATCAACAATTTATATTGAAATAGCCGCCAGCTATGCTATTGCTGTACTTGTGCAGCCAAACAGGCAGACAGATTTACCACAAAGCATTATCACCACTGGCAAACCTGATATCAATCCGGAATCAAGGGGAGACACCACAATAATGACAACTCTATTGCGTATTTTAATACTACTGGTCTGTTTTTCCTCGCTTGCTTTTGCTGCGGCAAACAGCTCCTTTACATTGGCAGTAAAGGGTAAAGAACTCACCATCAACAGTACCTCAGACCGTACAGCCATTAAAGCATCACTCGAAAACATATTTGCCCCCGAAGAACCATCCGTATCCACACCTGAGCGCATCCAGTATGATTTCATAGCGGTTGAGGGCCAAGCCCCGGCAGCGCTGGTTTTCGATTTTGATAAACATGGAAAATGGATCGGCACAACAATAGATGCAAATATGAAAGTGCAGAATCCGGTTGCTCAACAAGTTGTCAGTTGGTTACACAAAAAAGGCATAAAAGGCAAAAAGTCCGGTAAAACTACCACATGGAAACATGAAGGACTTGTATATCGTTTACGTGAAGTAAAAGATGCCGGTGAAGATTCCATGTACAGCTTAGCCATTTCCAAAAAATAAGGGGTAACCGCATGTATTATCAACTCCGCATTTTTTTGCTGACACTGTGCTTCAGTATTATCTGTTTTTATCAGCATACATTTGCAGGCGAAAAAACGTTTGAAGTCGAGTACGACGAAGGCGCCCCCTCCTATACTCAGGATGACCTGCCACTGAAACCTGTTAAGCCGGATAGAGTCACAGCATCTTCAATCCTGCCGTCAAAATCTGGGGAATACAAACCTGACCATGCTGCTGATGGTAAGGCCGCCACGGCCTGGTGCAAAGGCGTGACAGGCACAGGTGCAGGGGAGTGGCTGCGTTTTGAATTTAAAAAGCCGGTTCAGGTGACTGTACTTTCCTTTGTCCCGTTTTATGCCAAAAACGCAGCCACACTGGCCAATAACAACCGGATAAAGAAGATGAAGATCGAAATGGATGGCGGTGTAAGCGGTATTGTGGAGTTTTCAGACGCAAAATGGTGCAAGGATTGCCAATTGCAATACCCTGCCCCGCTGGTGAATTTTTACAGGAAGAACAAAACCAGGTTTATAAAATCCAAATCCGTAAAGTTCATTATCATGGATGTGTATCCAGGCAGTAAATACAACGATACATGCATTTCCGACATAGAAATCCAGGCCTGGACCGGCAAATAAACCTATTTATGCTATCTACGGCATCTATCAAAAATTTGGGACAAAGGGGCAAATTATGCTGAAATACAAGTTCAGGCTCTGGCTTTATCTACTGATTACGACGTCTGCCGTATTTATCACCCAACAGGCTTCAGCCGATTCTGAAGTTCCAATGTCAACATACAACAGAACTGCCGTTGAGCTTGATGAGGAAGACCTGAAGTTTTACTATGAGAAAACACTGATCAACATTCCAAAAGAAAACAAGCGTACCGTTATGAGGTTAAAGGGGGCACGCTGGGAAGCTGACGCCACAGATGGACAAGGCAGGGTGCTCAGCAGAAATGCCTTCGTATGGAAGGGCGGCTCAGCCATGTTTGACAAGAGCGGGAATATGTCTGATCTGTCTTTGAACAAAGCCGGCAGGACCATCAAAGGCGTATCAATCGGCTCTCCCATTTCAGCAATCAAGCAATTGTATCCGCAAAATTATTCAACCATGCCTGATAAATTTGGAGATATATATTTTTTCGAATTCAACGCTTATGGCAAAGCCCGTCGCTTAATGTTTGTCACCAACTCCTCTACCGGTAAAGTCACAAGCATAATTCTACGCAACCAATAGCAGTTACGGAGTTCTAATTTCCTTGGTAACCAGGCTTTTTCGTCCAAGCATTAATTACAACACGATTGTTGTTTTTTCCGCACCATCTCCTGCACTGTTGCCTCGCCTCTATTGCACCTGCAATAAACAGCCAGCGCCCAGACCGGAAAAAACAGGCTGTAGCCGTGGTAACGCAGATAGAATACCCGGGGAAATCCAGTGCCGGTGAAATGCCTTTCATCCCAGCCATTGTTGTAACTTTCCGACAGATAGCGCACCCCAGACCTGACAGCTTCGTGCCTCCATTCTCCGGCCGCCATCAGTGCCAGCAAGGCCCAGGCGGTCTGGGAAGCGGTGCTGGCGCCGCTGCCCGCTAGGGAGGGATCATCATAACTGGCGCAGGTTTCCCCCCAACCACCATCGCTGTTCTGGCAGGAAATCAGCCAATCGACAGCCCGCCTGACATACAGGCTGTTCATATCCTCACCGGCCTGCTGAAGCCCGCTAAGCACCGACCAGGTACCGTAGATATAGTTGACACCCCAGCGCCCGAACCAGCCGCCAAACGCCTCCTGTTCCTTTTTCAGATAAGCAATGCCCCGGGCAATCGGCGGATAGTCCGGTCCATGTCCCAACATACCCAGCATCTCAATACATCGGCCGGTCAGATCGGCGGTGCTCGGGTCCAGCAGCGCCCCATGGTCAGCGAAAGGGATATCATTCAGGTAGAGATGGTCGTTATCCACGTCAAAAGCGCCCCAGCCGCCGTCAGAACTCTGCATTGCCAGCACCCAGTTCACTGCGCGCCTGATCTTTTCCGCATACTCCTGCATCTCCAGCGCGCCGGCGCGAAACAGACTCATCAGCACCTTTGATGTATCGTCCACATCCGGGTACAAGGCATTTTCATACTGAAAAGCCCAGCCGCCGCAATCCACGCCCGGGCACCTCACGGACCAGTCACCGGGCGTGGTGATCTGCTGGTTGAACAGCCATTTTACAGCCCGATCCGTCATGACGCTGTTTGTTGAAACATAACCGGCTTCACACAGGGCTGACAGGCTCATACATGTATCCCAGATGGGTGAGTTGCATGGCTGACAGAAGCTGAAATCCAGATTGCTCGCCGTGTCCGCAACTACTGTAGGATACAGTTCCGGTGCCGCCGAAGTGTCATCAATCGATGTATAGCACTGACCGTCATTGTCGCCAGGCTGACTGGCTGTTTTCAGTTTTCTGTGCACCATCAGGTTGTCGATAGCCTGCAGTCCACGCAGATAATCCGCATCATCATCGCTGCACCCCAGCGTTTTTAGCGCCATGACGGCATTGGCCATGGCCGGATAGATGGCACCGATACCGCCGTCACCCTGCATCCTGGCCCGCGTCCAACGCTCGGCCTCAGCCAGCGCGTGCCTTTTCACCCCGCCGGGAAACAAATGCATGGTACGCTTGAGCACCCTGTCCAGAGCGATGAACGCGTTTTTGCGCCAGTTATGGTGGCGAAATTTATCGAGATGCACCAGCATATCCGGCGGGGTGACAAACAGCTCGGCGATCCCCTCGGCATAACCCAGCCGGCAAACCGGCTTGGTGGCGTAAAGTATTAGCAGCGGCACGATTACCGTGCGCGACCAGTAGGCCACCTTGCTCAGATGAAAAAAGAACCAGCGCGGCAGCAGTATGATCTCAATCGGCATGGCCGGCGGGGTATGCCAAGGCACCTGACCGAACAGCGCTAGGGTGATCCTGGTAAACACATTACATTTTGCTGCACCGCCCAAGGCCAGGATTATCTGCCGGGCCCGGACCATGTAGGCCGCATGTTTGTCATGTCCTAGCAGTTTGAGGGCAAAGTACGCCTTGACACTGGCGCTGATATTGACGTCACCGTCAACAGCATACAGCGGCCAGCCGCCGTCGGGCAGCTGCCGTTCCAGTATATAGGCCGACAAGCGGGAGGACATCTCCTCATCAATCTCCCGGCCGATAAATTTTTGCAGCATGACATACTCGGCAGGTATGGTCACATCCGCTTCCAGATCAAAAACCCAGTGGCCGTCTTCCTGCTGCCGTGAGGCCAGCAGTGACGCCGCAGCCCCGGCCACCTGGTCCAGATGCAATTGCTCAAGGGATGGCGGTTTGCCAATGGCGGAGCCCTTCCTGCCGCCGTCAATAACGCTGAATATGGTCCTGCTTGTTGCTTTATCTTTATCGCCCATAACACATCTCTTTTCCGTTAACACTGTTAATCAAAACAGCAAAAAAAATCACTGCCCATAACCCTGGAAAATGCCTTCAATCATGACTTCCGTCATGACATCCGCATCCGGCATGGGAAAGTCCTTGGTGAAAATCAGACTTGAGACCAGTCCATGCACGGTGCTCCAGAGCACAACCGCAAGGGTGCCAACATCCATCCGGCGCAGCACGCCCGTCTGCATACATGCTTCAATAACATCACAGATGATTCTCCAACAACTCAGCGACATGGTTTCGCGCTGAAAAAACTCCTCCGGCTGCCCATAAGTCTGTGGATTGGTAAAGAAGACCACCTTGTACTGTTCTGGATTGACCAGACTGTGACGGACATACTGCCGCAGCAGTTCACTCAGCATCTGTTGCGGGGCTGTCCCGGATTTGAGCATTTCCTGCTGATTATTCAGCAGGGCAGCATAAAAGTTTTCGCAGATATGGAACAACAGGTCGTCTTTGTCACGAAAATAGAGGTAGATGGTGGTGGCAGAGTGCTCAATGCGGGCTGCCAGCTTACGCATGGAAAAACCGACATATCCCTCCTGGGCAAACAGTGTCAGAGCAGCATTAAGTATCTCCGCCTTGAATTCATCCTTATGTTTCTGTCGCCGTTCTTTAAAACCCATACTTAACACCGTTAACTTAAATTTTCATCTGAATAACACAATTTGGCAGGTAACTCAAACAATTGTTAAGGCTTCTGTCTTGAAGATGTTGTGAGCAATCATCAGACGTGCAGCCATGCAATAGCAAAGGCCTGCCGAAAACCGGCAGGCCTTTACACGTTCAGACCGATTACAGCAATCAGCCTAGTTGATGATTATCATGGATTTCACGTCGATTTCCGGCTTGCGCATAAATTCCTTATCCAGTTCTCCGTGGATACGCACTTTTGTTTTTTCATTTACCGGTCCGGCCGGAAAATATTTATGGTCAATATCCACGCGGATTTTGCCGGTTCCGTCAGAAAAAAGATACTTATCATCCGTCAGCCGCTTGACCAGATATCCCTCCAGTGTCACCGGCATATCATCAACCGGTCGCCTAAGGACATCGGCAACGCTTTTATACGTCGGACCTGCCGAAGGGCCGCTGTACTGAGCAAATACTACCGGCACTATCAATAACAGGCATACTAATGTTACCGCTGCTGCAACCTTTTTTTGCATATGCATCTCCTTGTCATGTGATTGTATTTGTGAATCAAGGGGCTATACCTTGATCGGTATTAGTGTCTGCTGTTGTCATTTTGTGATTTCCAAAGGCGTTGCCCAGACGGTCCAGCAGGCTGTTGACCGATGCGGAAAGCTGTTTAAGTTCCAGCACCGCATTTTCACTGTCCAGCCGACTGTCCAACTTGTCGCAAGTGATCTTTTCCATGGTGGCGGAGAGCTCGCGCAGGGGACGCAGCGAGCGTCTGGCAATAATCCAGGCGATGATGCAAAGCACGACAGTGCCGCAGGCAATGGTGATCAGCAGCATTTGACTGAACGAGTCGATAACGGCAAGGCTGGGGGCAAGACTCTGGGCAACAATGATCTCGATCCGGTGCCCATCAGCCTCCAGGGGGTAACGCAGTACCCGGGCAGGTTCTCCGACCGGGCCGGTGACGGTGAACAGCTGGTACTGTTTGCTGCTATCCACAGAGCTGGCCGGCATCGGCAGATCTTTGAAGTAGTGGTCATAGCCTGCCAGCGAAGGCGACACTGCCAACAGTGTGCCGTCCATGGTGACCATGTAGTAGTGGCCGGAACGGGGGATGGAATACTGGCCTGAAATCACATCGGACTGGTCCATCTCGATGCTGCCGTTTTCTTCATGCAGCAGCCCGGTGATCACCTTCAGCCTTGAGACCAGGTGCTGTTCGATGGAACCGACCACCACCTGTTCGATCTTCTGGTGCAGGACATAACCAGAACAGATGAAGATGACGGCGGTGCAGATGAACAGGCCGATAATCAATCTGCCGGTCATTGATAAAGATGAAGTTCCCATGGTTTATCCCCTCAAAGTAAGCCTTGCTTGTGCAATCTAGCTGCCGTCAGCCACATAATTGACAAACAACATCAGTTCTCGACTTCAATTTCAGTGGCGGTGAATGTTTTCAGGTCATTATACCCTTCCACCTCAACATAGGCCCCTACTCTCAAAGGGCCATCTTCCTCCTCAATCTTTGTGTATGGCGTCACCTTGATTTTTCTGCCGCTGATTACCCAGGTGCCGACCATATTAGGCGGCATCTTTTCAATGACCCCGTAAAACTTGCTTTCCATCCTTACGCCGCCGCTTTCATAATTGCCGGCATATCGATGAGAATCTGCAAAAACATGCGTTGCGACAGACAGCACCATGAGCAAACATGCTACAGTTTTCAAAATCAGTTGCTTTTTCATAATCTCTCCACTGAACCATCTGTTAATAAAGGCCAACTCCATTGTGCCGATTATGTACTGAGCAAACTCACTACCTGCAAAAAACACATCGCAGGTACTTTTGCCGCCAGATTTGAAATCAGTATAGCCATGTAAATATTAAAACCAGATTAAAGAGATGATTTTATTGCAAGGGGGGCAACAACTGAAGTGACAAGAAGTCTAAATCAAGAGGGGATTGAAAATACTGCTAATCCCCGACAATCGAGATATTGTATTCAAGCACCGGCTTCAGGGCCATCAGTGTATTTGACAGTTTTTCGATATTATTCTTATCCATGGTGCGCACGGTCATGCTGTATTCCAGCTGACTACCTCCGGCCATGAGACGATAATTGATGCTGGCTACAGAAAAACCGTTTTGCTCAAGCAGCAATCTGACTGCTGCTTCGCCCATATGGTTTTCCCGGTTAAAAACCAGGGTATGGTGGGCAAAGATCTGCGAAGGCATCCGGTTTTCTATCTTGCGAAAAACGGTCAAGGTGCCAATGGTTATCAGCACTGCTGTGAGAACAGCGCTGTAAAAACCGACCCCGGCCAAAATGCCGATTGCAGCAGTTATCCAGATAGAAGCTGCGGTGGTCAATCCGCGCACGCTCAAACCTTCCCGCATGATCACACCGGCCCCCAGAAAACCAATGCCGGTCATCACCCCCTGAGCCATACGTGTCGGGTCAACCCTGACCGTCTCCAGTGTGGCTCCGGCAAACCATTTGCCCTGGTACATGGTCACCAGCATCAACAGGCTGGAGGCAACACAAACCAGGGTATGGGTTCTGAAACCGGCCGGGCGACCGTGAAAACTGCGCTCCAAACCAATAACGCCGCCTGCTATGGCCGCCACAACCAGATGAACCAGGATATCAAACCATTCCCTGTCCATTTAAACACCTCTGACCGTTGGATATGTTTGCGCCCGTAACATCACTCAATCCTTACCGGAAGGATGACTGTAAAGGTAGTACCTTCACCGAGCCGGCTTTCCACCTGTATATCGCCGTTGTGTTTTTTGACGATGTCATAAGCTATGGAAAGCCCCAACCCCGTACCCTTGCCAACTTCCTTGGTGGTAAAAAAGGGTTCGAAGATTCTGTTGATTTTATCCGGTGCGATACCACAGCCGGTATCGGCTACCGAGATCATGATATTTTCATGTTCCTGCCATGTGTTAATAGTTATGACTCCCTTGTTATCAATGGCATGTCCAGCATTGACCAGCAGATTCATAAATACCTGGTTCAGCTGACCGGCATTGCACATTATGGCAGGGATATCACCATAATTTTTCACGACTGTCGCCTTATACTTCAATTCATTCCATACAATCGATAACGTGCTTTCCAGCCCGGCATTAAGATCAGACAGTTTGTAGGCATCTTCATCCAACCGTGCAAAGCTTTTCAGATTCTGCACGATACGCTTGATGCGGTCACCTCCTTCAAGTGACTCTGTGATCAGCGGCCCGGCATCCCTCAAAGCCATATCGATTTTAAGCTGCTTGCGCAGATGCTCCAACTCCATCTGCTGCGCACCTGGCTGCTGTTCTTGTAAAATCATCAGTTGGTTGAGCAGCCCATCCTGGGCTTGTTGAAATTCAACAATGCGGGACAAATATTTGGCAAGCGTAGTCAGATTGCTGATGATAAATCCCATGGGATTGTTAATTTCGTGGGCCACGCCGGCAGCCAACTGGCCAACCGAAGCCATCTTCTCTTGCTGCAGTAATTGTGACTGCATCGACTTGAGATCTTTATTGGCCTGTTCCAGTTCAGAAGTACGCTCTCTCACACGCTGTTCAAGCATGGTATTCAGGCGGTTCAGCTGTTCTCCTGCCTGTTTCCGTTCAATACCCACAGCCAGAACGTTGGCTATGGAATGTAAAGCCTTGAAAGTTGGTGGGCTGAATGGTCTACGTGAAAATACCGCCATTACACCGACGAGATAGTTGTCTATGGTCAACGGATAACCTGCAAAAGCCACCAACCCGGCATTTTCAGCCCACTTCTTGTCCTCAATATAGGGATCTTTTTCCATCCGCAAAGAAATATGAGGTTTACGTGCCCTGGCTATCTGTGCAATTTTGACTCTGCCATGTGGCATGTCAATACGATCAATCTTGCCACCTTCTTCTGTGCTTCCAAAACAGGCCTGCAGTTCCAGCTCATTGCCACCGGTGTTAAACACCCAAATGGCTGCTACAGCCAGATCAAGATGGCGTACCAGATCATAGGTGCAATCACACAGAAGATTCCCTATATCACCCGTTTTTGTAAGTGTCTGACCTATATCCGCAGAAAGCTCTGCCAGCATGACCCTTTCAGCCAGTTCCTCCGCCGCTTGTTTACGCTGACCAATAAAACGTGCCTGTTGGATGTTCTGAAATGCCTTGAGGGACAGTTCGCTGGCCAGCATGAACAGAAATTTCGAAACATGCTGGAACTGTTCCAGCGACATTTCAGGTACTTCCCTCAAGGCATCCAGAAACGCTTGTTTATCTGCACCGATTTCATCGGCATACTCAACAAGCTTGCCCTCATCGATCCGGTCGACTTTCACCTGCCCGATCAGCCAGTTGGCAACATGATTTCCACCAACAATAATACTCGCCCCGCCATCCCACAAGCCACCGCTAAAGCATGGCTGAACAACCGGGCCATCGGGATTCTGTCGCCCCAATACTGCATCTGATTTTATACAGTTGTAGAGGCCTTTTTCTGTTTTGCGAATGATATCGTTGCATAAGCGGCAAAATCTGCTGGGACGGGTAATGGGGGTACCATCAGGGGTGGTGATAATGGATGCGACCCTGGTTGCTTCCGCAAAAGCATCTTGAAGATTCTGGATATCGTCAAGATCAAACAGGTCTAAAAAGGTGATATCGGTTGTTTCCATAGGTTCGGTCAAGGCAACAATACGTTTATTCAAGGCGTTTTCATAAGACTTGCGCGAGCTGATATCTGTGGCGATAAAGAGAAAGCCGTTCAAACTGCCGTCAGCATCATGAATGGCCGTTATGGATAGAGAAACCGCTATGGGGTAGGTATCTTTACGGATATATGACCATTCAGATGTCTCAGAGCCGTCAATGACCGCATGCTGCACCAACGCATTGAACCCTTCTACACGCTGGTGCAGTCTCCGGTTCAACTCCTGCGCACGTTCTCCGACTTCATTAGCCGAGTGCAACACCAGGGGGGTCTGGATGCCGACAACTTCTTCAGCTTTGTAACCCAACATCTTTTCTGCCCCCCTGTTAAACAGGGTGATGACACCGTTGCGATCCGTGGCAATTATAGAGATTTCCGAAGCGGCATCCAGTACCGACTGTAACTGAAAAAAAGCATCCGCAAGCCCGGCCCGGGTTTTTTTCAATTCTTTCAGCTGTTGCTGCAGTTCGGGATAATAGCTCTTGCGGGAAGAAAATTCTCCCAGTCCGATTATCTGAGCACGCCGTTGTTCCCAGTCATCCGTTTCATCTTCTGGTTTTCCCATCTGTAGCCCCAACAAGTTAATTTTCCGGCCATAAAAACAACCGGGGTCATCTGCGGATCAAGACAGTTAAAAAGTTTATGCAAAAGACTTTCTGTATACCCCCATGGCATCAGCAGCCATGATGGCATTCAACACCTTTTCCGGTGTGATTACCCCAGCTTCGTGATGGATGTCCTCATGGGGTGCGCAGGCCTTTTCTGCGACCCGCATTAGTTTTTCACGACTGCACCCTTTCAGACCGATATCAGCAAGCGTAGTAGGCAATCCGACCGACTCACAAAAGGCATATACCGTCTTGCATTCCTCCGCGGCTGCGTCGGTCAACTGCAGCCCAGCCAGCACACCAAAAGCAACCTTTTCTCCGTGAAAAAAATCATGCGTTTCCTTCAACGCCGTAAAGCCATTGTGAATGGAATGGGCAGCAGCAAGGCCGCCACTTTCAAATCCAATGCCGCTCAGCAGTATATTGGCCTCGACAATCCGCTCCAAAGCCGGCGTAACAAGATGTCGCTCTGCAGCAATCCGGGCAGACAGACCGAATTCCAGCAAGGTGTCGTAGCAGAGCTTGGCCAGATTAAGCCCGGTCAGCGTTCCTATCCCGCCGCAGACATTTTCAGACTGGGTCGCACAGCAGGAGCGAGCCTCAAACCATGTCGCCAGGGCATCCCCCATACCAGAAACAAGAAAGCGCACCGGAGCATCAGCAATGATCTGCGTATCAACCAGCACAGCCGCCGGATTGAGCTTTTGCGAAAATGCCGCCTCAAACACCCCCTGTTCCGAATACAGTACGGCACAGCCACTGCAAGGTGCATCGGTGGAGGCAATCGTAGGTAAGATGACAACGGGTATGTTGGCCCGGTCTGCAGCAATTTTGGCCGTATCAATGGTCTTGCCGCCCCCCATCCCGACCAGCACGTCAGCTTGATGTTTCCTGATCACATCAGCCACACGCGTCAATTCCGTTTCGCAACATTCTCCGGAAAACAACTCA
>Ga0302250_1002310_pt1 | contig 12097 bp, 13 predicted proteins | sample AAG_RA_Asp_MG_FD_193536 | JGI IMG/M metagenome (GOLD analysis project Ga0302250, IMG submission 193536) | Enriched activated sludge microbial communities from anaerobic digester in WTTP, New Holstein, Wisconsin, United States - AAG_RA_Asp | ecosystem: Engineered > Bioreactor > Anaerobic >... | reverse complement strand
CGTGGACGATGTCGCTGCCGGTAGGGAGTTCATCGAGGCATTCATCGGCTGGGTTGTGTATTCCCATCACCTGTACATGAACGTGAAGGGCGGCGGAGGTCATGGCGAAGAGCATGCAGAGAAAGGTGGTTGTGGCCATCACTGATGGCTTTCTGGCAGCGTCGTTATCGTGATCGTTACTATCGATCGCTCAACATGCATCAGCTGCGGGTCCTGCTGGGATACCTGCCCGGGGTTCTTCGAGCAGAACCCGGATGATACGTTCAGCCAGGTTATCGAAAAATTCCGGCTGGATGGGAAGATTGGGGAGGGCCAGCCTCCTGCTGACTTCGAACCGTGTACTCAGGATGCTGCGGATCTCTGCCCGGTGCAGATTATTCGTATCGAAATTTAAGACAGGTCTGCCCGTGCCCCCGGCAGGTCCCGCTTCAGAGCACGGCCTTCTTAAACGCGTCGAACCCAACCCTTTCTATCGTCCCGCCCAGCCGTTCAGGGGCCTTGCCATTCTCCCGGTAGAACGCGATGACCTTCCGGGCCAGCGCGATTGCCTGTGCCTCGGTCAGGCCGGTCGCAATCTCCCGTCCGATCTTTGCTGTCCCTCCTCCTTTGCCCCCGGCAACCGCCGTGAATCCGGCATCAGTACCGAAGAATCCGAGATCTTTCATCCATGAGTCACTGCAACAATTGTCACAGCCGGATATGCCCATCTTGAACTTGGCCGGCGCCGGCTTGCCGTAGAACTCCTTGTCAAGGGCGAATCCCAGGCCCGGGCTGTCCTGCTTGGCCTTCTTGCAGGACCGGGTCCCGGGGCAGATCTGAATGCTCCGGACGCTCAGGCCGATGGCCTTCTGCCGGTCCTCGAACTCTGCCCAGACATTGTCCAGGTCCTTTTCCTGTAAGCCGATGATCGCGATGCGCTGGGCACCGGTGAGCTTCAGGTATTTTGCTCCGTATTTCTCCGCCACATCCGCGATCTTCCGGAGCAGTTTCGGCTCGACAAAGCCACCGGGAATATGCGGGTGAATCAGGTACGTTTCCATGTCTCTCTGAACAATTGCTCCTTTTTCAGGAATGTTTGCTTTTGGCATTTCTTACACACCTCTTTTGATTAATTTACCATAGGTTGTTTTCCTGAAACACTTTGCGATTTGATGATTCACGTCAACGGTTACGAGCATGCCGTAACAAAATACCTGCATGACGAATATGCCCGGTCAGAAAATTGAAAGAGGTCCAGACAACCGGCTGCAGAATGAACGATCCGGCTCCCTCCCTGATTCGTGAACCGGAATTGACCGGCAATTTATGGTGACAGTATTGCAGAATCCGATAAGCTATTGTCAGTAGATAATCCATGATAAATACGATTTTCCATGACCATAAACAACGATGAACACATCCTGGAAGCGCTCGGCAGGTGCCGGGTGGTTATCCGGGATGGTACCGTGATCGAGGTCGGGGAAGCCCGAATTACATCATGCCCGCTGACAAAGAAGATGGCATACCCTTTGTCCACCCTTGACAAGGAATCCGTGAAAGCGAACATCGAAAACCGGATCAGGTCCTGGGGCATGTGCACTCCCCGGCGTGAAGTAACGGATACCCGGCCGTTTGTCGGGTTCGGCGCTTCGGAGATCCTGAGTTTTGGTCTCGCCACCGGCCTGCTCGATGCGGTTGTCCTCGCCTCGGATGGAGCCGGGACCCTCATTGCCACCAGTCCCGTGCTCGTGCAGGGAATTGGGGGGAGGATGTCCGGGCTTGTCAAAACCGTGCCCTATTCTGAGGTCATCAGACGGATCGAGGAGAACGGCGGGATCGTGATCGACAGGAAGAATGCCTCGCTCGATCAGACTGCGGGAGTTGCGGAAGCATATGCACGAGGATACAAAAAAATCGCGGTTACCGTTGCCCTCCCGGCCGATGCACAACGGATCCGGGAGCGGTATCCCGATGTCCTGATCTTTGGCGTCCATGTGACCGGGCTCACCCGTGCGGAGGCAGAAATGCTGGCCTCATCAGCGGATCTTGTCACATCCTGTGCCTCCGGTACCATCCGTGAGATCGCCGGGAAGAAGGCCCTGATGCAGGCTGGAGTGGCCGTCCCGATCTTTGCCATGACCAGGAACGGCAAAAACCTGATCCTCGAGAAGATCCGGCAGTCCGACGATCCGGTTCTCTTCAAGATGACCCGGCTCCCTGCATTAGGAGAACAGCAGCCGGAACCGCTCATCTGAGTTAAGAGCGATTCTCTTCTTTTTTCCCTCCGAATTATGCTGGATCAACAGCGACGAGTATTCCGCTTCAGCGGTATGCGAGGAGCGGGGCCGTGCAGCCGCTGGTGCCGGAGCAGCGCGACAAGCCAGGGGCGTCCATCCTATCAACAGGACAATCCAGAAAACAGCGAGGTGATGTGAGCGGAACGGGCGCGAGCCCGTGGAGACGAACATGACCGAGCGTCTCCATGTCCCGTTTCCAATAATTCCTGACAGATGTAAAAAAAAACGGCATCTATAAACACTCCCCCGTTCATATCCGTTCTCAATAACCCCGTGAAAAACAATCGGATTGTTACAGACAATACAATCTCAGAAAAGGAACTAAAATGAGCACCGGAGCTGATGCAGGAATATTCAGATCTGGCATGAAGGATTTGAAAATGTCCGAATTGTCGTGGAGGATTCTGATCCTTGGCAGCATCGCGGCGGTCTTCCTCATTTCTGTCTATTGCCTTGCTCACGGCATTACCACCATCTTCATGCACCTGTACTATTTCCCCATCATCCTCCTCGCATACCATTACCGGTACCGGGGATTCGTCTTTGCATCCATCCTGTCCGCTGCATATCTCGGGCTTGTCTATTATTTCGATGTCGGCCAGGCTGATGTTGTTACCGGTGCGTGGTACAGGTTTTTCGTGTTTATCGGAATCGCGGCAATTATCGCATATTTATCAGAACGGCTGGTCGCTGACAAGGATGATCTTCAGGAAAGCACACGAAAATATCAGAACCTTTTTGAAAATATGCTCGAAGGTTTCGCATACTGCCGTATGTTCTATGATGCCAATGGCAGACCGGTTGACTGGATCTACCTGAATGTCAATCCGGCATTCGAACGGCTGACCGGCCTGAAAAATATCATCGGGAAGCGGGTCCTTGATGCGATACCCGATATTAAGGAACTGACCCCGGAACTTTTCGAAACGTATGGTCGCGTTGCTTCCTCGGGAAAACCAGAAACCTTTGAAATCGATTTCAAACCATTGAACATGTGGCTGAAAGTATCGGTCTTCTCTCCGGAAAAGGAGTATTTCATCGCGGTATTCGAGGATATCACCACACGAAAAAAAGCAGAAGCTGAATTGCAGAAAAGCGAGAAACGATACCGGGACCTCTTCGAGCTCAACAATGCCGTCATGCTTATCCTTGATCCTAAGACCGGTATGATTATTGATGCGAATGAAGCGGCCAGTCGTTACTATGGCTACAGCCGGGAAGAATTGCGAGAATTATTGATTACCCGGATCAATACTGCCGATCCGGCCCGAATCCAAAAAGACATGGCCGATGCTGCCGGCAGCCAGGGTGCGGTTTTCCAGTTCCGCCATAGAAAAAAAGATGGCGAGATCCGCGATGTTCAGATCTTCAGCGCTCCAGTTATGCTTGGCGATCACCCGCTTCTTCATTCTATCATCCAGGATATCACCGATCAGAAAATTGCCGAAGATGCGCTGAAACAGACCAATAAAAAACTCAACTTACTTTCCAGTATCACACGGCATGACATCATCAATCAGCTCTTCTCCCTAAAGGCATATCTTCATCTCTCAAAAGACACGCTGGACAATCCCCCGCAACTCTCAGAATACCTGATCAAGGAAGAGCGGGCGGTAAGCGCAATCGAGCGCCAGATCGCCTTTACCAAAGAATACGAGGATCTTGGCGTCCGAGAGCCGGTCTGGCAGAACGTTGGGATTTGTGTGAAGAATGCAATGGCAGCTCTTCCGATGCGGGATCTCCATATTGAAAACGCATGCGGGAACCTGGAAATCTTCGCCGATCCCCTTTTTGAAAAGGTATTCTACAATCTCATCGACAATGCGCTGCGGTACGGGGGTACGAAGATGACAACGATTTCCCTGTCCTCCCGCGAACAGGACACTGGCCTGATAATGAATGTTGAGGATGATGGCCAGGGCATTTCCGCTCGTGATAAGACGCAGTTATTCGAGCGCGGGTTCGGGCACCATACCGGCCTTGGGCTCTTCCTTTCCCGTGAGATTCTCGCGATAACCGGTATCACCATCACGGAAACCGGTGAACCTGGCAAGGGAGCGAGGTTCGAGATTGTCGTACCGAAAGGATCATGGCGTTTCTCTGCGGGTTTATCGTGATCATCGATAGAGGGGCACACATCAGGTCCGGCCACCAGTCGCATATCACCATCCGCGTCGTAAGACTGCGCCCTGCAAAACCCTGTTCCGCGACCGGCTCCGGACATTCCACGAATCCCGACATAATCCCGACATGATGCTATCCGGTATAACGGTGGATTCCCGACATAGTGCTCAGGAGCGGCCTGACCGGAATGATTATATTCGATTGGTTCAAAAATGAACCATGTGGAACAAAATCTGACCAATGAGATCGTGGCGCTTCTTCTCAAGGAGGATCTCCATACCCGGGCTATTGCCGAGCGGCTCGCCAGCAACCACGCCACGGTCCTGCGAAAACTCCGCGATCTTAGCGAAGACAATATCGTGGATTTCCGGATGGTGGGGAAAAATAAAGTTTATACCCTGAAAAAAAGCATCGAAGGAAGAAACGCTGCAATAACCGCCGAGATGTATAAGCAGTCGATGGCCGTGAGCAGATACCCGGTCCTGCGGGGCATCCTCCGGGCCGTTCAGGACATGCCGGAGATCCCGCTCGCCCTGTTATACGGGAGCTATGCAAAAGGGCTCGCGAAAAAAGACAGCGATATCGACCTCTTCATCGAAACACTGAATACCACCCTGAAGAAACAGCTCGAACAGCGGAATTCATCGCTGAGTGTGAAGATCGGGGAATTCGATACCAAGAACCTGCTCATCCGGGAGATCATCAAAGATCACATCATCATCAAGGGAGTGGAGGTGTATTTTGACAAAACAGGGTTTTTTGAAAAAACTGCATAAAGACAAGGCGCTCCAGCTGGTCGCCCCCAGCGACGAGATCAAAACGGCCTACATCCGGAAGTCGGAGAGTTTCCTTGCTTCTGCACGGCTTCTGTTGGACAACGACCGGTTCGAGGAATCCGTGTCGATGGCCTACTACAGCATGTATTATTCCGTCCTGGCACTCTTCTTCGCAACGGGCATCAAATGCGAGAATCATACGGCGGCAATCATCCTGCTCGAAGATGTCTTTGGCATCGACAGCTCCGCGATTGAATCGGCAAAGACCGAGCGGATCGATAAACAATATTATGTCACGTCTGCCCCGGTCCGAGATGAGGTTGTTGACCTCATCAAAGCAGCAGAATCGTTCGATGCTGATCTCCTCGATGTCATTGACCGGCTGACGAATGATAAAAGAGAGTCCTTCCGAAAGAAGCTGAAGGGCCTTCTGTGAGGTTCCGGTTTTCGCCACCGCGACATGTGCTTCCATAACTATGCCGTGTTCACACCGCTCTGCGACCGGTTCTCCATTTCTTTACATTGCGCGTATTGCGCGTAAATTGCGTGCATTGAGTCAATCACACGGGCGTGTCAGGCCCTTCTCCTCCGGCGGAAGGCTGGCGCTTTTGGCCCTTATCTGGCCCTTTTGTTTTAAAATTCCATGTCTCATTTGTCCCATAAATGTCCCGTTTATGTCTCGTTTGTCCAGATACCGGCGAGGCCCTTTAGGCCCCTATCCGGCCCCTTTAGTCCGAGGTCATTTACGTCAGCCCCTGAATTGTCTACGCAGTGAGTAGACAAGTGTCTCGACACTGCCGGGAGAATTGTCCAGACATTGTCTGACTTTTGTCCGGTCTTGAAAGTGAAGTGCTTGAAAAACGATGCGACTACAAAAGAGGGCTCCAATTGTCCCACAGATTGTGGGACGAATCCTTCGCTGTCAATTTTTCCTTATTCGACCAGAATGGCTTTAATGTTATAATAAAAAGCAAATTGAAGCAATCCGGAAACGGGTGACCGATGAAAGAACAAACCATTCAGCTTTTCACCGATAAAGAGGAGGAATTTGTAAATCTCCTCATCGAGATCGGCACAAAGAAGACCGTTGCACAAATGCTGGTATTCCTTGCAAATACCCCGACAGCAACTTCACGGGACCTCGAACGCGGGACGGACCTGCGCCAGCCTGAAGTAAGCATAGCAATCAAATATCTGTCCGGGCAAGGCTGGATCAAGACTGGCGAGGCTCCGTCCCAGCAGAAAGGACGACCGCAGAAAATCTATTCACTCGCTGTTCCGATCAAACAAATTATTGCTGCCATTGAAAAAGCAAAAAAAGACGAGGCAACTGAGCGTCTTGCCCTCGTTAAGAAAATGAGAGAATATATCTGAATATCCCCAAAATCCCTGTTTTTGAAACCTCCGTCGGAGAAAAAGACCTTCATAATCGCGTTCCGGCAGCCGATCTCAGGTCCGGATAGACTAAAACACGCTGAAAAAAAGGGCCCGTGGAAAGGGCTCCGGTAGCCGTTTAATGACATGCAATTCTGCCGTATTTTGCCAAACGGAGCAATTATAGGGCATATTCTCCATCGGAAAGAAAAAGGGCAGTTTTACGAGGTTTTCCAGTATTGGCCCGGGCACAGGAGGAGGAAAAGGAGCCCGTATAGGGCTTATTTTCCCTGAGGGGATTTACCCCTCTTTTTGAGGGTTATCGACGGGAAAAATGGGGTTTATATCCCCATCCCTGTAATCAGCCCGACAATCTGCTGAGCTGTCGCAGGGTCCACAACCCGGGCCAGGACTAGCCCGGCCATTGAGATGAAGAATGTCCAGAAGACTTTCTTCACCTGTTCGTTCTTCCCGAATGCCTCGATCGCGGCAGTCGTGTCCGCCTTCATCGCCCGTTGGATCAGCTTCGGCAGGAACACGAACAGCGGCAGGAACAGGACCGCAGCACCGATGAATGCCAGGCTCATGTCGGTCCGGCCCGCCAGGAAGATCCCGACCGGGGCCGCGAAGGTCCCGGCAAGGATCGCGGCCATCTCCACCTCGCCGAACCAGAAGTAATGCCGCTTCTCGGTGTAGGTCAGACGCTCGATATCCGTCAAAGCAGAGAGATCGAAGATACCGAGCGTGTTCAGCATCCCGTACCAGACCGCGTGCGTCTCTTCAGGATCGGCGATGACGCCAAGGAAGAGGATGATGACCGGGATGATGAGCAAGATGTAGGGGAGGTGGGCCAGCACCAAGACCAGCCCGAGCAGGATCCCGGTCCCGCAGATAGCGGCCCGGGTCTGCACCTCGTTCTCAAACATCGCCGTCCTCCGCAATCCGGATACGGAAGACCGGGCTCGTGTACCCGCCATTGGCCGGGCTGAAGTCCCGGACCCGGCCCATCTGGGCCCACTTCCGGCGGCCTGTGCGGATCTGGATCGTGTGGATGCCCGGGGCACGGGGATACACCCGCCGCCCGTCAACATCCCGCATCTCCATATACGGGGGGATGTCGAACCAGTCCGGCCAGAACTTGACACCGTGCGGGATGTCCGTTCCCCGGTACAGGTCCTGCAGCCGGAGCGGAGACATGTTGTCGTAGATCAAATCAATGATCAAATTCTCGTCGTCCTGCTCCGGGTGCAGTTCCAGATCATAGAAGATTGGGTTGCGCCGCACTTCGTCGCGGGTGAGCGGCGTATCCACGGTCAGCAGCTCAAGACCGCCGAACTTCCCGCGATAGATGCCGGTCACCGTTGCGACCGGCTGCACTGTATCAGAATCCATGATATTCCTCCTTGCATTGCTCGTGCTCGTCGCGGAGTTTCTTGAACTCCTCAACGACTTCATCGTATTTTCCGATCTTCTGATAGATCGCAAACAGCATGGGATAGAGCGGAAGCACGGTTGCAAGCACTATCCCGAGGGTTTCCGTTTCCATGACGGTCCTCCACAATGACGAGAAGACCAAAAAAGAGAGGTGACCGGGGGGTCGCCTCCCCTCCAGGTCGATTCGTCTGGATTGATCAGGCGAGAGCTGCCACGGTGTCCGCCCAGGTCTCAACGTTCGTCCGGATTGCATCATCCGAGTACGAGGTGATAGTGACCCGGTCGCGGCTGAAGTTCACCATGTAGAGCTCGCCGTTCGCGTCGTGGCACTTCAGGGTTGCCGAGAAGGCATCCTTCCCGAGGTCATGGACCACGGTGCCGCCGTGTGCCGTGCTGACTGCAGCAGCTGCAAGGATCGCAGTCACACCGGCATTGAACTTTGCCAGCGTGTCGAACTTGTGGCTGCCGGTACCGACGGACTTGGCCAGTGCGTCCTGGTAGACGAACTTCGCGGTGTATGCCTCCTTGGTCTTCTCGACCGGGGGGTGGCTCTCGCCGGCGGTCATATACGCTACACACTCAAAGGGATTGTCGGTGATGACCGACTGGACGATCGTGTTAAACGTCGCAATGTCCGCAATGGGTTCGGCAAGGGTGCGGGTTGCACTCTTGACATTTGCACTCTGTACGAAATCTGCCATACTTCACTCCCGCCCTTGGGCCCTTGGGCTGAACAGTACTCTATAGGACGGGGGGCTTAGCCTTTGCTGAAGTGAGATATCAAAAGTTTGTTAACAAATTCTTAACTTTTTTTAAATATTTTTTAAAGTTAGTATTATTGTGGATTGGACAATTTTAGCTTGGGTCAAGAGAGGTAAAAGAAGAAAAAATATTCTTCAAATTTTCTATAAAGCGAATAAGCCCATCGCAAGTAATGATATCAAAATTCTCTCTAAGATTTCCCTTTCTCAAATTTCTGTTATAATATCCGATTTTGATAAAAAAAATCTCATCGTTTGCAAAAATCCTGAAGATAAACTTGGACGACTCTATGAAATTTCCGAAAACGGAAAAATCGTAATTTCTGAATTGAATCGAGGTTTTAATGATGAAAAATAGAACACCCAACCTACCAACACTTTTAGCAAGAAAAATTTATAAAACAGGTCAAACTCGAGGTGCCGATGATGATGTTATTTTTCAAAATCGAGTTTCACGAAGTAGCACAGTTTTAATCCCATTTTCATCTTGGAAAAATGGAGTAACGGCCCCACCTGAAGGAAAATTTGAAAATGGTTTAATTGTCCTTATCTCTCCAGAAGAATACTTTAACACTAAAGATATTGATCGGTTTTTAGAGGGCTATTCTTTAAAACTTGGTCATAATGCACTTGTTTTTTATGAAACGCGTGACCAATGGCAGAATAATAATCCTGAAAAGATTGGATGGGTGCCTGCTGAGAATAGAACTTCACCTCTTGGAGGAAATTATGTCGCGCGTGTTCCCGCAACCACTGCCGCTGCTGGTGGCAGTAAGATAATTCAAGGATATTCTAAGACAGATACAAAAGGGGCGGGAATTAGAGTATTTGAATATGCTTCCAATGAAAGAATTTCGCAATGTAAATTGCAGCTTGAAGCCCTTTTTTGGCATTGTTATGATTCCGCTGAAATATTATTCAAACATGGGATGACCAAAGAAGACATCGCAATTCGAAAAAAAGCAATATTATCTCTGTGTGCAGATTCGGGATTATTGGATTATGATTCTTTGACGAAATTACGTTTCATTGATAAAGAACATTATACCGTTTGCCCATTATGTTTGGAAAGATTGAGTGCAGAAGGATTTTTTACAAGAATGGAACAAGCGGCCGGTCGCGAGGTTCCTGATCTAACAGTTACCGAATTAAATCTTTTTCACATTAAAGAATTAATCATAGGCGAATTTAACCATCGGCCATACAATTTAACTTGGGGACATCATCATTGCAATGTCGTAACGAGAGACAATGGTATTGAAGAGACTTTGTTGTGGATGGAGAAAATTTTAGAGAGAAATAAAGACTGGGCAAAATAAGATCCTAGTCATCATTGGTTTAATCAATTTCCAATTTTTTTGTATTATATTTTAATCTATTTTTTGAAATTGCTAACCATTTAGGATCTATATCCATAGCAATTGCCATTCTACCAACATTTACTGCTGCAATGGCTGTATTGCCGGATCCCGAAAAACAATCTAGAACGATATCTCCCTCATATGTGGTTGATTTAATTGCATGTTCGAGCAGGCTAATTGGTTTTTCTGCAGGATGCTTATTTTCATGTGGCCGTACAGAGGGAAAATTCCATACGTCAGTAAATTCTTCAGACCCGTTTGTCTTAAATGGTCTGATGATATCTTCATACGCTGGCATTTCATCAATTTTTCCAGTTTTTTGAAGAGCATCACAAATTTTTTCATATTGTTCTGGATTCGGTGTATTTCGCCCCTCTTCCCAATTCGATACTGCACCACCGTGATTGATTCGACCATAGGCTCCTATCTGACCTGTAAGTTGAATCATTGATAAACCAGATTTTTTTCTCATATTAAAGAGAAATCGCCCGAAATACGAATTAAAAAGATTCCCTTCACACGCGGGTTCTGCAAAAATTATTCTTTCACTATGTGGATAAAATTGACGCAATGCTTCTTTTTTCATCTTTTGTTTCCAACCATCAAATCCGGGATCATTGGGTTTCGTCCAAACGATTTGATTAAGAATATTAAATTTTTTTGAAAAAGCGACTTCCAATCGAGCAGCTATATTGGAGGCACAAAAACAAAAAAAAGAACCATTTGGTTTTAATATTCTATACCATTCATCAGAATATCGGGTTAACCAGTCAACATAATCCGAATCTTCTTTGAATGATTTATCTCCATAGATATTTTTCTTTTTTGTCGTATGGTATGGTGGATCAGTCAATATGAGAGCTACGCTATGTGATGGTATTGATTTTAATAAAGTGAGCGAATCGCCTTCAGCCAGAAGAATTTTTTTTGTTGAGACTAAAAGAGATGGCTCCAAGGTGGATCTAATCTCTTCAAATTTGTTTTTTTTCTGATTCATGATTCTATTACATATTGTATGTATTCCGTCTTTCAATCTTTTCTATTTCTTTCTTGATCAACAAAGTGTAACCTCAATAAAACACTCTGCCTACATTCATTTACCTTTGAATCAAACCGGCTCGATGATGAATAACTAAAACAAGTGCAACAAGATATCGAAATTATCGATTTCGTGAATTTATATTACCCTATAGATTTTGCTTTTTAAACTATCAAGTGCTGGGAGAATCGATTCAATTTCTTTAACACCAGTTAATATAATCTTTCCAGAATTGAATAACAGAAAGGAATGCCCATTGTCTCTAATTATCATGCCGTGGAACTGTTCAGGTTCGTATTCGACATTCATATTCTGTAATGAGGCCATAATTTTTTCAAAATGAATCTCCCGATTGAGGGAATCGACAGCAACAAAATTGTGAATGCGGATATCAGATATCTTCACCGGGATAGAATTTTTTTTAAGAATTGATACAATTCGGTCTGCAATTGGACGGATAGCTTCCACCGATGTAACACCGGTTATTAAAAATTTTCCGGATTTGTAGAAAGTTGTGTAATAATTCTCAGGTTTAAGTCTGTACTGAAGCCAAGGTGATCCGGCCCTTGGAAATTTTGAACCTGGAAGATTCTTGTGAACTCGATCGAGGTTAAGGCATTCATCAAGAATGACTGTGGCAACGATATTTACGATTTTCATTTCACATTACCGCGTTTTACATTATTGATCTGAAAAAGAATGAATCCTTTGCATTCTTAAAAAGTGGAATTCACAGGTACCACCCACACCTCCCCAATCCCCGCAAACACCCGCTCGAACCGGTCTGGCCTCTCCCCGACATAGAACAGCGCTGGCGAGAACGTCGGTCCCGATTCATTCCCTGCCGGCCCCACAAATCGGATGCGAACCGAAGGAAAGCAAACCCGGCACGATATCGCCGTCAGCGTCTTCCATGCCGAGGTCTCGGTCGCCGACTTCCAGAGCACGATCG
>Ga0302250_1002309_pt1 | contig 12098 bp, 13 predicted proteins | sample AAG_RA_Asp_MG_FD_193536 | JGI IMG/M metagenome (GOLD analysis project Ga0302250, IMG submission 193536) | Enriched activated sludge microbial communities from anaerobic digester in WTTP, New Holstein, Wisconsin, United States - AAG_RA_Asp | ecosystem: Engineered > Bioreactor > Anaerobic >... | reverse complement strand
CAGGATCAGCCCGAAGTCCCGCACGAACTCCAGCAGGTCGGGCCGGAGGCCGAAGCCGAGGTGTCCGAAGGCGAGTCCGACGAAGAGGACCCCGCCGACGCCCAGGCTGACCCCCGCCACCCGGACGTGCCCCAGGGCGAGGCCCAGGCTCACCACCAGCGCCAGGATCAGGACGGCCGCCGCGACGCCGTGCATGCCCAGGAAGTCCATGGGGCTCTCCGAACCGGGCTCCTCGCCGGCGCCTCTACCGCCGGGGCGCGGGAAGATCAAGGGCCGGACGGGGCCCTTCCCGCGGGGAACCGGTCAAACGAGGGGGGACGGCCCGTTCCCCCCGGGGAGGCGGCCGGAACGGCGGCCCGGCGTCACCGCCACCCCCGACTGCCAGGGAGGGGGCGACCGGGGTTTGCCCTTGCCCGGTCCCGGTCGGCCGACTATGCTTCGCGATCGTGGAAAGGCGCCTCCAGACCGCCATCGCGACGACCCTGCTGCTGGCGGCCCTGCCGGTCGCGGCGGAGATTCCCCTGGTGAACGGCACCGTGGCGAACCGCAGCGAAGCCTGCGGCGAGGCCCGGGACCTCGTGGTGCAGGTCTCGGGCGGCAGCCAGTCCGTCCGGATCGCCGTGCCCGCGGGGGCCTCGGCGGCCCTGGGTTTGTCCCGTGAGGTGCACCGGGTGCTGGTCACCGACTCCGCGGGAACCCTGGTGGAGGAAACCCTGCTGTCGATCCGGGAGGAGGGGTTCCGCCTGGAGGTCGGCTGCTCCGGGGGATCGCTCAAGACCGCGGCGGAGGTTCCCCGGTCCGAACCGTCCCCGGGGAAGGGGTCGGTGGCGGTGACGCTGGCCAACACGACCCCATCCTGCGGGCGTCCCGAGGACGCCGAGTTCCGCATCCAGGGGATGGCCGCGGGGACCCTGAAGCCCGGGGAGACCCGCAAGGCGGCCCTGCCCTCGGAAAGGCCCCTGGTCGTGGACGTCTTCACGGGGGGAAGGCGCCAGTGGACCTTCTCCGCGGCGAAGCCCCGGGACGGGGAGACCTGGGCCTACGGCTGCACCCAGCCGGACCTGGCCCGTGCCGCCGAGGGCATCCCCGTGGCCTTCGAGAACACGACCGACCAGTGCCCGGAACCGGCGGGAGGCATCCACCTGACCCTGTGGGTGGACGGACAGCCGGTCATCGGGCTGGCCCCCGGGGGCAGGACTGCGGTCCGGGTCGCCCCGGGCCTGCACCACTTCGAGGTGCGGCCGGGCCTCACGATGGAACGGCTGGTCCGGGGCCAGCGGGACGTCCAGGCGACCTTCCGCATCCACTACGGGTGCGGTCGTTGAAGGCGGTGCGAGGCGCCCCGGACCCGGGGCGGCGGGGGACCCGATGAAGAAGAACTTCGTGCTCGACACCAACGTGATCCTCCACGACCCGAACTCCCTGCTGGGATTCGCCGACAACAACGTCTGCATCCCCATCTACGTCATCGAGGAGATCGACAACTTCAAGAAGGAACTGTCGGAACTGGGGCACAACGCCCGGCAGGCGAGCCGGATGCTGGACCGGTTCCGGGAGCGGGGCGACCTGCGGGAGGGCGTGGAACTGCCCGATGGCGGCAAGCTGCGGGTGCTCTTCGCCTCGGCGGACCACCTGAAGGACATGGCGCCCTATCACCAGGACATCAGCCTGTCTCACCTGATGGACCGTCTGATCGTCGGGACCGCCCTGGAACTGCGCAAGATGGAGCCCTCGATCCCGGTCGTCTTCGTCACGAAGGACGTCAATCTCCGGATCCGGGCGGTGGCGATGGGCCTCCACTCGGTGGATTACAACAAGGAGAAGCGGGACGTCACGGAACTTTACACCGGCACCGGGGAGATCGGCCTCTCGGGGGACGAGATCCAGCGCCTCTTCCGGAGCGAGACCGTGCCGATTCCCGAGGGTGCGTCGGTGTTCGAGAACCAGTACCTGGTGGCCCGGAACCCCGCGAATCCCTCCCAGTCGGTGCTGGTGCGGGTGCGGCGCAAGGAAGGGTGCCTGATGCGGATCGTGGACCTGAAGGACCCGGTCTGGGGCATCCGTCCCCGGAACAAGGAGCAGCACTTCGCCCTGGACGCCCTGCTGCGGGACGACATCAAGATGGTGACGCTGGTGGGCAAGGCGGGCACCGGCAAGACCCTGCTGGCCATCGCCGCGGGCCTCCAGAAGGTGGCCGAGGAGGGGACCTTCACGCGGCTGCTGGTGTCCCGGCCCATCTTTCCCCTGGGGCGGGACATCGGCTACCTCCCCGGGGACGTGGAGGAGAAACTGAACCCCTGGATGCAGCCGATCCACGACAACGTGGAGTTCCTGATGGGCCTGTCGAAGCCCGACCGGCGGGGCGGGCGGTCCTACCGGGAACTGATCGAGATGGGGCTGATGGAGGTCGAGCCCCTGACCTACATCCGGGGGCGGTCGATTCCCAACCAGTACATGATCGTGGACGAGGCCCAGAACCTGACGCCCCACGAGGTGAAGACGATCATCACCCGGGTGGGCGACGGGACCAAGATCGTGCTGACGGGCGACCCCTACCAGATCGACAACCCCTACGTGGACAGCGTGAACAACGGCCTGGTGTTCGTGGCCGAGCGCTTCAAGCAGACCCCGATCGCCGCGACGGTGACCCTCCAGAAGGGCGAGCGGTCGGAACTGGCCGAACTGGCCTCCAACCTCCTGTGACGGGGAGCCTGCGATGACCGTTCGGGAAGCCCTGCGGATCCGACGCACCGTGCAGTCCTTCGAGCCCGACGGACTGTTGCTGGACCGCCGGAGCCTGGAGGATCTGGTGCGGGAGGCCTCCCTGGCGCCCTCGGACCACAACCTGCAGCCGTGGCGGTTCCTGATCATCCGGGACCGGGCCCGGAAGGAGGATCTCTACCTCTGCACCGGCCGTTCCCGGAAGGTCCGGGAGGCCTCGGCCCTGATCCTCGTCTGCGGGGACCTCCAGGCGGACCGGGAGGCGATCCGGGAGGCCGAGCGGCAGGTCCAGGCCGGGACGATGACCCCCGAGGACCTGGAACGGCTGCGGGCACGGATCTCCCGGGCCTTTCCGCCGGGGGATGCCGGGAGCCGGATGATGATGGCGGTCCGGGACTCCTCGCTGGCGGCGATGGCCCTGTTGATGGTGGCGACGGAGCGGGGGCTCGGCACGGCTCTGATCGGGTCGATGGACGAGGAGGCCCTGCGCCGGACCTTCCAGATCCCCGATCGGTACGTGCCGGTGGTCGTGCTGGCCCTGGGGCTTCCGGCCCTGGACCACCCGGCCCCCGAGCCCCGCCGGAGGCTTCCGCTGGACCGCATCGCCTTCCAGGAGGACATGGGATCGGCCGAGCCGTGACCCCGTCCCCCGCCTCGGAACAACCGCCGGCGTTGCCTTGGGATTGCCCGGTGATTATCATGCCCCGGCGTCCTTTCGGGCGAGAAGGAGATCGAGCGTGAAGCAGGGAATGAGGACGTTCCTGATCTGGCTCCTGTTCATCGGCCTGTTCGTGATGGTCCTGATGCACTCCCGGGGCGGCAGGAAGAGCCAGGAAATCGACTTCAGCGAGTTCATCTCGAAGGCCCTGCCCGCCGCCGAGACGCCCGACGGGCCGCCGCCGCCGACCCAGGTCGAGGCCGTGCGGGTGAAGGGGGAGCGCCTGGAAGGCACCATGGTGGACGGCAGCGCCTTCACCACCGTGGGGGACCTGAAGGACTTCCAGAAGGACCTCATCGCCCGGGGCGTCAAGGTCAGTTACGAAAGCCAGGAGGTCGGCATCTGGGTCACGATCCTGACGTCGTGGCTCCCGATGCTGCTCTTCGTGTTCCTGTTCGTGATGTTCATGCGCCAGACCCAGTCGGGAGGCGGCAAACTGTTCAGTTTCGGCAAGTCCCGGCACCGGGTCCTCAGCGAAAGTTCCCGGAAGGTCACCTTCCAGGACATCGCCGGCATCGACGAGGCGAAGGAGGAACTGCAGGAGATCATTGAGTTCCTGAAGGAGCCCCAGCGCTTCACGAAACTGGGCGGGCGGATCCCCAAGGGCGTGCTGCTGATGGGACCTCCCGGCACCGGCAAGACCCTGCTGGCCCGGGGCGTGGCCGGGGAGGCGGGGGTCCCCTTCCTGTCCATCAGCGGGTCCGACTTCGTGGAGATGTTCGTCGGCGTGGGCGCCTCCCGGGTCCGGGACCTCTTCGAGGAAGGCAAGAAGCGGGCCCCCTGCATCATCTTCATCGATGAGATCGACGCCGTCGGGCGCCAGCGCGGGGCCGGGCTCGGGGGAGGCCACGACGAGCGCGAGCAGACCCTGAACCAGTTGCTGGTCGAGATGGACGGCTTCGAGGTGAACACCGGCGTGATCATCATGGCGGCGACCAACCGGCCGGACGTGCTGGACCCGGCGCTGCTGCGCCCGGGACGCTTCGACCGCCGGGTGGTGGTGCCGAGCCCGGACGTGAAGGGCCGGGAGGCCATCCTGCGCGTCCATTGCCGCAAGGTGCCCCTGGCGGAGGACGTGCGGCTCGACGTGGTGGCGAAGGGGACGCCGGGATTCGTCGGGGCCGACCTGGAGAACCTGGTCAACGAGGCGGCGCTGCTGGCGGCCCGGAAGGGCCAGGACCAGGTGATGATGGCCGACCTGGAGGAGGCGAAGGACAAGGTGCTGATGGGGGCCGCCCGGCGCAGCATCGTGATGAGCGAGCACGAGCGGGAACTGACGGCCTACCACGAGGCGGGCCACACCATCGTCGCCAAGACCCTGCCCGGTGCCGACCCCATCCACAAGGTCACGATCGTGCCCCGGGGCCTTTCCCTGGGCATGACCCAGCAACTGCCCAGCGAGGACCGCTACACGGCGTCCCGGACCTACCTGGTGAACCGCCTGGCCATCCTGATGGGGGGGCGGTCCGCCGAGATGCTGATGTTCGGGGAGGAGAGCAGCGGCGCCGGACAGGACATCCGCATGGCGACGGAGCAGGCCCGGCGGATGGTGTCCCAGTTCGGGATGTCGATCCTGGGCCCGATCTACATGGACCACGTGGGCGAAATGGTCTTCCTGGGCAAGGACCTGACGTCCCAGCGGGAGATCAGCGAGGCCACCGCCCAGCGGGTGGACCGGGAGGTCAAGCGGCTGATCCTGTCGGCCCAGGACGAGGCGGTCCGGATCCTGACCGAGCGAAAGGCCGCTCTGGAGGCCCTGGCAGCGGCCCTGCTGGAGCACGAGACGCTGGACGGCGACGAGGTGGACCGGGTGATCGGGGCCGTGCCGGTGCCCGCGGCCACCTGACCGGGAGGACGGGGGATGATCCTCCGGCGGATCGGGCCATCCTCGCGGATCATTCCGGGATTGCTGGTCTATCTCTGGGCGATGGTGTCGCCCTCGGTCCACCTGCTGCTGGAACCGCACCGGGTCTGCCTGGAGCACGGGGAACTGGTCCATCGCCACGAGGGGGCGGCCCCGGCAGTGGACCTCCGCGTCCCGACGGACTCTCCGGCCCTGGGGCAGGGCCGGGAACGGGCCGGGTCCGACGAGCCCCACGTCCACTGCCACCTGGTCCAGGACCGGCCCCGGGACACGCTGGTCTTCGGGGCGGCGATTCCCGAGTCCCAGGCCCTCGGGGGTCCCGGGACGGCCTTCTTCCCCAGGAAAGACCCCTCTCCCCGGCCCGGGCTGGCCGTGGCCCCGAAGCAGTCGCCTCCCTCCTGCGGCTGACCGATTCCCGAAGACGAACAAGGCGGATTCGGATGGTTGGCGACGACCGGGAATGGTCGTCCAAGGCAGGAGTCCTCATGCGTATCGGGAACATCACCGCGTGGATCGCGACGGCGGTGGCCTGGTGCGGGGCAGGGCAGGCGCTGGCCCTGGATCTCCCTGCGCCCGCGGATTCCGGGGAGCAGGAACGGCGCGCGCTGGAGGAGGCCCTGGGGGCCGATCGGGCCGCGGCCCGCCCGCCCGCCACCCCGCAGAACGCCGAGAGCGGCGCCCCGGCCCCGGCAGCGGCGGGGGTCGGGGGCATCTCCCTGGACATGTCGTTCATCCTGGACGTCGCCGGCGCCTGGTACAGCCAGGACCCGGCCATGATCGGAGGCCATGACCCGAAGCGGACGGGGTTCCACTTCCAGGGCCTGGAACTGGCGGTCCAGTCCAACGTGGATCCCTACTTCCGCTTCGTCGGCACGATGGTCTTCTCCCAGTTCGGGGTCGAGGTGGAGGAGGCCTACGGGCAGACCCTCTCGCTGCCCTTCGGGCTCCAGGTCCGGGCGGGACAGATGCTGACCCGGTTCGGCCGGATCAACGGGACCCACCCCCACCAGTGGTCCTTCGCGGACCAGCCCCTGGTCGTGGGCAAGTTCCTGGGCAGCGAGGGCAGCCGTGGGCTCGGGGCAGAAATCTCGTGGCTGACTCCCCTTCCCTGGTTCCTGGAGGTCTCGGCGTCGATGACCGACGCCGCCGGGGAGTGCTGCGCCCGGTCCTTCCTGGGGGGCAGGGACCTGGGAATCCACGGCATCGGGGACTTCCTCTACACGGTCTCGATCCGCCAGTTCTTTCCCTTCGGCAAGGACTGGTCCCTGCTCTTTGGCCTGTCGGGCCAGTGGGGCCCGAACGCCACCGGACACGGAAACCGGACCGAGATCTACGGGACGGACCTCTACCTGCGGTATCGCCCGGCCGGACATCCCGAGCGGATGGCCCTGTCCTGGACCGTCGAGGGCTTCTACCGGGCCCGCCAGGTGCCGGAGGACTCCCTGAGGGATTTCGGCGGGTATGCCCAGATGGTCTGGCAGATCACCCGCCGCTGGGAGACCGGCGTCCGGTACGAGTTCGTGTCGGGAGTCGCGGCGGACCCCCTGGATCCCGACTGGACCGGGAACCGGCAACGGGCCGCGGTCCAGGCGACGTTCCATCCGTCCCACTTCTCCCGCATCCGGCTCCAGGGGAACGGGGACTTCATGGCCTGGCGCCCGAAGCCGGTCTTCGGGGCGATCCTGAACCTGGAACTGTCGGTGGGCGCCCACGGGGCCCATTCCTTCTAGGAGGATGCGATGAGGAAGACGCTGCTGGCTTGCCTTCCCGCGGTGCTGGCCATCGTCGTGCCGGCCCCGCGGGACGCCTTGGGACGGCTGAAGGTGGCCGCGACGCTGCCCACGCTGGGGGCGGTGGTCCGGGAAGTGGGGGGGGACCGGGTGGAGGTCACGGTGCTGGCCTCGGCCGACGAGGACCCCCACTACGTCGATCCCCGGCCGAACCTGATCCTGCAACTGAACCGGGCGGACGCCCTGGTGGTCAACGGCCTGGATTTGGAAACGGGATGGCTCCCGCCGCTCCAGGCCCAGGCCCGGAACGGGAGGATCCAGACCGGGGCACCGGGCTACCTGGACGCCTCCACGCTGGTCCCGCGCCTGGAGGTGCCGACCACGGCGGTGGACCGGGCCCAGGGGGACATCCATCCCGGGGGCAACCCCCATTTCCTGTTCGATGCGAAGTCCCTGGTCCGGGTGGTCCGGGGAGTCGGGGAGTTCCTGGGGCGGCTGGACCCCGAAGGCGCCGGGGAATACCGGACGAGGGCCGACCGGCTGGCGGAATCCCTGGAGGCGTTCCAGAGGGATCAGGCCGCCCGGATCGCCGCCCTGCCGCCCGGGAAGCGCCGGGTCGTGTCCTACCACCGGTCGTTCCCCTACCTCTACCAGTGGCTGGGACTGGAGGAGGTGGCCACGATCGAGCCCCGGCCGGGGATTCCTCCCGATCCGGGGCACGTGGCCCGGGTGCTGGCGACCATGAAGGCGACCGGAGCCCGGGTCATCGTGCAGGAGACCTGGCAGCCCCGGAACACCTCCCAGACCCTGGCCCGGCTGGTCCAGGGAACGGTGGTGGTGCTTCCGGGCGGGGTGGACCTCCAGCGGGGCGAGACCCTGCTGGACCATCTGCGGCAGGTGGCCGGGGGGGTGATCCATGCCCTGGGACACTGACCGAAGGTTCCGGAAATGGCCGCTCTGGCTGCTGGTGGTCGGCCAGGCGGGTTGCGCCTTCGGGCCGGGCGATCCCTGGGGTCGCCTGGAGGCGTCCTTGTCGCTCCGGATGGTTCCCTCTTCGGGCCGCCTGGACCCCGAGGGGCACCTGGCGACCGCCCTGGACTACCGGGTGAGGCTGGACCGCCTGGTGGTCCGGGGCGGCCTGATGGAGGTCTCCGGGTCCTCGGACACCGGGGGCACCGCCGCGGTCGCCTTCGATCCGGCCCATCCGCCCGAGGGATACACGCTGTGCCACGGGGGCCACTGCCATGCCGCCGACGGGCGCCTGGTCCCCTACGACGAGGTCATTGCCGAACTCGACGGCGGGGCCACAGGCTCCGGGGACCGGACCTGGCTGGCGATCCCCTGGGACGTCGAGGAGGTGGAAGTCCCCGTCGGAGGATCGGCGGGGGTGGACCTGGGACCCTGTCCCGGGGACTGCACGATGCCCGAGGGGACGCTGACCCGGGCGTCGGTGCGCCTGGACGGAATCCTGCTGGAAGGGGTCGTCTTCGACGCCCGGACCGGCAGCGGAAGAAGGATCCCGGAGGAGGGCGTTCCCTTCCGGGGGACGGTGACCGGGGAACTCCAGGTCCAGGAAGCCCTCTCGGAGGCCGTCGGGCCCGGCCACCCCTTGCGGGTTCGCCTGGCCGCCACGCTGTCCCTGGCCGACGCCCTGTTCGACCCGGTGGATTTCGCGGCCCTGTCCCGGTCCGGCGAGGTCCTGGTCCTGGGGTCGGCGGAAACGGCGATCCGGGAGGCCCTGGCCGCCGGAACGGTGCTGCAACTGGACGTGGAACGCTGAAGGCGGCACACGAGACCGGCCCCCGGACAAGGGCAGGCCGGAAGGAGGAAGAGATGAATTCCCGATGGAATCGCGTGATCATCGCGGCATGGCTGGTGGCGATCGGATCCTCGGAGCCCGGGTGCTCCGCGTCGTCCCACGGGTCTTCCGGGGACCTGGCCGGTTCCGAGACGGCGGAAGACCCGGACGGGGAGGTGCTGGCCGAGGTCTGCGAACACATGGCCGAGGGGCCGGCCCGGGCGATCCGGGCCGTTCCCTTCGGGGATGCCAATCCCCCCTCGGTGGCGACTCCCCACACCCGGTACGACCTGGAATTCGCGGCCGTGGAAGGGGGGAACGGCGGGGACGTGTCGCTGCCCGTGGCGCTGGCGGGCACGCTGTGGATCGCCCTGTCGGCGGACGTGCCCGTGGAGGTCCTCCGGTCGCTGGACGGGCAGCCCGTGACCGTGGCGGAGGAGGTGTCGCCGTCGCGGCTGCCTTGCCGGGAAGTGGCCCGGGTGCTGGCGCTGCCCGTCCCCATCGGGACGCTGGTGATCCGGCTGGGTCCCGCGCCGGGGCAGGGGGTTTCCATGGTCCTGGAGGTGATGGGCGAAGATCACGGTCACGAACACTAGGGGGTGGCGATGAGGAATCCCGAAGGGACCGCTGCCGACCACGGGAGGGTCCTGCTGCGGGGGCGGGACCTCCGGGTGGGATACCGGGGCCAGGGGCTGCTTCCGCCCCTGTCCTTCGAGGTGCGGCCGGGGCAACTGTGGGGCCTCGTGGGTTCCAACGGGTCGGGAAAGACCACGATGCTCCGGACCCTGCTCGGGCTGATGCCTCCCGTCGGGGGATCCGTGGAGCGGGGATCGGGGGTCCGACTGGCCTACGTGCCCCAGCGGAGCGACCTGGAGGACCGCCTGCCGGGCCGGGTGCTGGACGCGGTGCGGGACGGGCTCGATCGGGGCCGGTCCTTCCTGTTCCCTTTCGCGGGGTTCCGGGAGCACCGGCGCATCCGGGAGGCCCTGGAGGCCGTCGGGGCCTGGCCCTGGCGGCACATGCCCCTGTCCCACCTGAGCGAGGGCCAGAAGCAGCGGGTCGAGGTCGCCACGGCCCTGGTGTCGGGCCCGGACCTGCTGGTGCTGGACGAGCCCACCGCCGCGATGGACTTCGCCGGGGAGCATGACGTCTTCCACCTGCTGGAAGACCTCGTGCGGATCCGCAGGGTGTCGGTGCTGGTGGTCAGCCACCACCTGGGGCTGCTGATGGAACACGCCTCGCACCTGGTGGTGCTGGATCGGGACACGGGGCTCGCGGTGGCGGGGGATCGCCGGGAGATTCTGCGATCCCCCGCCGTCCGGGCCCTGATCCCGGAAGGGGCGCCGGGGCCGGGCCTTCCGGGGGCGTCCGAGGGGAGGGAAGGATGATGGAGGATTCCGCCAGTCTCTCCCAGTTCCTCCAGGCCTGGGACCTGTTCCGGGACCCGGTGGTGGCCGGGACGGTGGCGGGGGCCGTGCTGGGCTGGATGGGCGTGTCGGTGGTCCTTGGAAGGATGGTCTTCCTGTCGGCCGCCCTGTCCCAGGCCGCCGGACTCGGCGTCGTGGCCGCCTTCTTCATCGGGGGCATCGCGGGGTGGACCCTGTCCCCCTGGGTCGGCGCGGTGGTCTTCACCGGGGTGGCCGCGCTGCTGCTCACCGGCCGGGACCGCGGCTTCTGGAGCCGGGAGGTCCGCCTGGCCCTGGTGTACCTGGCGGGGGCGGCCGGGACCCTGGTGATCGGCAGCCGGGTCGTGGGGGAGATCCACGACGTCCAGACCCTGCTGTTCGGGTCCGCGGTGGCGGTCCGGCCGGAGGACCTGCGGGTGCTGCTGCTGGTGCTGCTTCCCCTGTGGGCGGTCCAGGTCTGGTGGGCCCGGGGGCTGCGCCTGGCCCTCTTCCGTCCCGAGGCCGCCGCGGTCCGGGGCCTGCCCGTGCCCTGGCTCCAGGCCTTCACGCTGATCACCCTGACCCTGTCCCTGTCGCTGGCCACCCGGGTGATCGGGGCCCTGCCGGTCTTCGCCTTCTCGGTTCTGCCGGCCACGGCCGCCATCGCCGTGTCGCCCTCGGTGGCCTTTGCCCAGTGGGTGGCCCTCCTTTCCGGCGCCCTTGCCGGTTTCCTGGGCTACGTGCTGGCCTTCCTGTGGAGCCTCCCGGTCGGACCGACGCAGGCCCTGCTGGCCGTCGTGCTGGCTCTGCTGGCCGGTCTCCTGCGCCGCCTGGTTCTCCGGTGGTAGGAATCCGTCGCGAACGGCACGCTGTGGGCTTCTGTTCCGGGGGGCCTCCGGCCCTCCAGCGGCCATCGGGTCTGCCGTCCCGGACCCGCCGTTGGCCGGACCTGAAGCGGGCGGTCCGCCTTGACACCCGGGGGGCGTTGGGCTAGCGTCCGGGCCGTTCTTTGCGGGGGAGGACTCCGTGGACACGGAGGCGAACGCCATCATCGGACAGGGCATCGTGGTCCGGGGAGAGGTGTCGGGGGACTCGCCCCTGACGATCGCCGGGACCCTGGAGGGCGAGTTGCGGCTCGACGCCGAGGCGACGGTGGCCCCCGAGGGCCTCGTGAAGGGGACGGTCGAGGCCCCGGCGGTCCAGGTGGCCGGGCAGATCGAGGGCGACGTCCGGGCCTCGGAGTGGATCCGGCTGGACCCGGGATGCCGGGTGCAGGGAACGCTGGCCGCGCCCCGGGTGATCATCGAAGAGGGGGCGGTGCTGAATGCGACCCTCGAGATGGACGTGGGCCCCTCGGAAGCGGGTGGCGGCCATGAGTGACACCGTGATCGGACCGAAGACCCTGATCCGGGGCCGCATCCTGGGCGAGGACCCGGTGGTGCTGGAGGGGCGGGTCGAGGGGACCATCCGTCCCGACGCCCCGGTCCTCATCGAGGCGACGGGGCGGGCCTCCCGGGAGGTCCAGGGCACCGAGGTGCGGGTCCTGGGCACCGTCGAGGGGAACGTCACGGGTCTCCGGCGGGTGGAGATCATGGCCGGAGCCCAGATGCTGGGGGACGTGAAGACCCCCCGGATCCTGATCTCCGAGGGGGCGGTCTTCCGGGGCCGGGTGGAGATGGATTTCCAGGAGAGGTGACCGATGGCGGGACAGGACGGGTCCAAGACGGAGATCGGGCCGAAGACCCGGGTCGTGGGGGACATCGAGGCCGAGGAGGACGTCTTCATCCTGGGGCGGGTCGAGGGGACGGTGCGTTCCACCGCCTCGGTGGTCATCGAGGAGGACGGCCTGGTGCTGGGGCACGTGGAGGCCGCCTTCGTGGTC
>Ga0302250_1002307_pt1 | contig 12120 bp, 2 predicted proteins | sample AAG_RA_Asp_MG_FD_193536 | JGI IMG/M metagenome (GOLD analysis project Ga0302250, IMG submission 193536) | Enriched activated sludge microbial communities from anaerobic digester in WTTP, New Holstein, Wisconsin, United States - AAG_RA_Asp | ecosystem: Engineered > Bioreactor > Anaerobic >... | reverse complement strand
TCACCTCCTGGGATAGCTATTGTGTTTGCCCACAGTAACTTTACCAGGTTTGGCGGTGCCGGTCAACCCTTTGTTGTTAAAGTGTCAGGTAGCTAGCATCGCCAATACGATCCTGGTCCGCGACGGCTCCTATGATCTCTTGCTGAACCTGGCCGGCCGGGCCGATGTGGCCCAGATCACGGCCAACCACAAGTTCCAGCTGGAGGAGCCGTTCAAGAGCGACGATCCGGGCCAGACCGAGGCGGTGGAGAGCAACATCACCTTTGTCAAGGCGCCGCAGGTCTGGGCCTTGGGCTTTGCCGGGCAGGGCACCGTCATGGCCGGCAACGACACCGGGCTCGATTGGGACCACCCGGCCCTGATCCGCCAGTATCGCGGCTGTCTCAACCCGCCGACCTGCTCCAGCGTCGACCACAACTATAACTGGTGGGACGCCACCGGGACCTACCCGTCCGTTCCCGGCGACGGCCACGGCCACGGTACCCACACCAGCGGCACGATGGTCGGCGAGGACGCCAGCCAGACCAACCAGATTGGCATGGCCCCCGACGCCGCGCTGGTGCACTGCAAGAACATGACCGATGGCGGCTCCGGCGACGACAACACCTTCCTGACCTGCTTCCAGTGGGACCTGGCGCCCTGGGACCTGAACCAGGCCAACCCCACGCCGGGTCTGGCTCCGGACGCGATCAACAACTCCTGGGGGTACTGGGGCGGCGGGCAGAACCAGTTCCGCACCGCCATCAACAACCTGCAGGACGCCGGCATCGCGGTCGAGGTCTCGGCCGGTAACGAGGGCTCGGGCTGCGGCAGCCTGCGCTCGCCCGGCGACTATACCGAGGTCCTGACCACCGGCTCGGTCAACCACGCCTCCTCTTTCCCGGGGACGATGACCGACTTCTCCAGCCGCGGTCCCTCCAGCCTGGATGGCAACTACTTCCCCGACATCACCGCCCCCGGCGAAAACATCCGCTCGAGCGTTCCCGGCGGTGGGTATGAGGGCGGTTGGAGCGGCACCTCGATGTCCGGCCCCCACGCGACGGCCCTCATCGGCCTGATGTGGTCCGCCTGCCCGACCTTTGTCGGCCGGGTGGAAGAGACCTACTTTATCATCACCAGCACGGCCGTCCCGGTGACCTCCTACGTCGGCTCCTGCGGCGGCGACTATGTCACCGGCCCCAACAACGACTGGGGCTATGGCACGATCGACGCGCTGGCGGCGGTGCAGGGCGTCCTGGCCCAGTGCGGCCCGATCGGGTCGCTCGAAGGCTACGTATATGACGACCTGAGCAGTGCCCCGATCGCCGGGGCGGCCGTCACGGCCGAGTCCCTCTCCGGGTACGCCTGGAGCGACACGACCGACGCCACCGGCTACTACTCCTTCTCCATCGTGCCCGAGGACACCTACACCGTCACGGCCGAGCACGTGATGTACACGACCGGCTACACGACGGGCGTCGAGGTCGTCTCCGGCACCGTGACCCAGGCGGACGTGTACCTCACCCCGCGCGGGCTGCTCTTTGGCTACGTGACCGACTATGACAACGGCACCCCGATCGAGGGGGCGCTGGTCACGGCGGAGGACGGCACCTGGGCGGAGACCGACGCCGCCGGGTACTATGAGATGTACCTGGACGAGGGCACCTATGTGGTCACGGCCACGGCGACCGACTATGCCTCGGAATCGGCCACGGTGGTGATCGTTTCCGGCGCCAACACGCAGGAGGACTTTGCGCTGCAGGCGGCGGTGGTCTTTATCCCCTCGCCGGTGCACGTGACGGTGCCCTGGCAGACGACGGACAGCCTCGACACCACGATCCTCAACCGCATGAGCACCGACTATGCCTTCGAGTTCGTCGAGGCGCCGGGTGGTTTCATCCCGCTGCTGGCGGAGCCGGTCGACTACCCGCTGAACCCCTCCGTTGTCCCGGATGTGCCGCTGACCACGGGCCTGGCCCCGGCGGGCTACGTGCCGCAGGCCGGCCTGGCCGGCGGGACGCCGGAAGGCCACTGGGAGGGCCGCGCGACGGCGCCCTTTGTCTCGATGGACAACGTCTACCTGGACTATGAGGGGCTGGGCTACCTGCTGAGCGGCTACGGCGCGAATGGCCAGGTGGGCATCTATGACCCCAACACCAACACCTGGACGACGGGCGCGGCCGAGCCCTCGCCGCAGATCCAGTACCCGATTGACGGGTGCCTGGGCCTGAACGCCGGCGGCGAGCCGGTGGGTATCCTCTTTAACGACAGCACGAGCGGCGCCACGACGCTGCACCGCTACAACATCGCGACGAACGTGTGGGACACCCCGCCGGTGCCGGCCGGCTTCCCGGCCAACGGCCTCTGGGGGCACGACGTCGTCTCGATGCTGCGCTACAGCGGGCAGAACGTCTGCTACATCTCGGGCGGCGCGACGACCCCGGGCGGCGGCAACACCAGCGCCCTCTACGCCTACTACCCTGACAGCAACACCGCCGTGGACCTGGGCGACTACTCCTACCTCGCCGGCGGCTTTGCCTTCCACGCCTCGTGGTACGCACCGTGGGTCGGCGGCCAGGGCGGGATCTGCGTCGGCGGCGGCGTGAACGCCAGCAGCGTGGTCTCGGGCGACACGCAGTGCTACGACATCGGCGCGGCCGCCTTCAACGCCACCAACGCCGACCTGGGCGCGATGCCCGCGGGTGTCTGGGGCATGGCCGACGACGTCCTCTACGAGGGCGGCGACTACCAGCTGTGGCTCGCGAACGGCGCGGATACCGCCTTCGCCCTCTGGCCGAACTCGGCCTACTACAGCTTCAACGACGGCGCCTGGTACATCGGCCCGACCCCGCCGACCACCGTCTACCGCGTCGAGGGCGTCAACATCTCGGCGGCCGACGGCTGCTCCTTCTACGTGGTGGGCGGCTCCTCGGGCGGCTTTACGCCGACCAGCGGCCACAACCGCAACTTTTCGGCAGACTGCCCGCCCACCGCGGGGGCCGACTGCCTGTGGCTGTCCGAAGTGCCGACCAGCACGGTTGTGCCGGCCGAGGGCAGCTTCACCCCGACCCTCCTCTTTGACGCCACCTACGGCGCCGGCGTGGACCAGCCGGGCGACTACTACTGCACCCTGAACCTGCAGGGTGACCCGGCAGTCAAGGTGCTCGTGACGATGACGGTGCTGGCCGGTGACCTGGGCCAGGTGCACGGCTACGTTATGGACAACTGCACCGGCGAGCCGGTCGAGGCCGACATCGCCATCGCCGGCGGCGTCCCGATCACCATGACCACCAGCGACCCCGACACCGGCTACTACAGCGCCTGGCTGGAGGCGGGGACCTACGATCTGACCTTTACCGCGGACGGCTACCTGGACTATGCGACCAGCGTGGACATCACCGTGGGCGGCGAGGTCGTGCTGGACGTGAGCCTGATCCCCGACCGGCCCTGCATCGGGCTGGATCCAGAGGCCCTCGAAGTCTGGGTGATGACCGGCACGGCCGTCTACGAACACCCGACCGGGCTGGACATTATTAACAACGGCGGACAGGACCTCGAATTCGCCCTGATGGAGCTGCCGGACCTCCCCCTGGATGGGGGTGGCGTCGAGAGCCTGAGCGGCTCCTTTGTCGTCTTCGACCCCTCCGTTGGCGGGGACGAGAACTATATCCCCGGCACCGCGCAGACTTTCTGCTTCCGGGCCGAGTCCTTCACCAACGACTGGGAGTACGTCTACAATACCTGGCTCAAGTTCCCCACCAACTGGACGGTATCCAACGTCTACGTCCAGGGGACGCCGGTCTGCGATAGCGGCTCCTGGGGGACCTTCTCCTGGGCGTTCCAGACCTCCCCCTACGAGGTCAATATTACGCACGCCCGCTACATGTCGACCTCCGACCACTGCACGGCCTACTACTGCGCCGAGCTGACCTCCGCGCCGGCTGGCACCCAGGCCCCGGTCTCCTGGTTCTGGGACGGCGACGGCTACGCCAACGCGCCGCACTGGCCGTGCTCGAACGACGGCTACGCCCCGGCCGGCTTCAGCTGCGACGAGGCGATCCAGCCGCCGGCCTATGTGCCGATCGGCGCGATGGATGTGCCGTGGTTCTGGGAGTCTCCCGTCACCGGTACTGTCCCGGCGTTGACCACGTTGAACGACGTGATCTATTTCACCGCGCTGTACACCGACGCCACGCCGATGCCGCTGGGTGACTACAACGCCACCCTGATCGTCACCAACAACGCCGACGAAGGTGCCCAGAATGTGCCGGTGCTCATGCACATCATCGACCAGCTGGTCACCCCGACGGCGGACTTTGACGCCACGACCCCCGCCTGCGCGGGTGAGGACATGTGGTTCTACTTCACCGGCGACGCGGGCGTGCCCCCGGCCGACCAGTACACCTGGTGGTTCGGCGACGGCATCAGCATGACCGTCGACAGCCCCGACCCGGTGGCGCACGCCTACGCCGACCCTGGCACCTACACCGTGACGCTCGAGGTCTGCAACACAATGTTCGCCCTCTGCGACACGGCCGAGGGAGTTGTCGAGGTCCTGGCTCTGCCCGAGGCCGGCTTCAGCTACGCGGCCAACGGGCTGGAGGTGACCTTCACCGACGAGTCGCAGTACGCCACCGAGTGGTGGTGGGACTTTGGCGACGGCGTGGGCACCTCGACGGAGACGAACCCCGTCTACACCTACCTGGCCGAGGGCACCTACACCGTCACGCAGTACGTCTACAACGACTGCGGCGAGGCGATGGCCCAGCAGGTGCTGACGGTCGCCGCGTGCGACCCGGCCGAGATCGTCACCGTGACCGAAGAGATCTCGGGGTGCGTGGTGACCTTTGTCCCCGAGCTCGCCGGGACCGCGCCGCTCACCTGGCTGTGGGACTTTGGGGCCTTTGGCACGAGCACCGAAACCAGCCCGGTGGTCGACTTTGGGACCAGCGGGACCTATCCGTACACGCTGACGGCGGAGAACGCCTGCGGCGCGGACGAGTGGGTTGACGCGGTGACGGTCGAGTGCTGCGCCGAGGTCGAGATCGTGACCTACACGTACGAGATCGCGGGCTGCGTGGTCGACTTTGGCCTGGAGCTGACGGGTGATGAGCCGTTCACCTACCTGTGGGCCTTTGGCGACGGGATGACCTCGACGCTGGCCGCGCCGACGTACACCTACCTGGCTTCGGGGACGTACAACGTGACGGTCGACGTGTACAACTGCGCCGCGGGTCACGACATGGCGTCCTTCGAGGTGACGGTCCAGTGCGGGTACAGCCTGTACCTGCCGCTGGTCGTCAAGGTCGGGGCGCCGTAACGGAAACCGGCCTGGCCCCCTGGCGGGGGTAGGCCCCTGAGCACAACACACAGGGCCGGCGGGTTATCCCGCCGGCCCTCTCTTGCGTACCGAGGTCCAGGTGCGCTTGACGGGCGTTCCCCGTTGTGGTAGGATGCACGGGAGCGCATCCTCACGGAGGAACTGATGAAAGGCATCACTCACTTTGTCAGCGGCGTGGCCATCGCGACCTTCTTTCCCTACGTCGTCCAACAGGGGGCGTCGGGGGGAGTGCTCCCTGTCCTCGGCGGTATCGGCGGTATCTTGCCCGATACCCTGGATTTCAAGTTCGCCCGGTACTTTGAACGCTACGACGACGAGATCGACCCCGACGCCGATCACCCCGATCCCCAGGCGATTGCCGAACGTGTCGCGGCGGCCATGCGCGCCGCGTACGAGACGGGTAAGGGGCGCAACATTATGCTGCACACCATCCGTATGGGGGCCGACCTCTGGCGCCAGTATATCATCCGTTTCGATCCCGCGGCCGGCGAGGTTATCGTGCGCATCGGCCCGCTGGTGAATACGGGCCAGGTGCCGCTGGCCGGCAGCGAGCCCGAGAACGCCGAGGCCCGCGTCCAGGTGGGCGTGCCGATGGTCCACACCTATGACGCCGAGAACAAGGTCGACATCTTTAGCGGGCCGTCCTTTGCCTTTGAGCGCCAGGGCGGCGCCGTGCACGTCCACTTTCTCGACTGGCACCGCCGCTGGTCGCACTCGCTGCCGGTGGCGGCCGTGGGGGGGCTGCTGGTCGGGGTGCTCGTCGGGCTCCTGGGGGGGTGGACGCTGGGGTTGTGGGGTGGACTCTGCTTCGGGCTGGGCTTTGCCGGCCACGTGCTGGAAGACCAGCTCGGCTACATGGGCAGCAATCTGTTCTGGCCCTTTACCAGGGGGCGCGTGTCGGGGCTGCACCTCCTGCGCTCCGGCGACGCGATCCCCAACTTTCTCACCGTCTGGACGGCGTTGGCCATCGTCCTGATCAACCTGGACCGCCTCTCGGACAAGCCGCTGCTGCCGATCGTCCCCTACCTGCTGGTGGCGTTGGGCCTGCCGTGGCTTGTTCTGGGGGGGATGTACGTCCGCCAGCGCCTCCAGCATGTCCCCGAGCCCGTGGAAAAGCTGAAGCAGGGCGACATGGTGGCCGAGGGTGAGGAGGTGCAGGTGGGGTAGGGGAAGAGGTAGGGGAAAGGAGCAGGAGGCCAGGTGCGTCTGCTTGTGTTCGAGAAGATTCCGAGCGGAGGCGGCGAAGCCGCCGCGGCGAGGAATGACAGATCAAAATCAGGCTGGTGAGGTACTACCTCCCTTGCCCCTACTCCTATGGAGGTATGATGATGAGACCTGCCCACAGCCGTCCTTTGATTCTCGCCCTCCTGGCCCTGCTCCTGTTTCCCGCGTCGGCGGTCCGGGCGCGCCCGCCGGCCCCCGCGGCCGTCGCCCCCACCTCGCCGGGTGGGGTTGTCCGGGCCCAGGGGGAGTCGCCCGGCGCGACGCTCGCTGCCCCCCGCGATGTAGTGATCAATGAGGTCGGCTGGAGCGGGACGGCCGCCGGTTCCGCCGACGAGTGGATCGAGCTGTACAACAACACGGCGGGCGCGATCGACCTGGCCGGCTGGACGCTGCGCGCGGCAGATGGCTCGCCGGCCATCACCCTCACCGGTTCGATCCCCGCACAGGGCTACTATCTCCTGGAGCGTACCGACGATAGTACCATCAGCGACATTCCGGCGGACTGGATTGGTAGTTTCGGGTTCGGTTTGGGCAATGCCGGCGAGTCGCTGACGCTGCGTGATGCCGCGAGCAATATCGTCGACACGGCGAACGGCGACGGCGGCGCCTGGCCGGCCGGCACGGCCTCGCCCAACTACCAATCGATGGAGCGCGTCGATCCCCTGGCCGCGGACGGCGACGCCAACTGGGCCAGCAACGACATGGTCACGCGGAACGGGCTGGACGCCAATGGCAATCCCGTCAACGGAACCCCCAAGGCGCTGAACTCGGCCTCCCTCCCGCCGGCGCAGGACGCCGACCTGGTCGCGGCCAAGGCCGGCCCGACCACCGTCGTCCCCGCCGGCCCCATCACCTACACCCTGACGATCAGCAGCGCCGGCATGCTGGACGCGTCCGCCGTGCGCGTCACCGATACCCTGCCGGCCGGCGTCGCCTTCTCCGGCCAATCCAGCCCCTATCCCTATAGCCATACCCTGGGCACCGTCGTCTGGACCGTGGGCGACCTGCCCAGCGGCACCCAGGCTCTCCTCATCCTCTACGGCGCCGTCCTGCCCACCGCCACCGGTACCCTCACCAACGTCGTCATCGCCTCCACGACGGCCTCGGAAACGGACCTCCTGGACAATACGGCGACCTGGCGGACCACCGTCTACCTTCCCGGGGAGGGGGCCGTGGTGATCAACGAGGTGGCCTGGATGGGGACGGCGGCCGACTACAATGACGAGTGGATCGAGCTGTACAACGCCGGCAGCAGCGACGTGGACCTGGCCGGCTGGACGATCCGCGCGGACGACGGCACGCCGGAGATCACCTTGACCGGTGTGATTACCGCTGGGGGCTACTACCTGCTGGAGCGGTCCGACGACGGTGTGATCACCGACGTGGTGGCGAACCAGACCTATACGGGGGCGCTGGGGAACGATCCGAATGGGGAGGTGCTGCGGCTGCGCGACGCCGGCGGCAGCGAGGTGGACACGGCCAACGTGGAGAACGGCGGCTCTTGGCCGGCCGGGGACAACGGCACCAAGAGCACGATGGAACGGATCGCTTCGACCCTGCCGGATACCGATGCCAACTGGGCTACGAACGACATGATCCATCGCAATGGCCACGACCGCGCCGGCGGCCCCATCAACGGCACGCCCAAGGCGCTGAACTCGGCCTCGCTCCCCCCCCTGCCGGCTGCCGACCTGGTGCTGGCCAAGTCGGGCCCGCCGGCTGTCTCCCCGGGTGAGCCGATTGCCTACGTCCTGACGATCGCGAACAGCGGCAACACGACGGCGACCGCCGTCCTCATTAGCGATACCCTGCCGGCCGGCGTCGTCTTTTCTTCCCAAACCGGCCCCTTTACCTTTACGCAGGCCGGCCGGCTCCTCCGCTGGGAGGCCGGCAGCCTGGCCCCGGCCGCGCAGGGCACCCTCCTCGTCACCGGCACCGTCGCCCTGACGGCCGTGGGGACGCTGCGCAACGAGGTCTATGCCACGACCGCCGTCACCGAGGTCACCACGACCAACAACCTGGCCTGGGTCGATACCCTCGTGGCGGCGCATGCTCCGGATGTCGCCGTGGCCAAGACGGGCCCGGCCACGGTCAACGCGGGCGGGGCAATCCACTACCTCCTCGCGGTGCAGAACCTCGGCGACCAGGATGCGCCGGACGTCGTCGTCACCGATACCCTGCCGGCCGGCATCCTCTTTGCCGCGAGTTCCTACACCTCGACCCAGTACGGCTCCCGCGTCGTCTGGGCCCTTGGCCCGTTGGGCGCGGGCGGCGCCGTCTCGATCACCCTGGACGGCCAGGTTGCGCCCACCGCTACGGGCACGGTCACCAACGCCCTCGCCGCCGCGACGAGCGCGGCCGAGCCCAACCTGGGCAACAACACGGCCTCCTGGCCGACCACGATCCTGCCGCCGAACGCCGGCCGGGTCATCGTCAACGAGGTGGCCTGGGCCGGGACGGCGGCCTCGACCTCGGACGAGTGGCTGGAGCTCTACAACACGTCGTCCGGCGACGTCGACCTCACCGGCTGGAACCTCTCTGACGGCGGGGACATCTCCATCACCCTGGTGGGGACGATCGCCGCCGGGGGATACTACCTCCTGGAGCGCACGGCCGACGACACCGTCAGCGATATCCCGGCCGACCAGATCTATAGCGGCGGCCTGGGCAACGCCGGCGAATCGCTGACGCTGCGTGACGCCGGGGGCAGTATCGTCGACACGGCCAACGGCAACGGGGGGGAGTGGCCGGCCGGCCTGGTGGCGGACTATCGCTCGATGGAACGGATCGACCCCGCGATGCCCGACGCCGACGCCAACTGGCTCGCCAACGATATGGTGCACCGCAACGGCCTGGACGCCGCCGGAGCGCCCATTAACGGCACGCCCCGGAACCGCAACGCGCCCTTGCAGATGGCGGACCTGAGCGTGGCCAAGTCCGGCCCGCCAGAGGTGACCGTCGGCATGGCCATCACCTACACCCTGGCGATCAGCAACGCCGGCGGGGAGGCGGCCCCGGAGGTGCGCGTTACCGACACCCTGCCGGCCGGCGTGGCCTTTGTCAGCAGCACCCCGCCCCCCTCCGAGCAGCAGGGGCAGGACGTCGTCTGGTCGCTCGGCACCCTCTATACCGGCTCGCTGGTGCTGATTACCGTGCGCGGGCAGGTGGGCGCAGGCGCCCCGATCCAGCTCTACAACACCCTTGCCGCCGTCACGACGGCCCCGGAGATACGCCAGGCCAACAACACCGCTACCTGGCATACCGTCGTCCAGGGCGGCCTGGTGCGCCAGTTTCTGCCCCTCTTGACCAAGGGCGCCGTGGAGACGCTGCGCATCGACGCCGTGTTCTACGATGGTTACATGGACAACGACCCCGACGAGGCGATCCAGGTGCGCAATGCGGGCACCACGTGGGTCAACCTGGCGGGCTGGGAGTTCTGCAAACAGTATGATGCCGATCTCGACCTGGAGTGCCGGTCGGGGCCGGCCCTGGCGGTTGCGCCGGGCGGCACGGCGTGGCTCGCCCGCAACGCCGTCTCCTTTACCGTCTCCTTCGGTTTCGCGCCCGCCGGCGAGATGGTTCCCTGGATCTATGGCGGCCAGCTGTCCAACGGGGGCGACGAGGTGGTCCTACGGGACCCGCGGGGCCGGGTCGCGGATGCTGTCGTCTACGGCACCGGCAACTATACAGTCCCCGGCTGGGTGGGGCCGGCCGTGGTCCCCTACTATGACAAAAACCAGATCCTCCATCGCCGCCTCGACGAGCAGACCGGCCGGCCGGTTGCCGACACCGATACGGCCGCCGACTGGATGCAGGATGCCGTGGACCCCTGGCACGGCCGGCGTGCCCTGCACCCCGGTTGGGATATGTCCTTTTTCCAGCCGCTCTCCGTGACCGAGGCCGCCTCGCTGACCGTGGCCGTCACGCCGGACAACGGCGCGGAGGTGCTGCTGGCGGCGGTAGGCCGGGCCCAGGAGCGTATCGAGATCGAGATCTATACGCTGGAGCTGGCCGGGCTGGTCCAGGCCCTGGTGGACAAGGCGCAGGCCGGGGTCAGTGTGACGGTGCTGCTGGAGGGCGGGCCGGTCGGCGGACTCTCGGACCAGGAGCGGTGGGCGTGCCAGCAGATCGAGGGGAGTGGGGGGGCGTGCTGGTTCATGTTCCACGACCCCAACGCTATTACCGCGACCGTGCCGGTCAACAACCGCTACGACTATCTGCATGCCAAGTTGGTGCTGATCGACCGGCAGTGGGCTGTGATCTCGTCGCAGAACGCCACGCCGAGCGGCATGCCCGACGACGACAAGGGCGACGGCACATGGGGCTCGCGCGGCGTCCTGGTGTTGACCAATGCCCCGTCCGTGGTGGCCCGCACGGCAGCCATGTGGGACGCGGACATGGACCCGACGTACGGCGACCTGACGCGCTGGGCGCCGGACCATCCCTACGGATACGATGCGCCGCCCGACGGCTTCCTGCCCATCACGGTCACGGGCGGGACGACCTATACAGTCCAGTTCACGCCGTGGGTGGGGGCCGGAGCGCTGGGCCTGGAGGTGCTGACCTCGCCGGAATCGTCCCTGCGTGTGTCCGACGGCCTGCTGGGGCTGGTCGCCCGGGCTGGGCCTGGCGACGAGGTCTATGTCGAGCAGGCCTATGAATACAGCGTGTGGGAGGAAAGCGTGCTCCCCGGCCCGAACCTGCGTCTGGAGTCGTATATCGCCGCGGCGCAGCGCGGCGCGCGGGTGCGCCTCCTGCTCAACGGGCAGGCCTTTAGCCGGGACCCGGCCGAGTTCGACGAGGCCCGCGCTACGGTGTCCTATGTGAACGACCTGGCCTTTTGTAACGGCTGGGATCTCCAGGTCCGCCTGGGCAACCCTACCGGCTACGGCATCCACAACAAGATGGTCCTGGCGCGGGTCGGGGGGCAGGGCTATGCCCACATCGGCAGCATCAACGGCAGCGAGTCGAGCAGCAAGCTAAACCGCGAGCTGGCCGTCCAGATCCGCTCGACCGAGGTGTACAACTACCTGGCGGGCGTATTTGCCTGGGATTGGGCGCAGACCAGCTCCCTGCTCATCAGCGAGGTGGTCTACGACTCGGTCGACGACTTTGATGTGGGGGAGTGGGTCGAGATCTATAACCCCACCGCCGCGGCGGTGAGCCTGGACGGCTGGGAGCTGGGCGACGCGGTGGTCTGGGGCGAATACGCCAGCGGGCGCTACCGCTTCCCGACGGGCACGATGGTCGCGCCGTTCGGGCTCCTGGTTGTGGCGGCCCGGGCCGGCGAGTTCCGCAACCTCTATGGCTTTGCCCCCGATTTCGAGTTCCGCACCGGGCCGGACGACCCACAGGTCCCCAACATGGTGGTCTACGCCAGCTGGGAAGGGTTTGGCTTTGCCCTGGGGAACGGGGGGGATGAGGTGGCGCTGTGGAATGCGGCCGGCGAGGTGGAGGACCTGGTGCTTTACTGCGGTGACACGGTGCCGTGTGCCGTCTCGTACCCGGGGGCGCGGCCGTATCCCGGCGCCGTAGAGGAGCATGGCAGTTCGTTGGAGCGGTTTCCTGCGGAGATG
>Ga0302250_1002303_pt1 | contig 12144 bp, 12 predicted proteins | sample AAG_RA_Asp_MG_FD_193536 | JGI IMG/M metagenome (GOLD analysis project Ga0302250, IMG submission 193536) | Enriched activated sludge microbial communities from anaerobic digester in WTTP, New Holstein, Wisconsin, United States - AAG_RA_Asp | ecosystem: Engineered > Bioreactor > Anaerobic >... | reverse complement strand
AAGGAAAAAGCCAGCGCAAGGCTGGCTTCTTCGAATTGGTGGGCCTCCCGTGAGTCGAACACGGCACCAACGGATTATGAGTCCGCTGCTCTAACCAGGCATGAGCTAGAGGCCCTGAAAACTGACTGCTTGCACTTGGGAAGTGCTGATTTACTGAAGATTCGTCATTCCGGCGAAGGCCGGAATCCAGAAAATTCAACAAACTGGACCCCGGCCTTCGTCGGGGTGACGAGTATTTCAGCTTTTCCCTAGCGCTTACCCGGCTTTGCATGGTGCCGTGTAAGCGACTGTTGTTACTGCATAAAACCCGTTCCGAACTGCCAACCACGAGCCCTCTGCTCTAACCAACGGAGCTACAGGCCCGGTGACAGGTCAACTGTTGCTGCTGTCGAGGAAGCTGCGCAGTTTGTCTGAACGCGACGGATGACGCAACTTCCGCAGCGCCTTGGCTTCGATTTGACGGATGCGCTCGCGCGTGACGTCGAACTGCTTGCCGACCTCTTCCAGCGTGTGGTCGGTGTTCATCTCGATACCGAAACGCATGCGCAGCACCTTGGCCTCGCGCGGGGTCAGGGTGTCGAGCACGTCCTTGGTGATCAGGCGCAGGCTGGAGAACAACGCGGCGTCCGTGGGCGCCAGCGTCGCTCCGTCCTCGATGAAGTCGCCGAGATGAGAGTCGTCATCGTCGCCGATCGGCGTTTCCATCGAGATCGGCTCCTTGCTGATCTTGAGGATCTTGCGGATCTTCTCTTCCGGCATGTCCATCTTCTTGGCCAGCGTCGCCGGATCGGCCTCGACGCCCGTCTCCTGGAGGATCTGGCGGGAGATGCGGTTCATCTTGTTGATCGTCTCGATCATGTGCACCGGAATGCGGATGGTGCGGGCCTGGTCGGCGATCGAGCGGGTAATGGCCTGCCGAATCCACCATGTGGCGTAGGTCGAGAACTTGTAGCCGCGGCGGTATTCGAATTTATCCACCGCCTTCATCAGGCCGATGTTGCCTTCCTGAATCAGGTCGAGGAACTGCAGCCCGCGGTTGGTGTACTTCTTGGCGATCGAGATGACGAGACGGAGGTTCGCTTCGGTCATTTCGCGCTTGGCCCGGCGCGCCTTGGCTTCGCCGGTCGACATCTGCTTGTTGATGTCCTTCAGTTCCTTCAGCGGAATGCCGATGCGGTCCTGCAAGGCCAACAGTTTCTTTTGTTCTTCCTTGATGTTCGGCGCATTGCGCGTGAGAACCGCTGCGTAGCTTTTACCATTTGCGGCTTCAATCTCCTGGTCCGCCCAGTCGAGATTGAGTTCGTTGCCCGGGAACACCTTGATGAAATGCGGGCGCGGCATGCGTACCGTATCCACGCAGATGCGCTGGATTTTCCGCTCGCACTGTCGCGCCTCCTCGACCATGCTCCGCACCGAGTCGCACAGGCGCTCGATCATCTTGGAGGTGAAGCGGATTCCCATCATCTCTTCCGAGATTTTTTCCTGATACTTCAGGTAGGTCTTGTCCTGAGAACCCTTCTTGAGCAACGCGGCATGGGCCTTTGCATGCAGTGACTTGATCACTTCCAGCTTGGCCAGGCCGTCTTCCTTGAGCTTGATCAACGACGCCGACGCAGCGCCCTCGCCACGATCGCCGCCGTCCTCGTCGTCATCCTCTTCCTCGTCGTCGACGTCGCTTTCCACGTCCTCGACGGACTCATCGAGCAGTTCCTCCTCGGCATTCGGATCGATCAGCCCATCGATCAACTCGTCGATGCGCATCTCGTCGTTGGCGATCTTCTCTGCGCAATCGAGGATTTCGGCGATGGTCGACGGACAGGCGGAAATCGCCTGGATCATGTGCTTGAGGCCATCTTCGATCCGCTTGGCGATCTCGATTTCACCTTCGCGGGTCAGCAACTCCACCGTACCCATCTCGCGCATGTACATGCGCACCGGGTCGGTCGTGCGCCCGAACTCCGAATCGACGGTCGACAGCGCCTGCTCGGCCTGCTCTTCGACGTCGGCGTCATCGGCGGCGACTGTCGGCGAGGACTCCGACATGAGCAGTTGCTCGGCATCCGGGGCCACGTCGTAGACCTGGATTCCCATGTCGTTGAACGTGCTGATGATGCTTTCGATCTGCTCGGCATCGACGACATCGTCCGGCAGATGGTCGTTGACTTCCGAATAGGTCAGGAACCCGCGCTCCTTGCCCAGCTTGATCAGTGTCTTGAGCTGCGTCTTGCGCGCTTCCTCATCGGCTGGCGATGGCTGCGAGCCAACCTGCGCCAGAATATCGGCGGCCTTGGCCTTTGCCGATTTGTTGTTTGCTGCCTTTTCCCTTGCCATGACCTGTTCCCGGTTAGCGTCCCACTGGAAAAACCCTAGATTTTATCACAACTTACCGCACCCGATGACTCACTTGCGCATCCCCAGCACCTGCAGGTACTCCTGCTTTTCCTCGCTGGACAGCCCGGCGACGCCGAGTCGCCCGACCTTTTCCTGCAAGCGGGCGAATGCACGTTTTTTCTGCCCCTCGACGAGCCGGACCACCGCACCGTCGAATTCGTCGTCCACGTCGCCTTCGGCAAATGGTTGCTGCATTAGTTCGGCCGCCGCCTCCCGCAACACTGTTTCATCCTCGCCACCACGAAGCCTTTCGAGCAGGGACGCGTAACCGGGCACCGGATCTCCCATCGACAGGATCACCTTGCACAAATTCATCACCGCCCGCGCCTCGCCCGAATCATCGGGAAGCGCCTCCAGAGGCAAGCGCACCGCGAGTTCAGGCTTCTGCAGCAACAACCGCAACAACGGCCGGAAGAGCGACGGCGCGGGCCGTGATGCCCTGGCCGGCGCTGCCCTGGCCACCGGCTTGAGATCGCACAGTTTCTCGACTTCCGGCTGCGAGAAACCGCTGGCCTCGGCCAACCTCTTGACCAACTGTAGACGCAGCAGCGGCGTTTGCAAGCGCGCCAGCAACGGCTTGGCCTCCGCCACCAGGCGCGCCCGCCCCTCCGCACTGGTCATGTCGCAACGCGAGGCAAGCTCCTTGAGCAAGAATTCCGAAAGCGGCATGGCCTGGGCCACGAGCCGCTCGAAGGCCGCCGTCCCGTGCGCACGCACGTAGCTGTCGGGATCTTCGAGCTCCGGCAGGAAGGCGAACGTCACGCTCTTCTGTTCGGGCAGCGCCTCCAGGCAGTTCTCCAGGGCGCGCCAGGCGGCCTTGCGCCCGGCTGCGTCGCCATCGAAACAGAACACGACGCGGTCCACCTGACGCAAGAGCTTTTGCACATGCACTCCCGTCGTCGCCGTCCCCAGCGTCGCCACCGCGTTGCCGACCCCGTGTTGCGCCAGGGCGACGACGTCCATGTAGCCCTCGACGACGATGGCCGCATTCTTCTCGCGCAACGCCTGCCGCGCCTGCGGCAGGCCAAACAGCTCGCGCCCCTTCTCGAACAGCGGGGTTTCGGGGGAATTGAGGTATTTGGGCTCTCCCGCCCCAAGCACCCGCCCGCCAAAGGCGATGACATCGCCCTTCGGGTTCACGATCGGGAACATCACCCGGTCGCGAAAGCGGTCGTACAGCCGGCCCTGGTCGTTGCGGATAACCAGCCCGGCCTGCTGCAGACCGCTCGCGGAATAGTCTTCGAAAACCGCGGCCAGATTCTGCCAGCCATCGGGCGCATAGCCGATGCCGAAGCGCTGTGCGATCTCGCCGCTGACCCCGCGCTGCTTGAGATAGGCAATGGCCTTTTCCGAGCGCTTCAGCTGCTCGTAGTAGTAGCGCGAAGCACGCGCCATCAGTTCGTTCAGCGCCGGAAGGCGCGGCCCATCGTGCGCCCGCGCACCATCGTCCGGTACCTGCATCCCGACCCGCGCCGCCAGGTCCTTTATCGCATCGACGAATCCGAGCCCGGAATACTCCATGAGAAACCCGATCGCGGTGCCGTGCGCGCCACAGCCGAAGCAGTGATAGAACTGCTTCGTCGGACTGACGGTGAAAGACGGCGTCTTCTCGTTATGGAAGGGGCAACAGGCCGCGTAATTGGCACCGGCCTTGCGCAACGGCACGTGCGCATCAATCAGGTCGACGATATCGACCCGATGCAGCAACTCCTGGATGAACGACTCTGGGATCAATTCTTGAGAGCGCGCGCCGACTCAGGAGCGCGCGCAATGGCAGTCACTTCGCCAATACCGCCCTGACCTGCTTCGACACCTCGGTCATGTCCGCACGACCGGCCAGGCGGGGTTTCAAAACCCCCATCACCTTACCCATGTCACCCGGCCCGGCCGCGCCGGTTTCGGCGACAGCGGACTCGACCGCCGCCGCAATCTCTTCAGCCGAGAGCGAAGCCGGCATGTAGGCTTGCAGCACGTTCGCCTCGAACTGTTCCGCATCAACAAGATCCTGACGGCCCGCCGCCTGGTACTGGGCGATCGAATCACGACGCTGCTTGAGCATCTTGTCGATGACCGCAATCACCGCTGCGTCATCCAGTTGCACGCGCTCGTCGACTTCTTTCTGCTTGATTGCCGCGAGCAGCAGCCGGATCGCAGCGAGTCTTGCTGATTCCCGCGCCCGCATGGCGGCCTTCATGTCCTCGTTGATGCGTTCTTTCAGAGTCATCTCGGTATTCCTCGCAAAACCGGCCGTTATCGATCACACGGGACCACACAGGGCACAGCAAACACGGAGCCCACAAGCGCGAAAAGCCGCCCGTACTCAAACAGGCGGCCACTCAGCGATCCGCAGTCCGATATCAGTAGAGCTTCGGGGGCAGCGTCTGGCTGCGCATGCGCTTGTGATGGCGCTTGACGGCAGCGGCGAGCTTGCGCTTGCGCTCGGCGGTGGGCTTTTCGTAAAACTCGCGGGCACGCAGCTCGGTCAGCAGACCGGTCTTTTCCACGGTACGCTTGAAACGGCGAATGGCTACTTCGAACGGCTCGTTTTCCTTGACGCGAATAGCAGGCATTAAATCGATCCTAAGTTCAATGTTCGACGGACAACAACTGAGCCAAGCATTATAAACAAAGAACGGACGAAACACCAAGAGGTACTCCAAGTTTTTTCACTACATCATTCAAGCCCCCGTGACTGCTCGGGTAAAATCGCGCCCATGCTCATTCTCGGCATCGAATCTTCCTGCGACGAAACCGGCGTCGCCCTCTACGACACGGACCGCGGCCTCGTCGCCCACAGCCTGCATTCGCAGATCGCAATGCACCAGGAATACGGCGGCGTGGTGCCCGAACTGGCCTCGCGCGACCACATCCGGCGCACCGTCCCGCTGCTGCGCCGCGTTCTGGCGGACAGCGGGCGCGCTCTCGACACCATCGATGCCGTTGCCTACACCCAGGGACCGGGGCTCGCCGGCGCGCTGCTGGTCGGCGCCGCCTTCGCCGAAGGACTCGCCACGTCGCTCGGCATCCCGACCGTGCCCGTCCACCACCTTGAAGGCCACCTGCTTTCCCCGCTGCTTTCGCAGCGACCGCCGACCTTCCCCTTCGTCGCCCTGCTCGTCTCCGGCGGACACAGCCAGTTGATGCGCGTCGACGGCGTCGGGCGCTACCGGTTGCTTGGCGAAACGCTCGACGATGCCGCGGGAGAAGCCTTCGACAAGACCGCCAAGCTGCTCGGACTCCCCTACCCCGGCGGTCCGGCGCTCTCCGCGTTGGCAGAACAAGGGCGCCCGGACATCTGCAAGTTTCCCCGGCCGATGCTCCATTCCGGCGATCTCGATTTCAGTTTCAGCGGCCTGAAGACTGCGGTCCTTACCCACGTGCGCGAGCTCGGCGACCTGGACGGGCGACAACGCGCCGACATCGCCCGCGGCTTCCAGGACGCGATTATCGAGGTGCTGGTGAAGAAATCGATGCGCGCCCTGAAGAATTGCGGCCTGACCCAACTGGTCGTCGCCGGCGGCGTCGGCGCCAACCGGGAATTGCGTCGCCAGCTGGACGCTCGCGCAAGAAAAACCAGGATCGACGTGTATTACCCGGAGTTCGAGTTCTGCACCGACAATGGCGCGATGATTGCGCTCGCCGGGGCGTTGCGCTTTCAGGCCGGGCTCTCGATCAAGCCGCCCGGCGCCTTTGCCGTCCGGCCGCGCTGGCCGCTCAGCGAATTAACCAGCAACTGAGCAGCTGATCACGCTTTTTTCTTCGCACCGATTTTCGGTTCGGTACCGGCCATCAAACGCTGCAGGTTGGCCCAGTGCTTGACGATCAGCGACATCGCGATGATGCCGACAACCGCCAGCAACGCACCGCTTCCCCACAGGAAAAAGGCGATGACCGGCGCTGCGGCCGCCGCCACCAACGCGGCCAGCGACGAATAGCGCAAGACGAAAGCAATCCCCAGCCAGATGCCCGGCGTAACCAATCCGAGGAGGGGATCGAGCGCCAACAGAACGCCGGCGGCCGTCGCCACGCCCTTGCCGCCCTTGAAGCGAAGGAACACGGGAAACAGGTGGCCAAAAAATACCGCCAACGCCGCCAACCCGACCAACCCTTCCGAAAAACCGAACTTCGGTCCGAACTTCTGTGCCAGGAACACCGCCAGCCAGCCCTTGGCCATGTCGCCGAGCAAGGTCAGCGCGGCTGCGGCCTTGTTGCCGCTGCGCAGAACGTTGGTCGCCCCGGGATTCTTCGACCCGTAACTGCGCGGATCAGCCAGGCCGAAGAGCCGGCTGCAGACCACGGCAAAAGGAACCGACCCCAACAGATACGCGGCCAGTACCGCCAACAAGACAATCACGAAATCGGGCATAAGAGGTCCTGATTTTTGGATGAAAGGGCTGAGGTAGAATGCGCACTCGCTCGGTGCCGTCCCTGTCGCACCGCGGCGCGATTTTACACCGACCCGCCCGGCGCCCACATGGACATCATCTTCATCGACGAACTCCGCCTCCCGACCCTGATCGGGATTTATCCGCGCGAACAGGTCGTGCCGCAAACCATCGAGGTTTCGCTGCAGATCGGCACGTCAACCCTGAACGCCGGCAGCAGCGACGACATCCGCGACACCATCGACTACGCCGTCGTCGTCGAGCGGCTGCGCGCCGACCTCGCGCACCAGCATTTCCACCTGCTCGAGAAGCTGGCCGAGCATGTCGCCAGCGTCATCCTCGACGACTTCGGCGCCACCTGGGTGCGCGTCACCATCGCCAAGATCGGCGTGATGCGTGGCGTGCGGCGCGCCGGCGTCGTCATCGAACGCAGCCGGCCCAGCGAGACTATTTGAGAGCCGCCTCGACGACCTTCGGTGCCAGCGCCCGCATCAGGTCGTGCGGATGGACGCCGACGAGGAATCCGCGCCTTCCCCCATTGATGTAGATCAACGGCAGATCGAGGATCGTTTTCTCGATATAGACCGGCATCTTCTTCTTCGTACCGAACGGGCTGGTCCCTCCGACCAGAAAACCGGTGTGGCGATTCGCCACCTCCGGCTTGCACGGCTCGACGCGCTTGCAACCAATCTGCCGCGCCAGTTCCTTGGTTGAAACCTTGCAATCGCCGTGCATGAGGACGATCAACGGCTTCGCCGCCTCGTCCTCCATGACCAGCGTCTTGACCACCGCGTGCTCGTCGACGTTCAGTTCGCGTGCCGATACCCGCGTGCCGCCATGCTCCTCGTACTCGTAAAGATGCGTGGAATGGGCAATCCCGTGCTGGCGCAGGAATTTCGTCGCCGGGGTTTCGGGCGCGTGTTCCGATTTCACTTTTCTTCTCCGAAAACGGTTGGGAAGTTCCGAAGCATAGCAGGACGCCAGCCGACTCAGGCGCGCGGGTGATGCTGCGCGTGCAGCGTCTTCAGCCGCTCGCGGGCGATGTGCGTGTAGATCTGCGTCGTCGAGATATCCGAATGACCGAGCAACAATTGCACGACGCGCAGATCGGCGCCGTGGTTGAGCAGATGCGTCGCGAAGGCATGGCGCAGGACGTGCGGCGACAGCCGCGCCGGCGGGATTCCAGCGACCAGCGCATAGCGCTTGACGAGTTGCCAGAAGGCCTGCCGCGTCATCGCCGCCCCGCGTCCCGTGACAAACAGGTCGTCGCTCTGCCGCCCACCCAGGAGTTCATGTCGCGCTTCGCCGAGGTAGTCGCGCAAGCGGTCGATGGCCTGCTCGCCGAGCGGCACCAGGCGTTCCTTGCTGCCTTTGCCGAACACCCGCACCACGCCCATGTCGAAACTGACCTCGTGCAGCTTCAGCCCCACCAGTTCGGAAACGCGCAAGCCCGTGGCGTAAAGCGTTTCCAGCATGGCCCGGTCGCGCACGCCGAGCGGAGTTTGGGCATCCGGCGCGGAAAGCAGCGCCTCGACATCGCGCTCCGAGAGCACTTTGGGCAATCGCGCCGGCTTGACCGGCATGGCGATTTTCAAGGTCGGATCGCGCCCGATCCGGCCGCGCGCGAGCAAATACCGGTAGAAGCGCCGCAACGATGAAATCGCCCGCGCCTGCGACGACGCCCGCCGCGTCTGCGAAAGCAGCGCCACGAAGCCGATCAGCGCCAGATCGTCGGCGGCTATGAGAGAACAGGATCGCTGTTCCGCCAGCCAGCGCGAGAGAAGAAGCAGATCGCTGCGGTAACTGGCCAGCGACGCCTTGGCCAGCCCGTCTTCCAGCCAGAGAACGTCGCAAAAGGCGTCGATTTCGGCCAGATCGTCGGGAGAATCCTTGGAGAAGCGCAGGTTGATCGAAGATTCGTCATTCCGGCGCAGGCCGGAATCCAGAAAGTCCAACGAACTGGACCCCGGCCTTCGCCGGGGGGACGAATTTTTCAGCGGTTCCTTAACGGCCTTGTTCATGCGCCAGCAGCCAGCGCTTCACGTCGAGCAGGAAACCGCCGCCCTGCCGGGCAAACCCGCCCAATCCGCCATTGGCCGCAACCACGCGATGACAGGGCACGACCACCGGATAGGGATTGGCGCCGCACGCCTGGCCAACCGCCCGCGGCGCGGTTTTCAGGAGATGCGCCAGATCGCCGTAGGTTCGCGTCTCGCGCTCCGGAATGGCGGCAATCTGCTCCCAGACGCGACGCTGGAAGCGCGTCCCGGCCGGGCGTAACGGCAATGAGAAAACGAAGTCCGGATCGGCCAGATAGGCCCGTAACTGGCGAACCGCCTCGGCCGCCAGCGCGTTGACGGGACCAACCTCGGGACACGGCGGCAGAAACGCCAACGCCACGACTTCCTCATCATCACAACGCACCCCCAGGCAGAACCCGGGGGCGGCGACGATTGCCTGAAACGCTTGTTCCATGTTTCACCTCAGGAGGTGCTGACCATATTGAAGATTCGTCATTCCGGCGAAGGCCGGAATCCGGAAAATTCAACAAACTGGACCCCGGCCTTCGCCGGGGTGACGACTATTTCAGTGTATCCCTCATTGACGTACCTGCCCCGTGCCGAGCACCACCCATTTCTGGCTGGTCAGCCCTTCCAGCCCTACCGGCCCGCGGGCGTGGATCTTGTCGGTGGAAATCCCGATCTCCGCGCCGAGCCCGTATTCGAAACCGTCGGCGAAGCGCGTCGACGCGTTGACCATGACCGACGCCGAATCGACTTCGCGCAGGAAGCGTAGCGCCTTGCTGTAGTTCTCGGTGACGATCGTATCGGTGTGATGCGAGCCGTAGCAGTTGATGTGCGCAATCGCTTCGTCGAGCCCGGCAACCACCTTGACCGAAATGACCGGTGCAAGGAATTCGGTGGCGAAGTCCTCTTCGCTCGCCGGGACGGCCGACTTTGCCCACTCGCGCGTTTCGGCACAGCCGCGGATTTCCACGCCCTTGCCGGCAAGCATCGCTGCCACCGGCGGCAACAACTCCGCCGCGCGCGAACGGGCGACCAGCAGGGACTCGGTCGTGTTGCACGTGCCGTAACGCTGGGTCTTGGCGTTCTCGACGATCCGGACCGACATCGCCGTATCCGCTTCATCATCCAGATAGACGTGGCAGTTGCCGTCCAGATGCTGGATCATCGGCACCCGCGACTCGGCCAGCAGGCGAGCGATCAACCCCTTGCCGCCGCGCGGCACGATCACGTCGACGTACTCGCGCATGGTGATGAGTTGCCCGACGGCGGCACGGTCGGTGGTATCCACCACCTGCACGGCATGCGGCGGAAGACCGACGGCCGCAAGCGCCTCCTGCACGAGGGCGGCAATCGCCCGATTGCAGTGAATTGCCTCGGAGCCGCCACGCAGGATCGCCGCGTTGCCCGATTTCAGGCACAGCGCCGCCGCGTCGGCAGTCACGTTGGGACGCGCTTCGTAGATGATCCCGATGACCCCCAACGGCACACGCATCCGCCCGACCTGGATGCCGCTCGGACGGAACTTGAGGTCGGTGATTTCACCCACCGGATCGGGCAGTGTCGCCACCTGATCGACGCCGTCGGCCATCGCGGCCACGCCCTTCTCCGTCAGCGTCAGGCGATCGATCATCGCCGATTCAAGACCTGCCGCGCGCGCAGACTCCAGGTCCCTCTGATTTGCTTCGAGAAGTGCGCTAGAATCCCGCCTTATTGCGTTGGCCAGGGTGTTCAATGCGTTGTTCTTGGCACGGGTGTCGGCGCGGGCGATGTGGCGGGAGGCCTCCCGGGCTTGTACGCCGATCGTCGTCATGTACTGCTGGATATCCATGGCTACCTGTTTCGTTCGTTGGGCGAAAGGCAATTATAGCCACCGATACCGGGCCGAACTGAACAATTGAACCATTGAGGGAAATCGCACTCCTATGCTCACAGTTTCTTCACTTGCATCCGATATGAGCAAAAAACTGATTCTTCCCGCCGAGATCAAGGTCTGCGCGACCTGCAGCTACTGGGATGGCCAGCGAAAAGTCGACCCTGAACTGGGCGTCGTCGTCGTAGACGAAAGTTGCGAAGGCGAATGCCTGGTGCAAAGCAAATGCTGCCAGGGGCTCAATGACGAGTTCGAATGGCGCGATGATTGCCTCTGGGAGCATCTGGCGCCGGATGATCAAGCCCCGGACGAAGAAGAGAAGAAAAAGAACTAAAGAAACACTGGAACATCCGTCACCCCGGCGAAAGCCGGGGTCCAGCTCGTTGAGTTTTCTGGATTCCGGCGTGCGCCGGAATGACGAATCTTCAATACATCAGAGCTTCCCTGGTCTCCCCGAAAAACGCCCGGACAGCCGCATCCCGAGACGCAGGAATTCATCCCAGACGTCACCGCCGCCGATCCCCTTAACGAGACGATCGATGCGCGCCGCGGCCGTAAGCGCCGCGGTGGCCTGAGCGGCATCGATCCGCTGCAGCGCGGATCTGAAAAGCGACTGCCGCTGCCCCCAGACCCGTGCATCCTTCAGCAGAGCATCGACCGGCCGTCCCTGCGCGACGCCGTTCTTCACCTGCGCCAACGCGCGAACTTCTTCGGTCATCGCCCACAGGACCAGCGGCGGCGCCTCGCCCTCCTGGCGCAAACCTTCGAGCGTCCGGGCGAGGCGAACCACGTCGCCGGCCAACAAGGCCTCGCGCAAGCCATCGAGATCGTAGCGCGCCACGTTCAGCACCGCGTCGCGCACCTGTTCCAGCGTCAGACGGCCGGCAGGGTACAACAGTGCCAGCTTCTGGATTTCCTGATGGGCGGCGAGCAGGTTGCCCTCCACCCGCTCGGCGATGAAACGCAGACCGTCGTCGTCAGCGCTTTGCTGTTGCCGGCGCAAACGGCCGGCGATCCAGGCGGGGAGTTGCGCCAAGCCCGGCGGCGTCAGCTTGACCGTCACCCCGGCATCCGTCAGCGTCTTCAGCCAGACCGCCTTTTCATCCGCCCAATCGAGCCCCGGCAGTGTCACCAGCAGCACCGCGTCGGGCGACGGGCGGGCACAGTAGTCCTGCAGGGCGGCACTCCCGTCCCGCCCGGGCTTGCCGGTGGGAATGCGCAGATCGATCAGCTTGCTGCCGCCGAACAGCGACATGTTGCCCGCCGCGTGATGCAACTCGTTCCAGTTGAACCCGGCAATCGCCGTCAGCACCTCGCGTTCGGCAAAGCCCTGCTTCCGGGCCGCAACGCGGATGGCGTCCGCCGCTTCGATGACCAGCAGCGGCTCGTCGCCGTACACGGTGTAGATTGGCTTCAGCCCTTTCTCGAGATGGGCGAGGAGTTGCTCGCCGCCAAGCTGCATGACGCTCAG
>Ga0302250_1002302_pt1 | contig 12150 bp, 10 predicted proteins | sample AAG_RA_Asp_MG_FD_193536 | JGI IMG/M metagenome (GOLD analysis project Ga0302250, IMG submission 193536) | Enriched activated sludge microbial communities from anaerobic digester in WTTP, New Holstein, Wisconsin, United States - AAG_RA_Asp | ecosystem: Engineered > Bioreactor > Anaerobic >... | reverse complement strand
TAGAGACCTGCACGGAAGGCTGCCCCTACTCTATCGTTTTAGTGGCGGAGGACGACGCCTCGGTTGCATTCTTCTCCAGCGAGTCTTCCGAGGGTGAGGAGCCGACCTTGGTTTATGACACTATAGAGTAGAATATAGTAGGATGAAATGAGAGTCCGGGGAGGATGGCATTTTCTGTCCATCTCCCGGACATTCTCGCTAAAGACGCATCATGGGGATTTTATACTTCTTCCGTATCTTAGATAGCTGATGCGCATCATAAACCTCACTCTTGCCGCCCGCCTGGCCCTGGCACTTATCCTTCTATATGGTGCAGCTTTCCCCTGCTCCGGGCTGGCAGAAGGGGGCAGCGGAGCTGAGGTTCTCTTCATAGACTCCCCCGGCTGCACCAAATGCGCTGCGGCGGAGAGAGTCCTGGAGAGGGTGGGGCAGGATATATCCCTTAACATCACCAGTTATTACTATTATTCCGATGAGGGGCACCGCATCATCAAGCAGTATGGCTCCAGGGATGTCCCATCCATCATCATCGGCAGTCAGGTGATAGACTACCGGGATTATGAGAAAGACGATGCCCGGCTGGAGAGGCTCATCCGAAACGCTCTGGCCAATCAGAGTCCTCCCGTCCCGCCCTCCATCGGCCTTCCCAGCCATCCGGAAAACCAGAGCGGGAGCGCGGCCCAAGCCATCTCGCACTCGGAGATCGACCTCGAGCAGATCTCCGCATACAGCATATCCGCGGTTTTGGGGGCGGGGCTGGTGGCGGGATTCAATCCCTGCCTGCTGGGCATTCTGGTCTTTTTAGCGGCATCGGTGCTCTCCACATCGGGAAAGAGGCGGGATCTGGTACTGATGGTGGCTTTCTTCTCCGCGGGGATATTCACCATGTACTTTCTCTTCGGCCTGGGCATGCAGCGGCTGCTGGAGACGAAAGCCATAGCGGATGCCTTTCGCTATATTCTGACCCTCTTTCTCCTTCTGGCCGGCCTCTCCCAGATCTGGGACGGCCTGCGCTTGAAGGCGGGCCGGCCTTCCATCTTCCGCACCGACTGGATCATGCCCTACTTCCAGTCCGGGGTGAAAGGAGGGCGATACAGCTCATACTTTTTGATCGGGGCCCTCTTCTCCCTGGTAAAAGCACCATGTGTCGGAGCCATCTACCTCGCGATACTCGACCTACTCTCCTCCCAGAGCTACCTGGCGGGCTCGATCTATCTCTTCTTCTTCAACCTCGGCGTGGTACTTCCCATTCTTCTCCTGGGCGGGGCAATCGCCCTGGGAATGAGTCCGGAGCAGGTTGACTCCTTCCGCAAAAACCACCGTGTGGGGATGAGGCTGGCTACCGGCCTGACCCTGCTCGTTCTGGCTCCGCTCATCTACTGGCAGATCATCTGATTGAGGGGAAAAGCAAAAGGATTAAAATAGAGAGATTGCTCAACCTCCCCCAGAGGTGAATCTTTTTGTTTTTGGTAGGAGAGGCTCTCATAGGAAAGGAGCCTGAGATTGCTCATATCGATCTGATCATCGGAGATAAGGAGGGACCGGTGGCCACGGCCTTTGCCTCCGGACTGACGCAGCTTTCAGCAGGGCATACCCCCCTCCTGGGTGTCATCCGGCCCAATCTGCCGCCCAAGCCGTCCACGCTGATCGTACCCAAAGTGACAGTAAAGAATATGGAGCAGGCGGCCCAGATATTCGGTCCGGCTCAGATGGCTGTGGCCAAGGCTGTAGCCGATGCGGTGGCGGAAGGGGTGATTCCCAAAGATAAGGCCGAAGAGCTACTGGTCATCGTATCCGTCTTCATCCATCCCCAGGCCAGGGATTACGATGCCATCTACCGCTACAACTACGGGGCGACAAAGCTGGCTATAGAGAGGGCGATGGCCGGCTTCCCGGATGTGGATCTGATGCTATACGAGAAGGACCGCTCCACCCACCCCATCATGGGATTCCGGGTGACCCGGCTATGGGATCCGCCCTATCTTCAGGTGGCCTTCGATCTGGTGGACGTGGCCGAGGTGCGCCGGGTGCTGGCCGCTCTGCCGGAGAGCGACCACATATTGATCGAGGTGGGAACACCCCTGGTCAAGATGCTGGGCATAAATGTGGTCAAGGAGATCCGGGCCATTCGCCCCGGTGCCTTTGTCATACTGGATCTCAAGACCCTGGATACGGGCAACCTGGAGGTGCGCCTGGCGGCAGACTCAACAGCCGATGCCGTGGTCATATCCGGCCTGGCTCCCAAGAAGACCCTGGAGCTGTCCATCCGGGAGGCCCGGAAGACGGGAATCTACTCCATCATAGATATGCTCAATGTGACCGATCCGCTTGCGGTTCTGAAAAGCCTGGAGGTGCTGCCCGATGTGGTGGAGCTGCACCGGGCCATCGATATGGAGAAGAGCGCTCACGCCTGGCAGAACATACCGGCGATCAAGGCTCTGGCCAAAGAGGGCCGCAGGCTTCTGGTAGCCGTGGCGGGAGGCATCCGGGTGGATACTGAAGCGGCGGCTCTGGCCGCAGGTGCGGACATACTGGTAGTGGGCCGGGCCATCACCCGCTCCAAGGACATTCGCGACATGGCCGAGCAGTTCCTGGCGGGCCTCCAGCAGACGGAGATAGACCAGTACCGGGTTATGACCGACTTCTGAGTATCTCTGAGTATCTCAGATGCGCGGCCATCTTCTCTCTTTTTTTCTGTTTTATATTAATTGAGATTCCTGAGGCGGAGGCATAGGGTCCTGGAATATTGATCATCCTATTCGTAACTTCTTAAATTTTTAGAAATATTTATATGGGAATGGGTACAAGCTAGGAAATTGAGCTTAAAAATGTGAAAGAGTTTTGGAGAGAGAAGCAAGAGCATAAACGCTGTCATGAAAACACAAAGATAACCGGGACGATCCTTCTCCTCCTTTTCTTGTTGCTGGCGTTTATAACATCTGAAGCGGGCCGGGCCGCCAATATGGAGTCCGAGCCCATCAGAGAGCCTTCCGGCCTCGTCCTGCTGGTGGTGGATGGCCTCGGCTCATCCTATATTTATCCTGAGCACCGGGCCTATGCCCTGGACGGCTCGCCTCTGGAAGGTGCAGTGCTCTTCAACCTCAGCGGCGGCGCGACGCGCGTGGTGGATGTTCAGGTGCCTGTTCCTGAAACCACCCAGAGCCACAGCGTTCTAATCACCGGAAGGGCTGATGTCGACCCAGGGCATCCGGGGAAAACGGTATTCGATGCGGCGAGGGAGGAGGGCTATCTCTGCCTGGGGCTGCTGCAGAGGGGAGATGCCATGCCAGTCTTGCAGGAGATGGACGCGGTTCTCTATCTGGACGACAACTCCCTGCATGGGGCGGAGCCCATACCGGGATTTCGGGCCGGTGCGGCAGCCAGCCTCTCCCCCATTCTACAGAAGTGGCGGGACAGATTTGGCCGGTATACCGGAGAGCAGGGAACTCTTGCATATATCAATTATAATGCCTGGGCCCTGGATGCGGCGGCGGATTTGGTGGGCAATCTCTCCGGCCGCAAATTCATCATGCTGGTCAATGCCGGAGGGACGGACAGCGCCGGGCACGAGCTGGGAGCGGAGGGCTATCGAGAGACCGTCGCCGCCCTGGATGAGCCGCTGGGAAAGCTGGCTGAGACCTGCCGGAAGAAGCATGTGCTGCTGGTGGTCACCGCCGATCACGGCATGGTCTTTCCCAACCGGGAGGGCAAAGGAGGACACTCGGCGGAAAAGTATGCAGATAGGCTGGAGGCCCGGAGGGTGCCCCTGGTCTTCCTGGGGCCGGGGGTGGAGGAGCTTAATCTGGGCGGCAGCTGGTCAGAGACAGACATAGCACCAACCCTGCTCTCTCTACTGAACATCTCCGCCGGCCTCACGGGAAACGGCAAGGAAATGCCCGTGGCGGAAAGCTTCCGGCTTGCCGTCAGCGGCGCGCCGGAGGATCTTGCCCTGTGGCAGGGGGAGGAGAGGCTGGCTGAGGGCAGCGCCGGGCAGTGCATCTTCTGGGGCCTCTCCCGCGGGGCATATGCCCTGAGGGCGGGGGAGAAGGAGTGGCCGGTGACGGTGAATGGGGATGTGGCGTTGGATCTGGGAAGGCCGGGGCTGGGGGAGGGGTGGAAGAGAATTGTGGGGGTGGTGCTCATACTGATCATCAATCTGGTGGGGGCTTTTGCCCTAGTGCGGATATGGCGAAAAGGCGACTGAATCAGAAATATATGATCGATTTATAGCTATAGATAGCAACACACATTGCAGGGCACATATCCTCGGCTCCGAGCATCCTCTGAGCTGATAAACCAGATCGCATTTGATCTATCCATCTCCTTAGCCCGAGGACAGCAAGGATAATGATATTTGCCAGTTGCCTCATTCCCGACAACCGGACCATCGAAACATTTATTATTGCTACATTTAACATCAGTGCAGTTGATCCTCCTATTGTCAGGCATTTCCAATCTACAGGCCTCTGCAAAATCGGCATCAATCCACCATGCGAGAGGATCGAATTCGTTATTCAGATAATCGCAGATGCACGCATACCCGGAGTCGACGATCATCTTGTTAAAGTTGACCAAAGTACCATCTTGCTCTTTGCGATATAAAACCGCCACCCAACGTCCACTGCCATCTTTACCAGTCTTATCATCTAGGTCCAATGTGACTGAGCTGCCGTTCAATTGAAGTTGAGCAAACTGCTTGCAGGAGGGCCCCTTGACAGTGTTCATTTCGGGGCTATCAATATCCGCTAGCCGCACTGTGATATTACCAATCCTGGTGTCGTAGCCCTGGATCTGGACATAGATGGTATCACCATCCACCACATAGGTCACAGTGCCATTGGCTTCTCCGGGCGCGGCCAAAGCTATTGGTGAGATCAACAGCATCAGGATAATCGAGAGGGAAATGATTTCATTTCTCATTGGACCTCATCTTTGATTGCGCTCATGCCTGCACCATGAGAAAAACATTTGCATTTTTGATATATGTTGATGCACATCTATGCTGATATGAAGATAAAAATTTGGGAGCATGTTAAATGCATTGAGATTAGCCTGCCAGAAGAGCTTTTATCTCTCACCAATCCATCACTCCCCATCCACAAAGGATCCTCTCCCCATGAAGCTCTTCAACCGCCACCTCATGAGAAACCAGGAAGCTTCCACCCTTCTGGAGCTCTTCCTGGTCACCGCCGTCTTCTCCGTCTTAGCCATCCGCTTCTTCTTAGCCCTCACCGGCTATCCCTCCCTCAGCCCCGGCGATCTTCACATCGCCCATGTCCTTTTGGGCGGGGTGCTGATGATGGTCGCCCTGGTCATTGCCCTGGCCTTCATCAACAAGTCCGCTTACTACATCGTGGCGGTTTTGGGAGGCTTCGGATTCGGGGCCTTTATCGACGAGCTGGGCAAGTTCATCACCGGCGACAACGACTACTTCTATGAGCCCACAGTGGCCTTGATCTATCTGGTCTTCGTTTTGCTCTACCTCCTGGTAGAGGTTCTGGTCAATAAAACCACTCTCAGCGATCAGGAGAAGCTGGTCAATGTCCTGGAGCTGGCCAAGGAGGTGGTCCTGGAGGACCTGGACCACCGGGAGAGAAGGCGGGCCCTGAAGCTGCTGCAGGACCTTCCTCCCAACGATCCGCTGGTTTATTCCCTGCAGGAGCTTCTCCACTCCACCGATTCCGTGCCTGTGCCCCGACCCGACTTCTACACCAGGGTCAAGTACAAGAGCAGGTTGATCTACATCCGGCTGATCAAAAGGCCCTGGTTTGTCAAGGCCATGATCGCTTTCTTCGTTTTGCAGTCCGTTTCGGCTATAGCTTTAGGACTGCTCCTGCTCTATGCCAAATTCCACTGGGATGTGGCTCTGGACGACATATTCCCCTCCATAAACTTCTTTGACCTGGCGGGGCTCTTCTCCGCCAGCCTGGCCGCCGCCCTGGTCGGCGCCGCCGCCATACGCATGGCCGCCAGCCGGCTGCAATCTTATGAGCTTTTCAAGGGAGCAGTGCTGGTGCAGATATTCCTGGTGCAGGTCTTCCTCTTCTACAGAGTGCAGTTTTTGGCCCTGCTGGGACTGGCGGGAAACATACTGGTCCTTCTGGTTCTCCAGTACATGATCCGCCAGGAGAAGGCCTCCAACGGATCAAGGGCCTAGGCCGTCCTATTTGGGAGTAGCCTCTCCTTGAAATGCCCGCCGCCTTTATATAGAAGTTCAAACACCGGATATCTCGCTTTGATTTAATCCTATTTGGAGGAAATAGAATGGCAGCAGGACAATTTGGTGGAACACCAGTACTAATTCTCAAGGAAGGCAGCCAGAGAACGGCTGGCCGGGAAGCACAGAGATCGAACATCATGGCCGCCAAGGCCGTGGCCGGAGCGGTCCGGACCACCCTGGGCCCCAAGGGCATGGACAAGATGATGGTCGATACCCTGGGCGATGTGGTCATAACCAACGACGGCGTTACGATTCTTAAAGAAATGGACATCGAGCACCCCGCGGCCAAGATGATGGTGGAGATCGCCAAGACCCAGGATGCCGAGGTGGGAGACGGCACCACCACCGCAGTGGTTTTAGCCGGAGAGCTGCTCAAGCAGGCCGAGGGCCTTCTGGATCAGGAGATCCATCCCACGGTCATCGCTGCCGGCTACAGAGCGGCATCGGACAAATCCCTGGAGATTCTGAAGACCATCGCCACGGATGTCTCGGTTAAGGATACGGAATTTCTCAAGAAGATCGCCATAACCTCCATGACCGGCAAGGGCTCCGGCACGGCCCGAGACCAGCTGGCCAGCCTGGCGGTTCAGGCTGTAGAGGCAGTGGTGGATGATGACGGCTCTGTGGACACAGACAACATCACTGTGGAGAAGAAGGTGGGCGGTGGCATCACCGACTCCGAGCTGGTGCACGGCATGGTCATAGACAAGGACCGGCTGCACCCCAATATGCCCAAGAAGGTTACAGGCGCCAGGATCGCCCTGCTAAATGCCGCCATTGAGATCGAGAAGACAGAGGTCGACGCCAAGATAGAGATCACCTCCCCCGACCAGCTCCAGGCCTTCCTGGACCAGGAGGAGAGCATGCTCAAGGGAATGGTGGACACCATCAAGGGCACTGGAGCCAATGTGGTCTTCTGCCAGAAGGGCATCGATGACCTGGCTCAGCACTTCCTGGCCAAGGACGGCATCTATACCGTGCGCCGGGTCAAGAAGAGCGACATGGAGAAGCTGGCGCGGGCCACGAGCGGAAGGGTTGTTACCAGCATCCATGACCTGACGGAAAAGGACCTGGGCAAGGCAGGCCTAGTTGAGGAGAGGAAGATCGGCGACGAGAAGATGACCTTCGTTGAGGAGTGCGAGAACCCCAAGTCCGTATCCATCATCCTGCGAGGCGGAACTGAGCACGTTGTCGATGAGCTGAACCGGGCCATGGAAGACGCACTGCGGGTAGTGGGCGTAGTGGTGGAGGACAAACAGATCGTCCCCGGCGGCGGTGCCCCCGAGGTCGAGCTGGCTCTGCGCCTGCGCGAGTATGCGGCAACCGTAGGTGGCCGCGAGCAGCTGGCCATTGAGGCCTTCGCCGACTCCATGGAGGTAATCCCCAAGACCCTGGCGGAGAACGCCGGCCTGGATCAGATCGACTCCCTGGTGGCTCTCCGGAGCGGGCATGAGAAGGGTGTCAAGAGCTCCGGCCTGGACATGGACACCGGCGAGCCTGTGGATATGCTCAAGCTGGGCGTGGTCGAGCCCCTGCGGGTCAAGACCCAGGCCATCAACAGCGCTGCTGAGGCCGCAGTCATGATCCTGAGAATCGATGATGTCATCGCCTCCAAGTCCGGCGGACCGGGCGGCGCAGGAGGCCCAGGCGGCATGGGCGGTATGCCCGGCGGCATGGGCGGAGAGGACTTCGATTGAGCCTCTCTTATCCTCCTTTATAATTTTTTATTGTATCGCCTTGTCCTTGCCTCAACATCTCGGTCCAGGAGACGGGGACAAAGCAAAAGATTATCATCCTTCTCCGCAGAAAGCCTCTGATGCAGCGCAAGCTTTTGATGAAGGGCAAGGTCAAGGAGGCCTATGACCTCGGGGACAGGCTGGAGTTTCTCTTCACCGACAACATTTCCGTCTTCGACAAGGTCATACCGACCCAGATACCCTTCAAGGGCGAGACCCTCAGCAGGGAGGGGGTCTACTGGTTTGACCGGGCAGCCAGGATGGGAATCAAGACCCACTTCCTGGAGCATCTGCCCCCGGCGGGAATGCTCTGCCGCAAGGTGGAGATACTCCAGCCATCCCAAATCACTCCCCAGTCCAAGAACTACCTCATCCCCCTGGAGTGGATCTGTCGCTGGTATGTGGCCGGATCCCTCTACGACCGGGTCAAGGAGGGCAAGCTCTCCGCCCGAGATCTGGGCTATCCCTCCGGGCATAAGGTGAAGCTGGGCGAGCCATTGCCCGAGCCCTTCCTGGAGGTCTCAACTAAGCTCGAGAAGACGGACCGGCTGCTGAAGAAAGAGGAGGCCCTAGAGATCTCCGGCCTCTCGGCCCAGGAGTATGACCAGGCTCGGGAGATTGTTCTAAAGATCGATGAGGACATGGGCAGGAGCGTCTCCTCCCGGGGCCTGATTCACGCCGACGGAAAGAAGGAGCTGGCCTTTGATGAGTATCGCCAGATCATGGTCATAGATGTCTACGGAACGGCAGACGAGGATCGCTTCTGGGACAAGGCCAGATACGAGGCAGGAGAGTTGGTGGACCTCTCCAAGGAATACGTCCGCCAGCACTACCGCCAGATCGGCTACAAAGACCGGCTCTATGCCGCTCGTGAGGCAGGCCGGATGGAGCCGGAAATTCCCGCTCTGCCCCCAGAGGTGGTGGCACAGACCAGCCGCATCTACATCCGGCTATTTGAGATGATCACCGGAGAGGCCTTCCTGCCCTCTGGAAGGATATGATCTCAGGGAAACAGAAGTCACAAGGACAATATCAAAATCACAAATTTAATTTGTTATCAATGGAGAATACCGAATATGAGAAGACTATTGTTAATCCTTATGTTGGCTGCACTGGCCATATCCGGTTGCACGGAGAAGGGGCCCAGCGCGCCGGATAGAAGCGTCGAAGAGCTGAAAAATTTATCCGCCCCATCGGCTGAGAACCTTTCCAGCTTTGCGGTAGAGAGCCTTGCATCCCAGGCCATTGAGCTTAATTCCGGCAGCAATGCCAGCGAGGAGAAAGCGACCACAATAACCGAGAGCATGGAGACCCACTCCTCGGTAAACCTGTCAGGAATGATGGTTCATGTCAAAGGCTCAACCGAGAGCAAGATGGAGGTTGAGGGAGAGCCCGAAAACAGCAATGTGATTGGTGCGGAGGTCTATCTCATTGGCAACTCCACCTATATCCAACAGGACGGCAACTGGACTCATCTGATAGATCCAAGGCCTGCTGAAGAGGTATGGAGCGGGGACAGGAATAATCAGGTGCTTTCACTGGCCGGGACCTTTAATCTCTCAGAGCTCGAGGATATGGGCAGCGAGTCGGTGGAGGGAGAAGAGGCTTATAAGTTCAGAATCGTCACCGGAAGCGCCGATGAGACCAATCTTTTCAATGTGGCTTTTGCCGTGGCAGCCAAGGTAACTCAGTATCCATTGAACCTTCCCTCCATCAATCGAAGCGAACTGAATGAGACGGCCAGGATGGAGAAGGCCATCTGGATCTCCAAGCAGAGCCTCCTTCCGGTGAAATATGAGAGCGAGATCAGCTTCACCATGACCCCGGAGATCATAGGAGCGATGAACCTTTCCACCGGCCAGATGGAGATGTTCAATCAATCCACGACTTTAGGTGAGATCTCGGTTTCCGTGAAGACCTCAGACCGGTTCTACGACTTCGACAAGCCGATGAGCATAACCGTTCCGGAAGAGGCCCTGAACTCTCCGGCCATCTCTCCGAACACCATGCAGCCCACCTCCAGCCAATAGGACTGCAATACAGGCAAAAGAGTAGCAAAAAGAGCATGCATCAAGAGGAATTGAGGCGGCTTTTCCTCCGGGAAAAGCCCGCTTTAGCTCTGATAGCAATAGAGGAGATGGAGAACGCTTATGCCGCCCAGGTGGCCAAGCGCATCGACTCCACCGTGCCCCATACCTGCAACATTCTGGCCCAGATGGAAGCGGAGGGATTGATCACATCCCGTCCGGTAGGTAGGGTAAATTACCTGAAGCTAACCGATAGGGGCAGCAGTCTGGTCCTGGCTTTACGCCAGATCATGGATCTCCTGGATAAGCCAGATGCCATGAGGCTGAGGCTGGAACGCTTGCATGAGATGGTCTCTCAAGAATGCGAGGCAGAGAGCGCAGGCCTTCGCCTGGGCCCTCTGCGCCGGGATCTGGCCAGGATCATAGAGCGGGGAGACGGGCCTCTCAAGGATGAGGCCAGGCGCCTGGATGGCGAGATTGTGATCCGCCTCTCGAATCAAAGGACGGCCTAGGCCTTCAGCCGCTGACCGGTGATGCTAGGGCAATGGCTGAAAATGAGCTTTCAGCCTCTCCTCGATCTCCGCCAGGCTCAAGCTCTCCTGCTCTCCTCCCCCCATATCGCGAAGGATAATCTTCCCGCATTCAATTTCCTCCCTGCCCACAATTGCCACATAATCGGCACCGGATCCCGCTGCCGCCTTTATCTGGGCACTTAGGCTGCGGCCCATCACATCCATTATCACCGGAAAGCTTTTTCGCAGATTTCTGGCTATGCCTGCTGCCTCATTCTTGACATCCGGAGTGAATGCCAGATAGAGCGGAGCGCGGCAGATGCCGCCCATTTTTGCTATCTCCATGATCCGGTCAAAGCCCAGGCCGAAGCCAGTGGATGAGGTCTCCTTTCCTCCGAAGAGGCTGGCCAGCTCATAAGTTCCCCCTCCACAGATCTGCCTCTGAGCGCCAAGTCCCTGGGCATAGATCTCAAAGACAGTTCCGGAGTAGTATTCCAGGCCGCGCACGATCTCAAAGTCTATGGTAAAATCGACGCCATAGGCCTTGAGAAGATCGACCGTCTCCTCGAACTCAATCAGATTCAGCTCTGCCTCTACCGCCCGCCCCTCTCGCGCTGAGTGCCGGCCGGATGGAACTGCAGGCTGACATTTCTCAACTTGGGAGGATATTTCGCCGGAAGGCGACGACCGAAAGCAATCCAGTGGCTCTTTACTTTTCAGATCCTCAGCTATCTGGGCGGCCAGTTGCAGAGCATTGCCTCCCTTGCCGTCGATCAGCTCCAATAGGCCGAGATGGCTGCAGTCGATATCCTCCAGAAGGGCAGTGAGGGCTTCTCTCTCCTTCTTGTCTATCATCCTCATAACCGATGAGCGATGCTCTGCGTCGATCCTTCCCAAGATGCTGCGGATCAAACCCAGGTAGCCTATATGAATATCCCCGGAGATCCCCACGCTTTTCAGCATATCCTCGGCCAGAGCCACAGCCTCCGCCTCCGAGTCCGGCCTAGCCCCGCCGATGATCTCCGCACCCATCTGCCAGAACTCCCTATAGCGTCCTTTCTGTGGCCGCTCATAGCGGAAGCAGTTGCCGAAATACCACAGCCTCTGAGGCTTGGGGGAGTTTTGCAGCTCTGAGACATACATGCGCATAACCGGGGCGGTAAGCTCCGGGCGCAGGGCCAAGTCTCTTCCACCCTTGTCCTTGAGGCTGTAGATCTCCTCAATCACCGATGGCCCCGACTTTGATGTAAAAAGCTCCAGATGCTCGAAGGTGGGAGTGGCCACCTCCCGGTATCCCCAGCGCTCTAAAACATCCTGCATGGCCCCTTTGGCCTGGCCTCTTCTCTGCATCTCCTCTGGGAGAAAATCCCTGGTGCCTCTCGGTCTCTGGATGATCATAACGGCAGAAGCATTGAAACAAAATGCCCTTATAGTTTGTGATGGCCCAGAGCCAAGCAACAGCACTGGATAACGGCTTGTCTGGATGGCAGCATAGATTATGGTCTATAAGGCTGATCAGCTCATAAAATCAATAAAAGACAAAAAAATAGGGGGAATGCGAGGCATAATTATTTCAGCTTCTCCCCCACCTCAGAGGGGCAGACGATTATCTGCACCGGTTTGATGATGATATTGGATATGGCCTCGGCACGACC
>Ga0302250_1002299_pt1 | contig 12156 bp, 8 predicted proteins | sample AAG_RA_Asp_MG_FD_193536 | JGI IMG/M metagenome (GOLD analysis project Ga0302250, IMG submission 193536) | Enriched activated sludge microbial communities from anaerobic digester in WTTP, New Holstein, Wisconsin, United States - AAG_RA_Asp | ecosystem: Engineered > Bioreactor > Anaerobic >... | reverse complement strand
TCAGCTTTTTTTATCGCTGCAATTTGATCATTCTCTGATTCTGAGTATGTAAAAAGTAAACCATAATTAGCTTGATCATCAATACAGCCAAAATGCTTATTATTCATAAATATAGCTGGTGTTCCCAAAACTGCACATTCTGAAGCCATCGTTCCACTTTCTCCAATAAATAGATGAGCAAAAGCCAATGCATTATGCATTTGTTCAGGAGGAATGTTAATCTGATAATTTTTCAACGCTTCCGGTAATTCCTTTTCCGAAGAGATAAAGACATGTAAGTGTCGGGAAAGTGTTTTAACTAATTTTATTTTATTCTCATAAGAAATACCACTATGACCTATATCATGAGATGCCTTCCAGGCAACAAATCTCACAATTGCATATTTTTCCCCCTTTTTCATTCCTAAAATTTCAAATATACTTTCATCCGGAGTAAAAACATTAGGGTGTAAATATGCAAGTTCGTGATAACCAGGATATTTGATCTCTTTTTTGCCTAAAGAAGGATGGGGATAATCACCGGTAAGAACAACATCAGTAAATTGCATACTGAGTTTTACCTGTTCCATATTAAAAGTATCTTCAAAGGCAATATGAGGTTTATGCATAATAAATGAAGTAAAAGCTGCTATAGTTGACCCATGACTAAGAAATAAATCCGGCTTAAATTGTATAGCAGTATTCAGCATCTGCAATTCATTCTTAAGCAGACCAAATATTTTACCTTGAACACTACTATAATGCTTACCGAAATTATCATATACAAACTTATAGACCCTCATTAATTGTAAAACACATTCTCTATCCTTACAGGTAAAAAGTATTTTATGCCCTCTTTCCTGCATTCTCCAGGCAAAGTTTTTAAAAAGATGTATATGAGCAGGATGACCGATATCTATTAATATTCTCACTATAACCTAACTTTCTGATATATCTTGAAGCCAGTTTCAGCTAATTTCATTTTTATAGGATTATGAACTAAAGTAAACCTACCATAGTTAACCAATTTCCCACCAAATTTCATCTTATAATCTCTTACGCCGTAAGGAACATTAGGTTTTCCTGCACCACCAAAATCAAATATAGTTTTCCCTGCATTTTTGCATTGCTTAAACACTTCCCAAGGTATTATATCATTAGGATTCTTATCATAGTATTTTGATTTACTACCTGCATATAAATCATATACTATATTTTTGGATTGAAGAATAATCATAATACCAATAAGATCATCATCAAAACAGGCACCATATATTCCCATTCCTAAATATTTATTACTATTTCGTAATGCATTTTCAAAGAACAAGATAGGTGGTAATGGTAATTTTGCTCTTTCATATACTTCTTTTATAATAGAATAGCTTTCAACTAAATATTCGTCTGATAATCTTTTTACTTTTACACCATTCTTTTCTGCTTTTCTTATTTCATTTCTTCTCTTAGAATGTATTTGTTGCCATAATATATCTTCAGGTTGAGATAAATCAACTATAATATTCAAATGGTCTTCATATTTAAAGCCACTCGTAAGCATTGATTGTGAAATACTTTCAGGGTCATAATGATTCCTAACCTCAGTATAAACGACCTTATGGTTCATTATCTTTGAGTATTCTGATAGAAGAAAATCAAGTGCCTCTATCTCATCAAAAATTGGCGCTTGCATCATTACTGCTCTTTTACTCAAACTGGAAAACAAACCAGGTTTTACTGTTTCAATAACTCCGGTAAGCATTGCTTTAATTTGTCTTTGATCATTAACTGCATAATAAGCAAATGGCTCATAGTTGGGAGTTTCCCTATATACCTCAAACATATAGGGAGTATGAAAGATTGTCCCATAAGGATGATTATCAATGTATGACAAGCATTGTTCGCTTGATATTTCTTCGTTTGTAAGCAGTTTCCATTGCATAAATTCTATACTCTCAATTATAGATGTTTAACGGAAAGATAATGCGTAATTTCATTAAATAGTATCATAAAAGAATATAATGTTAAATTCAGGACAATAACCTTTATAATTATTTTCCTCTTTCTGCATTTTGTCTTGTTCCTCTATTTTTTTGCCACTATTCTATTCAGATATTCCCATCGTAGGGCATATTATTTAAGTAGAAGCATTCTTTTATAATCTAATTTCATTTCTTTAAAAATCCTCTAACTAGATTAGAGATGTGTTAGATTGTCGTTAGAGGATTATTATACAATCAGCTAAGTAACAAGCAATTATTTAAAACCCCTATAGCCAAAACATAACTTAAACAAAAGCTAATTTCAATATCTTATATAAATCGGCAAGAAATCTATTTATTTAATTCTATAATGTAATGAATCTTAATAATCTTTATCTGTAATAGTATATGAAGTTGGAAATCATCAACATCATAAGACCCTTGGATAACATCTATACTACTACTCAATTAATTTCATTTCAAACAAGTAGCTGATTCTAACCATCTATCAAGATTAATCCATTTCCATATTTCTTTGGCATTATTTCTTTTACCTTGCAAATGGTCGTTATATAATTTGGTAGCTATATTCTTATAAATATAGGGTGATAGATTTGAACTGGAAATAACATCATTTATTCTATTTTGCCATATTGGAGTTCTAAACCATTTATCCTGAGGTGTTTCAAACCCTACTTTATCCATTCTTGTTCTGATTTCTTCTGGCAATATCTTTCTCATAGCTTCTCGGAGTATATATTTAGTGCTGCCTTTATTGATAATCATATTAGAATAAGATGATAGGTTATATTCAACTAATCTATAATCTAAATACGGGACTCTTGCCTCTAAAGAGAAATTCATTGAATTTCTATCTTCCCATTTTAACAGATGCTCCAGTTTATATTCAAAATGATTCATTAAAGCATTTTGCAAGGTATTAGCTTTATATAAATTATCTGTTACTCTATTTGTTTTCATATATGTACCCTGTAAATCTTTATTAACATAGCCAAGGGCATTGTTTCTAAGTTTTGCCTGAACAAAACCAGGTAGCATAAAATATAAAGATGATTGAAAGCCAAAAAGTGACTTATGGTTTTTTAAATAATAGTATAATTCTATAAACAATCTGTAGAGCTTAAAATTGTATATTAGCTCCTTAAACAAATATCCAAAAAAATAATCATAACCAGCAAGTTGTTCATCTGCTCCTTGTCCATCTAATGTTACAACTACATAATCCTTTGCCAATTCCATAACTTTATACTGAGCATAAGGTGAAGTAGAGGGAACCGGTTCCCCCATAGCATAAATAAAAGAATCAGCATCATTATAAAGAGATTCTGCAGTGGGCGTTGTAGAAAACATATTAGGAAGGGCATATTTATATAAATTAATATAAGGAGATTCATCTCCTATCTCTCCTTTTCCATAGATAGCTGAAAAAGTATTGAGATTAGACATTGAGAAAAATTTAATCAGAATTGATACGATACTTGATGAATCTAATCCTCCGCTTAAACATACACCAACAGAAACATCACTACGTAAACGAAGTTTAACAGCATCTTTTAATAATTCAAGAAAAGTACTGCTCTCAATATTCTGATATGATATTCTTTCCTTTAAGAAATACCATCTTTTTATATAAAAGCCCTCCTTGGACAAATGGAATAAGGAAGAATGCGGAATTTTTTTAATTTGAGTGTAAAATGTATCTTCGGAAAGGTCAGTTCTATTAAAAACAAGATAATCATATATACTCTGATTATCAATGTCTATTGATTCCTTTTTTATCTTAAAAATAGAATTTATGTCTGATGCAAATATAAAACAATTCTTATCGATATAATAATAAAGAGGTTTTATCCCAAATCTATCTCTCGCACCAAATACAGATTTAGTTTTGGTGTCATAAATAACGAAAGCCCACATACCATTAAAACGATTTAAACATTCTTCACCCCAATAAATATAACTTTTCAGTAAAACTTCTGTATCGGTTTGTGATTTAAAGTTAATTCCATGGCTTTTTAATTCCTCCCGAAGTTCTATATAGTTATATATTTCACCATTATGAACAATAATATATCTGCCATCATCAGAAATCATTGGCTGATGACCAGCATCACTCAAATCAATTATACTTAATCTAACAAAACCTAAAGCAATTTGATTATCTTGAAAGTATCCTTCATCATCTGGACCTCTATTTTTCATATTTGACATCATATCTAAAACCAAATTAATATTGGGTTTATTATTAAAATTATATATACCACATATACCACACATATTATCTCCTTTTAATTATTTCATACACTTTTTCAATTCTTTTGGCAATTGATTCCGAATCAAGCTTAAGCTTAATAATTCTTTGTCTTCCCTCAGTTCTTTGTCCAAATTCAATTGCTTGTTCAATTTTGGAAGCTAAATCGATAGGATCATGTTTGCAAATATAATGCCCCTCTAAATTTCCTAATAACCAAGACACATCTCCAACATTTGTTGCTACAATAGGACAATTACAAGCCATTGCTTCTTTTATAACATTAGGAGAGCCCTCAACTATAGAACACAAAACAAAAACATCCACTTCTGAGAATAACTCAATAATTTGGCTATGAGGTAAAGGATAAGGTGCGATTATTTGAATATTATAATGTTTTATATATTTAACTGCATCTTTAAGTAATGTAAAATTTTTGTTTATATCCTGTTTATCACCCAAGAAAAGAATTCTTTTCTGATTTGTATCCAATTTCAGAGCTAAGGGTTTAAATATTTCTAAATCTATTCCATTAGGTATTATTTGATATGGAACAAAAAAAATTAATTTACTCATATCTTTAGATTTACATATAGCATAATTCATAAATGGCTGGGCCAGAATTGATAGCAACATTATGGGTAATGACTTTATTAAAAATTTACCCTTACTATTATATTCACCGATAATATCATTGCCCATAAACGACCCAACTATAGGGACATTTACAAAACATAAAACTGCCACCAGAATACATAAACTATAATGGGCATGAATGATATCATAACTACCCTTCTTAATATAATTTTTTAATTGGGGAATATTAGATATATATCCCCCAATACCTTTTCCTTTAATAGGATAATAATCTATTGTATACCCCAATTTTCTTAATGATTCTGCCTGGGTTTGAATAAAAGGAGAAATATCAAAATAGAGCGAATTACCGCTAAATACAAAAAGAACTTTCATTTATTAATGAACCATTATAACTATATTGAATATATATTGTAATAATATACTGATAACTTAAATATCTACATTATTTTGTCTGAGTATAGAAATAAAATGTTCAACTCTTAATAAACAACTTCCATAAATATTAAAATAACCTTCTTCAAAAATATATTGATCCTCTTTATATACATATCTGCCAGGTTTACCATTGATATACATCTGGGAATTATTATAAGAGCCAAACATTGATTGAAGCTCATTTATATAAAATTGCCTATCTATGGATTCGAAAACATCCATTGCCATACTATTAAAATTTCCCTTCTGACATATATCCCTTATTAAATCAAATAGATGCTTAGGAGGATCAACCCACCCGACTCTATCAGATCCACTAGCATATTTACCTTTTAGTAGTTTTTGATGACCAAAATATGATTCTCCTATTTTTATTATCCTCCACTCCCATTTAACTGGTATATATTTCTGAACTATTATATAATGTTTCATACTACTACCTATTAAAGGTATGTAAAATGGAGTTTTTTTGTATCTAACCCAAGATACATAACCCCAGCTAAGAAGTCGATGAATACCAAATGCTTGATGAATAATCCATTTGGCATATAATCTCTTTTTTATTATATGAACAGCAGACGCACCAGCACCAATTGTTGCTTTAATAACTATAGGATATTGAGTTTTTTTTACATAATCTAGAGCTTGTTTTTTATCTGCAAAAACATAAGTATCAGGTAATAAATAATTATGATATTTTAACCAAGATGTGCAATAGCGTTTATTTTCATATAATTTTAATTCATTATAGGATGGATAAATAGAAATTCCTATTTCGTAATTAATAAAATATAACCTTTCCATATAAATATCATATTCTTCTATGCTTTGGCAAGGTGGTCCTACTAATAGTCCATCTATTTTATCTTTTTCTTTGTTGATATTATCTAACCAATTGCACGAAATTATGTCTATAATAACATTATCAATATTTAGTGCTTCACATGCCCTTTTATACCTCATCCAAGTACCATCTGGATCTCCGAAACCTACTGCAATACCAATTCTCATAATATCCTGATAATTATCTTTGTTTCTTCTTATTTAATTAACTCATAGTATTCTTTAAAATCATAAGAAAAAACCCATTTACTTAAGCTTTCACTGATTATTTTACTACTTTCTCGATATAAAATGGTTGGCGCATTATTAACTTCATAAAATGTTATTCCATTTTCTTCATATAATGGATCGCCTATATTTGTATAATGAGTTCCTTCAATTGCATTACCAGCATCAGCAGCTGCATCTATTATTAAAGTTCCTTTATTAATTTCTTTTAATTGATCCTTAGTAATAATATGAATATTTGGCTTATCAACTTCAATCCCATTAATTATTATATCATAATCCCTGATGGTATTGTAGAATTCCTCCATAGTTTTACGATAAAATAATCTAATATTACAATTAAACTTAGATATCAACTGATATGCTCCTTGACTAACATTACCAGGTGCGAGTATTGCTACTTTAGTATTAGATTTTGGATAATAACCATAAGAAATTAGAGCATGAAGAGTTGAGCAAACACCAGCCATTACGCTATTTTCCCTGATAAAATCTCTTGGAATCCAGGGAATTGGAATCTTTTTATCAAGATAATATAAAGAAGGATTTATATTATCAAGATCAACAATTAGTAAACCTAAAGGAACAGCAATATTATTAAAGAATTCTGTTCCTGAACCGGTTGGATGTGTCCAGCCCACTATTATCTGCCCAGACCTAATAAACTCATAATCACATGGTTGTAGTAATTTTAGGCAACAAATAGCATCACACATCTTAAATATTTCATTTCTGCTATTTATTCTACAACCTTTAGAGATATACTCTGCATCTGATATGTTAAGATAATTTCCAAAACCTGTTTCAATAATAAGATCATTAGAAAAATTATTAATGTCTTTAGGTAATAAAGCAACCCTTTTTTCATAGGGATAGAGTGGTTTAATGAGACCAACTTGCATTTTATCCTCCATATTATTTTGTGTTTTGTATCATTTTATAAGTAATTTTAGATAATGCCCAAAATGCAATGTCTCTGCAATAAGCATCCTTATCTAACATACTTTTAACGATGTCTATGTCTATTGACTGATTCATAATTAAATTTTGGTTCATCTCATTTATATACTTTTTAGCACCAGAAATCGTATTAAGTTTATCCAAGCCATAAGCTTCTTTTTTTCGGCTCCTCAAATACTTACCTACTAAAACGCCTAAACCAAACGGATATAGAACTTCACTTGGGGAATAACCTTTAGACATTGGTAATTTCCCTAATGCTGGCCATGTTTTATTCATAATTCTTCCATAAATCATAAGTTTATTCCTCCTCTTAATCATATTTTGCTCAAGAAATTTTTCATAAAATCCTGATACTTCAGTTTTAGCAACATAATCAAAAAAATCATGGTCAATGAATGGATTTCTAATCTTGGAATATTTCATACCATTATATATCCAAGGTCCAAATACATACGATATTATATATTCATACATCAGGACAGTATATTTTTGATTAATTGTTAATTCTTTTGGCAATTCTTTCAAATAATATTCCAATTCATCTAAAACATCATCAATAAGATTTATATCTTCAAGGAGACCCATTTTTGTCATAACATTAGATATATTATAAGCGTAATTATTGGTATGAGAAATTCCTAATAATGCATCCCTAACACAAAAAGAAAGTACTTCTGGATCTGGTTCTCTACAGGAGCGCAGTAATTCACTTCCTATAAAACCGGTAATTATAACTTTTGAATATTCCGATATTGTTTTTATGCTATAAAGAGTTTGAGGATAGCTAAAACCATTTTGTCCACTAGAATTTAATAAATATTCCAAAACACATTGTAGATAATCAGTTTTCAAATATTTATCATCAAGCTCAATTAAACTATAATCCACTGGCAGTTTAGCAGATATCATTAATGGTATATCTACATCACTAAACCCTATCCTTCCATAAGAATAAGTTGAGTATTTAACATTATAATAATGGGCACAAGCTACATTTGCCCTCCCATCAAACCCTCCCGTTAAAGATATTGCATTTCCATCATGAAAATACTTTTTTACTGTCTCAATATATAGGTTTGTTGAATATTGAAGTGCTTTTTTAAATTTTACTGGTTCAGATGAAAACATATTAAAAAAACGGTGATTATTTCGAATAAAGAATCCATCCGAGGAAATATTAATTTCAGAACCAAATTGCAATCTTTTAATACAATCGTAGTATGTTCTACCGTTCATAGGGAAATATAACAATACTAGTTCGGGATAAAATAAACTGTCAACTTTATAATTATTTATTAAGCTAATCATTTTACTATATGACGAAGAAACATAAATCATAGTTCCATTAATATAATAATATATAGGAAGTAAATTGAGCCAATCAGCTTTAATGCGGATTGATTTTAAATCGGGAGAAATTATTATAGAATAGTGCATACCATCTTGATCGTCTAACTTAATTCTAAAATTGCCTGATGTTAAGACATCACCAACCTTGAGTATTCTTGATCCATTTATATCTCTACTTAAATAATCTAAATGCTTTTTCTTTTCAATATAAATAATATTATGAGCGCATTCTTGTTTATTTAAATCACTACAATACTCAACTTTTAGATTACTGATATGTTCATAACAACAACTAAAATAAAAATCCATATTATCTCCTTAACTATAAAATATTAATCATCTTAATCTTTTATTAAACCAAATAGTAATTAAAGATTTGATTTGCTGGAAAGGATTTCTATTATTTGATAATAAATAATTCGTTATAGGGTATATATGCTTTTCATAAAATATATAAAGATGTGATATACTATTTATTTTAATTAAATATAAACATATCTTCATTATATTATCATAAATAAATCTGCTATGATTATCAATAGTGATGAAAGGCCCTTTTTTGTTGCCTAAAGTGTAATATACATAAATATTATCCTTAAATAATTTAATATTGACAATTATAAACTTAGATGTTCTTTTCTTATCAGATTCAATTATTCGTCCATTTATTCTAATATCAGAAAAGCAGAAATTTCCTAAACTATAAAAGATATATTTTCCTTTGTAAATCTCATAAGGTTGGATTGTATGAGAATGATGACCAATTATTAAATCAGCTCCGGTATCAATTATCTTATGAGCAATAGGAATTAATTCTCTATCAGGAAGTTTAGCACCTTCCATTCTACCGCCCCAATGAGGATACACGATAATATAATCTACCTTATCCTTTAACTTGGCTATATCCTCTTCTACCTTTTTTAAATAAAACCAATTAGGCCTTACTTTGGCATCATTGGGCAGATTAGGATTTGTATCTTTCGTTACATAATTAAGTATTGCTACTTTAATACCTTTTTTCTCAAATATATAGGGATCACCTTCATTTCCCGTTATTGATGCGCCTATATGATTAATACTATTTTCTTCCAAGAAATTGACTGTATCCTGAAAACCCTCTTCCAAATTATCGTAGAAATGATTATTTGCCACACAAGCCAAACCAAGATTAATATCTTTTAAATAATTTAATGTTTCCAGTTTAGTTTTTAACCGCGGCTTCTTTAGTATATTCTCACCTTGTTTGCTTTCGGCTAAACATTCTAAATTACCTACTACCAAATCACTTTTAGCTAAAAAACTCCCAATTTGTTTAAACGGTTTTTCTCCCCTATCATATAAAACATTATAATCATCATTTAAGCTTATATCACCAAGAAAGGCAAGAGAAATAGAATTTTCATCAATCATAAATATATCCATTTAATTCTTTATTCATCACTCTAAAAAGAATAAAGATATTTTTTATTACCTACATAGAATAAACAATGTTTTTAGTAACTTCCAAATAATTAAATTCCCCGTAAACAAGTTCTTTTCCTTTCTTACCAATAAATGATGCTTTAATAGAATCGCTCAAACATTCATTAAGTTTATTAGCAAATGCATCTACATTATCCGGTTTTGCGATGTAAGCATTTTCTCCATCTCTAAGGAAAAGAGGAATATCACCCACAGAAGTAACTATAACTGGTTTTCCTGTTGATAAATATTCTCCGAGTTTAGTAGGAAAACCATATTTTGCTTGAATGTTATCGGGTCTTGCTAAAACTAAACAATAAGCAGAATTAATCTTTTCTATAACACTTTTTCTATCCAGCTGACCAGTGAATATAATTCTATCGGAATATGGCATCTTGCTCAATATATTATTAACTCTTTGCATCTGTAAAACTCTTGTATTATCACCAATAAGTATCAGACGAGAATTAGGATAATCCTTATATATTTTTAAAAATGCTTCCAGTAGGTAATATACTCCATCTTTGTCTCCATACATAGAACCTACAAAGACAATATCTTTGTATTGGGAATCAATACTGGAACAGCTACAACTATATCTATCAGGTTCTACAACCATATTTAATAAAGTAACAGGTATGCTCTTATTATTTTCTTTCAATTCATTCTCGAAGAAATGCTTTAGTGCTTTTGAAATCACAAATATATGATCAAATCTCGGAACGATATACTTGAGATATAATTGAACATTGATTTTCTGACGCAATGATTTTTTATTTAATAAAGGATATTCTGTTCTTTCGTGAAACACCCTAATTCCGTTTTTTTTACACAATGTAATGATATTAAATAAATGCAAAAAGTCATCACCAACTGTAAAGCATACAATATTATTGAAATGCTCAGTAATATTATTCATATAGGGTTGTAATCTTAATTCCAATATTCTTAAGTACAAATAAAATGCAATTCTTGATCTTTTAATTAATTTGTTGGGCTTACCGATTCTAACAAATTTTATATATTTATAAAATGGATCATTAGTAATCTCATCTATTGGTTCGGAACCGAGTATAAACCAATATACATATACCTCATTTTCAATCAATCCTCGTGCTATTGCCAATAATCTGAAAAGAAATGCACTTGGACTTGAAAAATCTGATGATGTGAAAAATATTACAGCTTTATCTTTCACCTATAAACCAATTCATAATTATATTTTCATACTTAGGGAATGAAATGTTTAACATATATTTTCTATTTCTACTGAATATACTCTTACTCATTACATTTGTATTTAACTAATCCAATCTTCTTCTAACTTGCAGATAGCAAATCTTCTAATATTCATTTCTATGTTGTCTTCTACTTAATTATCAATACCTTCAGTGCCTTCAGTGGTTAAATTTTATTCGGTGTATTCGGTGTTCTCGGTGGCTTAATTCTCAGTGCCCTCAGTGCTCTCTGTGTCCTCAGTGGTTGCAATTAATATAACCCATTCCACTGCTTATGCAATTTAGCTGTCCCCAAAATCAATTTCAACACACGCATAGAACAATTATCAATCTCATATTCCGGACATATTTTTGTATATTTAGCACCTTCTTCTATTGCAACTTTAATTGAATCGAGCACTATATCAGGATCAAAACCGGAAAGGATAATCGTCCCGGCATCTATTGCTTCCGGTCGTTCTATTGAATTCCGAATGGTAATAGCAGGAAATTTTAAAATTGCACTTTCCTCACTAATGGTTCCACTATCAGATATCACACAAGCAGAATTCATTTGCAGAAAGTTGTAGTCAGTAAAACTGAATGGCTTCAGAAACTGGATTAAAGAATTAAACTTGAAACCATCTAAATTTTCCAACCTTTTACGGGTTCTGGGATGGGTACTAACTATAACAGGATAATGATATTGCTCTGCAAGTGTATTTAGGACAAAACTTATTTTTTGTAAATTTTCCGGATAATCCACATTTTCTTCTCTATGCACAGAGATTAGAAAATATTTTTGAGGTTTTAGGTTCAAGGTTTCCAAGAT
>Ga0302250_1002298_pt1 | contig 12161 bp, 7 predicted proteins | sample AAG_RA_Asp_MG_FD_193536 | JGI IMG/M metagenome (GOLD analysis project Ga0302250, IMG submission 193536) | Enriched activated sludge microbial communities from anaerobic digester in WTTP, New Holstein, Wisconsin, United States - AAG_RA_Asp | ecosystem: Engineered > Bioreactor > Anaerobic >... | reverse complement strand
AGGCAAAGGCCAACCATCAGGATAATTCCGACAATGTGTTTCATATCTTTCTCCATATTTCCTTATTATATAAGTTCACATCAGTATTGGGTTATTTGCCACTCAGCAAAGAAAAAAGCCCTTTGCTCACTTTCATCAGGTTCAGGTTTGCATTTATATCCCTTGCTTCCTGGTTCGGCGAGAGATTTCCGCCAGGGTATTTTGCATAATTCCAGGATACAGAAACATAGTCCTTATAATGCAGGTTCACTCCATAACCCCAGGTTGCGCCGGTAACATCACCTTGACAGTCATCGTATCTGCCCCTGCGCAGGAAAAAGGTATCCAGCAAACCAAGCTCACCGCCATATCCCTTGCTGATGTATCCGCTTTCATTGGAGCTAGAGCTAAGGTAGCGAGCTGAAAGCAGGTTTTCACAAAAGATCAGCTTGCTATTTCCAAGCAGCGTTTCTGCCGATAAACTTGCTCCCAGGGCATAGCCAACGCTTTCGCTTTCCCAGATTGGGTCTTTCATCCCATTTCCCCAGTCGATCTTGTCATCGAATGCATTGCGGTGCGTGTAGGCTGCTACTGCCTCCAGCTTCACTCCGCTTTCATCTTTCCAGCTAAATCTGCCGGCGGTTCCAATGTCCCAGCTTTCGCCTTTTCCTTTTCCATAGGGAGAGCTGGGGGGATAATAGTGGCTTTCAATGCTCAAATAATTCATTCCGCCTGCCAGGGAAAAATGCTCCTCTACAAATGGCACATTTACCAGTTTTCCGGCAAGCTTAACTGCGTCAAAGGCAAAGCCATATACTTCCGCCGAGTCATATGCATGATAACTCGATAACTCGCTGCCTGCCATTCCCAGGTCAAAGTAAACTCCGCTTCTGTCTTCCAGTTTATAGGAGGGCAAGGTGAGGGACACTCCGTCCCAGCCAAGATTGACCAGTGAGGAATTTGATGTGTAGCCCAATCCGGTTGCCTTTAGCCAATCCTTTTCGCTAAATCCCCAGCTTATTCCTTCCCTGAAAGCACCTGAGGCAGGATTGGACAGGGAACTGAGCGGACTATTGTGCCAGATGTTCACATTGCCAATGGCATGCCCTCCCATGGCGAGATTAACACACGATTGTTCCATTCCCAGAAAGAGACAGGAATTTGAACTAAATCCCAGTAATGGGATAGTAAGGGTAAGTGCTACTGATAGCGACAGCCAAAACTTCATAATAGCTACCTCGTTAATTTATCCTGAACGCAAGCGATATTTGTTCTTAAAAAGTGTCAAGCGAAAGTTTGGCGTCTATCCCTTTCATTTTTATCTTTCACGTTATGCCTTCTCACTTATTTTATCAAGTCGGCAGTGTTGCGGGTTTAAGATATCCCGCTTTTTATAAATCATCCAATCACTTCTTAGACAGAAGTTAATCCATGTATTCTAACCAGCTGCCAGAAATGTGCTGAAGTACTGATTAGCCTCCTGTCAGTAGTCTTATGCAGTTGTTTTGTCCATCCTCGTTTTCGGTTTTATGCCTGATTCATTGAGCAATTTTCCCAGTATACCGGGTTGGATGCAGGTGCCCAGCTTCAAGATTCACTCTCTTGTTAAGACTTTGTACCCGCTTTCGTTGATGCCCACCATGCCGATAGATGTCAGTGCCTCCAGATAAACAAAGACCAGATGCCTGCTCTTGCCATAGTCTGTGGCCATCTCTCGGATGGAGCGATACTGCCTGGAGTCCAGGATGTTGAGGATTACTTCTGCTACCTGAGTGCTGTAGTTCCACTTTCCTTATTGATTGAAACCTACCTGAGACTGATAACGGTTATGCATACGTAGAGCTTGTCTTGAGTTGAGATGCACTTGATTTCCTTGTTTGTAAGCTGCGTTCTGATGGACATTATGGCTTTCCACATATCCCCAAAATCTTGCCCTTGATTTCCTTGTTTGTAAGCTGCGTTCTGATGGACTGCCTGATGGCTTTGAACTTGATTCCGGCTGGCTATTCATAGTTCTGAGAGAGACTCATTTATAGGTTTGGGTGCGCAAACTCTCACCCAAACTTGCAAACGAGTATCATCTGTCGCAGTGGTCGTATTGGTTTATCAGGCAGAGAGATAGATAGGACTGGCTTTGGATTGTGTCACATTGGTCCTTGGGCGTTTCTGGACGTTTTTGAATCACGATTATTGCAAATTTGCGCTGGTTTTGGACTGGTTTCGGATGATCAGATTTTTTGGAGACCTCATCAGATTTGTTAAGGCTTCTAATGTCACAGTGGTGGGTGGTATCGGAGAATTGGTTCAAGTCTGAATCCGGTCTAAAGTGCTTGGGGAAAAGTCCTTATGCTATTTGTCTATGGGCTTTGAACAGGAGTTTGCTTCACTGGTTCTTTTGCATCTGTCTGGTTCTTAGGGAATAAAGGATGCAGGGTCTATAGATAAAAGGTGATCGGATCGCTAAGCAGGATTTGGTTGGCAGATTTCTTGCATTCTCAGCGCATTCACGGCAGAAAGGACTTCCCAACTTATTGCAGTACAGGATAGTAGAACCTACCATTATAATAAGGGAGGCGCTGATGAAAGCGACTTTTAAGCTCATCGGTAGGGCTACTTTGTTTCGGGGGAGCAGCATTCCCACCCTGAGAAGGTGGTGCACAGACTTCAGGAATAACAATCCCGATATCTGGCATCAGGCACGCATGGGCAGAAAGTTTGTGGCAGAGCATATCATCAAGACCATCCACAGAGACAGCAGCTTGCTCAAGGTTGGCGATGTCTGGGTAGCGGATGGACACAAGCTTGCCTTTGATATCCTTGACCCCAGAACCGGAAAGGCAAAGCGGAAGATGTTGATCCTGGTGCTGGACTGCGCAAGCCGTTATCCGGTGGGAGCTTCTCTTGCCTTTACAGAGGATAGCCAGCATATCCTGGCTGCCTGATCCTACCATCTCCTCCAGCGTTGCCTGCTCCTTGCGATTCTTGTTTTGCTTGGTCATCTTGATCTCCTTCTCGGTCACCCGGCTGTTGATTTATGGGTCTACTGCACACCCCTCGCAACCGTGGTCAAGTCCTTTCTGCACAATATGATAAAGAATCTGCAAGAATCGTCATTGACAGAAATCCATACAAGCTACCCTACATAGAATGCCCTCCGAGTCGTGAGGAAACCGCCCGGTGTTCCCCACGGTTTTTTTAATTCTCCCGATTTGCAGATTTCGTGTCACTTGAGGTTTTCAGACAAATCCCATTTGAAGTTTTCGGTGAACTTTCCTTGAAGTTTTCAGTGAGCCAATTTGAAGTTTTCAGTGACTCTTTATACTCTTAGAAATCATTAACCCCGATGTCGTTAGTTACTCACGATCAACAAAGTGCTTGACATAATTGCAGCGGACGATTCCATGTAAATCAGGAATATGATTCCATTATTACATAGGATGCACTAATGATTACCAGAGAGTTACAACGCAATTTGCCTGAGCTTAGCAAGGGGTTTCCCGTGGTCACGATTACCGGTCCAAGACAGTCAGGGAAAACCACTTTAGTCAAAATGACCTATCCGGATTATGCCTATATTGATCTGGAAAATCTGGTAACACGCAGAATGGCCAGCGAAGATCCTGCCTCTTTGATCAAGGATTCCAAGGGGATGTACATCCTGGATGAGATTCAATATGCTCCGGAAATCCTATCTTATCTCAAGGAGCTTGTGGATTTGAACCAGATTGATGCGCAGTTTGTACTTACCGGATCAAATCAGTTTTCGTTGATGCGGGATTTGACTCAATCACTGGCCGGTCGAGCAGCAGTATTTGAGCTTCTGCCCTTCAGTATTAGCGAGGTGTACGATCATGCGCAGGATATCAACACCTGTATGTACAAGGGATTATATCCACGCTTGGTTCAAAAGAGCATCAATCCGGCAGTCTTTTATGATTCATACATTCGCACTTATCTGCAACGAGATGTGAGACTTTTGGTAAACGTGCAGAATATGGATGCATTCACCCGATTTTTGTCCTTGTGTGCAGGCAGGACGGGTTGTATCCTGAATAAAGTATCTCTGGCCAATGATGCCGGAGTGGATGCCAAAACTGTATCCAATTGGCTAAGTGTGTTGCAAGCCAGCTATATTATCTACCTGCTTCCTCCCTGGCATGGGAATGTATCCAAACGCCTGATAAAAAGCTCGAAACTATACTTTTACGATACCGGTCTGGTCTGTCGGTTGTTGCAGATCAGAAATGCAGATGATCTCATCAGCCACCCTCTGCGCGGAAATCTCTTTGAAACTTTGATCGTCTCTGAGGCACTTAAGTTTTATTACAACAGAGGCATTCATCCACCTCTTACCTATTTCCGGGAATCAAACGGAACCGAAATTGATCTTATCGTGGAGAAAGCCGGAAAGCCATATCCCATTGAAATCAAATCTGCCGGGATCATCAATAACTCGGCATATTCCAATATCCAGAAACTCAGCAGGATGGGGCTAAACAGTGGGAAAGGCAGAGTAGTATATGCCGGAGCGCAAAGCTGGGATCAGCAGTTTTGCAGGAATGTGGGCTGGATGGATTTCGCTTCGGAATTGCTAACGATAGAAAGAGAGGGCTCCAGTAACTGAGTTTTCCGCTCCCCTAACGGAAGTTTCCGATCCTCCGAGAGAAAAGAGAGAGAAAAGAGACGTAGCATCGGAATGCTACTATACCGGTCAACTCGAAAACTCCTGAAAAGAGTCACTGAAATCTGCAAATTGGGTCACAGAATTCTGCAATTGCCAATACAGATGCAAATCCAAAACTACAAGTGCTTCCTTACGAAATCCATAAAGGTATATTGCATATATCATTAGGGGAATTGATATCTTGATTTGAAGCTGATTATAGTGACAACCACTTGGACAAAACATTGCCCGATTTGCAGGTTTTGGTGATCAAAACAACGAAATTTTCTAAAACTATGTTCAAGTGGTTTTCTGTATATGCTTTTCGGATATCCTATTCGTTCTTAGACTAACCTGTTTTGTCCAAGTGATCGCTATTTGCAGATTTCAGTGACTCTTTATAGGATGTTAACTATAACTCGCTCCAGGAATTTTATAATTAGCTAAACTTTTTATAAAACTCTTGACACAATCACAGTGGCATAATAACAAACAACCGCAGATTTATCGTGGAGGAATGGTATGAAAAGCAAGATTAAAGCTGAAGTCTCACAGGAAAGCCTGGCCCTGGCCAAAACACTGCAGTTTCAGGCTGTGTTGAAAGAGTTGATTAATACGGTGTTTTTTCTGGTTATGGGCTTGCTGCTGATCCGTAGGCTGGATTGGTATGTGGTTCTGTGGTTTATTGTTAACAAGGTTTGCTCTTCATTTGTAAGAAAGCAGGAAACCAAAAGAATTCTGCACTATAACAAGCTGAAAACCGGGCAAGAACTACCCTCGATCCGGGACAGGAAGAAACTGAAGGTATTAGGCTGGTTTGGGGAGTATGTTTTAGGGCATATTTTGCAGATACTGGTTCTTTTGTGGCTGTTTTCCATGTTAAGCGATCCGCTCAGCAAAGCCAAAGGTGCCGCGTGGCTGCTAATATTTTCTATCATCAGCTTGGTTATTCAGTTTATAGTTTATCTGGTAAACAGGAAAGCCACTCATTTCCTGAAGGGAATATTCCTGCCGCTAAATGTGATTCTCTGGAGGATGTTCAGCCTTTCCAGGCCGGAGCTCATGCTGTTGTTTTGGGTGGAAGGCTTTCTTTTTCTCATTTTTGCCGTGTATAAAATCTGGAAATACGATCCGGATACCGATTCTGATGCCCTGTCAGGAGCCTTGGGTAAGTTTTCCAAGTTCTCTGCTCTCAAGGATATAAAGGATGTGGCACAAATATCGTCCTTAGGCGGGTTGAGCGAACTCTCAGAGCTTGCTACCCTGAGTGATGCGGAAAAGCTGGTGAAGCTGGAGAAACTAAGAGACCAAGGTTTGATAACAAATCTGGTTATTACCCGCGAAGGATCGCTAACCAATGTTTCGTTCAGCACAAACAGCGATAGTGGGAAGGGCCAGTCTTTTTCCTTCAACATCACAAACACCACGGGGTCAGTGGTCGTGCCCGACGACGACGACGAAAATCCTGGGGACGATGAAGAGGACTAGCATCCAGCTTGCTGGCCACCCGAAAGCCACGCGAATGCCACCCGTATTCCTCGCGGATGGGGTTAGGGAGGAGTGCGCCGGGGGAACCGGTGATGATGGGGCTGCATCCGGCAGGCAAGCAAGGAAGCAGCCATTTCGTAAAGACATTGACATCATTTTGAACAAATGTTTACTTGTCAAATCAGTAATTAACTACCACTTTTCCAGGGAGGTCCTGATGATCAGGAAATACGTCTTATGCTTACTGCTGGCAACCGCAGGCCTTGCACAGCTACCGGCTCAATACACTCAGCATTATCTGGGACTACCCGGAACCTTTGGCAGCATGATCAGCTTTGCGGATTATGATCAGGACAGCGATCTGGATTTGTGTCTAAGCGGATCGCTGCAAACTGAAGGTCAGGGAGCTACCCTGCTCTATGAGAATTTTGGAAGTTTTAGCTTCAGCTTGCAGAATACCCCATTTGCGGATGTGTTTCATAGCTTTCTGGATTGGTCAGATTATAATAACGACGGGTATCTGGATGTGGTGGTTTGTGGTTTGTCAAACGGCTATGACGCCCCCCTGACCGTTGTATACAAAGGGTTGCCCAATGGCCAGTACAGCGCTCTCGGTCAGGCCTTTGAAGGTGCGGACAATGCTTGTGCCCAATGGGGGGATTACAATAACGATGGCAGGCAAGACCTGATCGTTACCGGATCGCTGATCGGAGGTATGAATAATCCCTGTACGAAGCTTTATAAAAATTTGGGCAACGACAGCTTCGCAGAAGTGAATGCCGGCTTACCGGATATCGATTATGGATCGGTGCATTGGATAGATTATGACCAGGATGGGGATCTGGACCTAAGCTTTTGCGGCAGCCTAGTAAACAATATTTACCGGAACAACGGCAACGAAAGCTTCAGCCCTGTTAATCCCGGCTTCACGCCCTTGCGTTATGGCGATGCCGTGTGGGGTGATATCGACAATGATGGGGATGAGGATTACCTTTGCTGTGGCCGTAATGCCTCGGAAATTGCCCAATTCAGGCTATACCGGAATGATGGCAACGACACTTTCACATCCGTGCCGGTAAATATCCCCGGTCATCACAGTGGTTCTCTGGTAATGGCTGATTGGGATAATGACGGTTTGCAGGATTTGCTGATTACCGGAAATACAGATTACAGCCGCTTGGCAGGAGTATATAAGAATAATGGTGGTGGCATTTTTGTCCTGCAACAGCATGGTTTTACCCCCGTCAGCAGCAGTTGGGCTCAGTGGGGCGATCTGGACAACGACAATAAATTGGATGTAGCCTTGTCTGGATATACAGGATCTTATTACATTAGTCAGGTGTTTCGAAACATCTCTTCCGTGGCCAATACAGCTCCTCAGCCACCCCGCCTTAGCTTCAATCCGCAAACGCATCAATTCAGCTTCCATGGTGCTTCCGATGCCGAAACTCCTGCACTTGCCCTACGTTATTCCATGAGAATCGGAACTGCGCCAGGAGCTGCCAACATACTGTCTCCCTGTGCGCTGGCCACTGGCTACCGCCTTACCACGCACCCAGGCAGAAAAACCTTCAGCTTCGTTCCCAGCCCGGGTGTGGTGTATTATGCCAGTGCGCAGACGATCGATGGAGGTCTGCTTGGCTCGGGTTTTGGAGAAGAAATCAGCTTCACCGTTAATGGTTCCGGAGCTCTGGAAGTGGTGGGCTCAAATCATGTGGACTTTGCTCCCTGCTACTTTGAGTACCTTTCCGAACCGCAATCCCTTAGTCTGAGAAATTCTGGCGGCGGATCAGTCAGGATAACCGGGATAAGCTTCTTAAACAATCCCTCGCACTTCCGGATCAGCGCTGAGATGCCAGAACTTCCCTGGACAATCGCTCCATCCGAGACCCTGGAGATAGCGATTAGGGTTTTCCCCACTGAAACAGGCAGCATTCGCGACAGCCTGATTATTATCAGTGAAGCCTGGAACAATCCCCGCCTCGCCTGCCGGCTTTATGCCCAGAGTTCATACGCTCCACCCTCGGAAGTGGGACACCTGGATGTAAACATCATTGGTTGTGATGTCCATTTGAGCTGGGATGCGGTGACGACAAACATCCTGGGCGATCCGCTGTCCCCGGATCGCTATGTGGTTCTATTCAGCGAAGATAATGTTTCCGGACACTTCTGGTTTCTGGCCAGTGTGTTGGAACCCGGCTACATTCATGAAGAGGTGGCAATGTTCTCTCCCAGAATGTTTTACCAGGTGAAAGCAGTGAAGTTTTACCGGTCGGATCAGGAAAAAAGATTCGAGGCTCAGTTAGCAAAGAACAAGCTGCTGAGTTGGGATGAAATGGCAAAGATATTGAAGAAATAGCTTATGAAACGCTTGCCAGAAAAACGGTATTGGTTTTCTAGGCAGATTGGCATGTTTAATGAATATTACGTACAGGCAAGGACAATAGAAATGAATCAAACGTGTATCATTATTCTGGTATTAATGCTTTTTGTTTTTGGGTTGCTTCCGCTGACAGCGCAAAACAAGAACGATATTGAAAAGGAGCTTATCATGCAGAACTTTCATCAAGAGCAGGCAGTTAACCTGTTCAATGGCAGTTGGGACTTATTACTGAAGGAAAATCGGAACCGGGCTGATGAGGACGTATTGCTTAATATGGTGCATGCTTCTTTGCATCACTGGCGTCAAATCGGCCAACCCGTCAATATTCTGCGCGGCGAATGGATGATCTGCCACGTGTATACTCTTTTGAAACACAAGGAAGAAGCTCTGTATCACGCTGAAAACGTGCTTCGTCTGATGGATGAGCTAAAACCCGGCGATTGGGACTTGGCCTATTGTTATGAAGCCATGGCCAGGGTTCAGGCTTTGCATGGCAATAGAGCTGAATTTTCGAAGTTCTATAAGCTTGCCTCCGAAGCTGGCAAACAGATAGCTCAGGAAGGGGATAGGAAGCAGTTTGAAGCCGATCTGAACGATGAATATTGGTTTGACATGAAATAAAAAAAGGATGCGCTGTATAGCACATCCTTTAATTATCTGATATAATAGGCTTTACATCAGCTCAATATTATCAGCTTTGATCTGTTTAAATGCATTGCGAGTATCAAGGATTGCTACTCCCGAATCTGCAATCTTTTGATAATCCAGATTGCTGTGGTCGGTGATTACAATAATCAGATCATACTTCTTCAGGTTGCCCAAAGGCACGGTTTTGTATTCTTTGCCATTCTTTTCATGGTGAAATTCATCTACGAAGGGGTCATGAATCTCGAAATCGGCTGTGTATTGTTCCAAATGTGTGATAATCCCTTCGATTGGGGACTCACGCATATCACGGATATCACGTTTGTAAGCTGCGCCCAGGAGTAATATCTTGGCTCTGGAGATAGCCACGCCCTGGCGGTTCAAAATGCGGATGGCGCGCTGAACCACATATTCAGGCATAGCGATATTTATTTCACCAGCCAGTTCGATCAGGCGAGTATGAAAATCGTATTCTCTGGCTTTCCAGGTAAGATAAAAAGGATCGATCGGAATGCAGTGCCCACCCACTCCAGGCCCGGGATAAAAGGCCATAAAACCGTAGGGTTTGGTTTTTGCGGCGTCCACCACTTCCCAAATGCTGATACCCATCCTATCGCATAGCACGGTCATTTCGTTTGCCAGGGCGATGTTGATGTTGCGGAAAGTATTTTCATAGATCTTTTCCATTTCTGCAACCTCTGGGGAAGAGACCAAGGCAACTGGAGCATCCAGAATGCTCTCGTAGAAAAGCTTGGCTATCTCATTGCACTTGGCTGTCATGCCACCGACAACTTTTGGAGTGTTGTGGGTTTTGTAGGTTTCATTTCCTGGATCGACTCTTTCGGGTGAGAAGGCTACAAATACATCCTCGCCCACTTTGAAGCCGGCTTTTTCCAATTCGGGAACTATTATCTCCCTGGTGGTGCCAGGATAGGTGGTGCTTTCCAAAACAACCAAGCTTCCTTTGCTCATATGGGGAGCCATGGATCTTGTGCTGGCTTCGATGAAGGTGGTATCCGGCTGATGATACAGGTCCAAAGGAGTGGGAACGGCAATCAGCACTACATTCACTTCTTTCATGCGGCTGTAATCTGAGGTTGCGCTTAGTTTACCGGCCTTCACTACGTCCGTCAGATCCTGGTCTGCCACGTCGCCGATGTAGTTTTCACCTGCATTTACATGCTCGATGGCGTATTGGCTAACTTCAAAGCCCAAAACCTCAAACCCTTTTTTAGCAACCGTAACTGCCATGGGTAAACCAACATATCCCAAACCTACCACACCGATCTTCACATTCTTGTTTTTAATGGCATCCAATAACGACATTGTACCTCCTTGGGTTGTTTTGATTATCTCTGTGTGTTATCAGTATCCGATCATATTCCATAGGAATCTTCGTCTTGCGAACCACAATTGAAGAGCAGACTTTTTGTCCAGCAGATTGTTTGAGGACTTGCCAAAAAACCGAACTATCAGATATCAGAAGTAGTGTGCAGAACTTCTGTGATGGAGGTTGAACCGGCTCTGACCCGTTCCAGACCAGACTCACGCATGGACAACATACCATGTTTTTCGGCGATTTTTCTTATCTTATCTTCGTCGATTTCACTGGCAGACCTGATTATCTCGGCTCTGATCTCAGGATAGAAATACAGCGCTTCTACCAGGCAAATCCTGCCTTTGTAGCCATCGGTGCATTTTGAACAACCGACCGGCATATAGATATTGCCGGATTCCAATTCTTCCCGGCTCAATCCCAGGGACATTGCGGACTCATACATATCCTCAGTCAGCGGTTGTTTACAATGGTCGCAGAGTTTACGAACCAAGCGCTGAGCCACAATAATGTTTATGGAGTAAGCCAGTAAGAAAGGTTCGATGCCCATTTTATATAGCCTGGTAATGGCTGAGGGAGCGTTGTTGGTATGCAGGGTTGTTAGTGTCAAATGGCCTGTATTGGCAAGCTTTACAGCTATGTCGGCTGTTACCTTGTCGCGGATTTCGCCCACCATTACCACATCCGGATCATGCCGCAGAATCGATCGCATTGCCTCGTCAAAGGACATGTTGTGGCCGATCTTCAGTTGTCTGGCACCATCGATTACGTATTCTACCGGATCTTCGCAAGTTAAGACATTCAGAGATGGCTCCATGATCTGTTTTAGGGCTGCGTAAAGAGTGGTGCTTTTTCCGCTTCCGGTGGGTCCGGTGACGATCACGATGCCGCGATAGGAGTTTATCGCTTTTTGCAGTTCAGTCTCGGCTTGCTCCAGAAATCCCAGCTTATGAAAGTCCTCGATTACCTTGCGGTCGTCGATTACACGGATCACGATGCTTTCAAAGCGGCGGTCAAATTCTTTGGACACCATGGGTAAAACTGAAATGCGAAAACGGATCAGATGTCCGTCGACCACTTTTTGGGTGTAGCCATCCTGAGCTCTATCCTGTATAAATCTGTCTACCCCAAGGGTTCTGTCCTTCACCACAGCGGCCACCGCTTCTTCAGGGGTGTTTTCGCGGCGCAGCCACAGCTTCAGCTTGCCATCGATGCGGATGTAGATTTCCACGGATTTCTTGCCGCTTGGGATGATATGTATGTCTGAGGCGTCGTTGCGCACAGCATCCACCAGCACATTGTCGAAAAGCTCCTGTAAAAAGCCTTTGTTTATCTCTTCTTCGATGGCGTTGTTATCCAGTTTATCGGCTGGTTTTCCGCTGTCCAGGATTGTCCGTTCGCTTTTACGCATTATCTGGCAGAATTCGATGGGCAGCTTGGATTTTTCGATCAGGCTAATGATCGTGGCTTTGGGAGCCCAGCTTATCTCGATGGTTTTAAACGGCATTAGCTCTTCCAGGGAGCGGATAATCGGCAGGGTGGTATCCGAAACCAAAACCTGCACCACATCCAGCTTTTTGCCAACCAGCTTGTAGGGGAAAACCAGCTCATCTAAAAGCCTGTTCAGGAGGGCATGCTCTATTCTTTCGTGCAGAAATTTAATCAGA
>Ga0302250_1002296_pt1 | contig 12170 bp, 12 predicted proteins | sample AAG_RA_Asp_MG_FD_193536 | JGI IMG/M metagenome (GOLD analysis project Ga0302250, IMG submission 193536) | Enriched activated sludge microbial communities from anaerobic digester in WTTP, New Holstein, Wisconsin, United States - AAG_RA_Asp | ecosystem: Engineered > Bioreactor > Anaerobic >... | reverse complement strand
TCCGCTTCGTTGCTTCCGCAATCTGCGGGATGGGAAAGGTGTTCTTATCTATGACCAGATCAAGGAAGCGCGTACCCATGCGGGCGGTCTCCTCAAGTAATCGCTCATCAAGCACACCACCCCGCATGCAGGCAGCGAGGTTAATGCTCCCGAGGACACAGCTCTCGTAGGGGAAAAGCGGCTGTTCCCCGCAGGGATTTGTGGTATCGATCTCTCCCAACTGCGGTGTCGGATTCCTCCGGTTGATCTCATCAAAGAACAGGATCCCCGGTTCGCCATTCTTCCAGATCCCCTCGACAATGGCTGTCCAGATCCGGCCTACCGTTACCGTGTCTCCCGTTCTGGGATGGGTAAGCCAGACGGTATCGAACTGCTTTTTGGAGACAAGATCCATGAACCGGTCATTGACCATCACGGAGATGTTGAAATTGGCAAACTCACCCTCTTTTGTCTTTGCCGTAATGAAAGGAAGAATGTCCGGGTGCCAGACATTCAGGATCCCCATGTTTGCCCCGCGCCTGCGGCCGCCCTGCTTGATGACTTCCGTTGCTGCGTTGAAGACCCGCATGAACGAGACAGGGCCTGAGGCCACCCCCTCGGTTGACTGGACGGGGGAACCTTCGGGGCGGAGACGGGAGAAGTTATACCCGGTCCCGCCGCCGGTCTTGTGGATGATGGCCCCCTGCTTCATGGCGTCAAAAATACCATCAATGGAGTCGGGGACCGGCAGCGTGAAGCAGGCAGAGAGCTGGCCGAGCTCGGTTCCTGCATTCATCAGCGTGGGGGAATTGGGAAGGAAACGGAGTGAAGTCATGGCCTCAAAGAACCGGGCTTCTTCCTCGTTATTTTCAGCAAGGGCCGCTGCTGTGCGGCGGCAGATATCAGAAAAATCCTTCTCGCCTTTCCGGAGGTACCGGGCGGAAAGGATACTGTCGACAACCGGTTGTGAACTCATGGGTATCCCTGACTTGATCTTATGGTGGGGTTAAAGCGTACGGGAGTCTGGATTGCAGACAGGCTGCAGCTGAAAGAGACTGGTGCTGTTGTGGATATTCTCTTGTGCATAGCACCGCGAAAGTAAAATCACTTTCCGATCAGGCACCAGTACCGGATCTGTTCATGTTGCCCTGCAACAATCACGAGACCAGAATCGCAATCCCCTGCCGCTGCAGGAACCGTTCATGAAGGCGGGTATCCTCCCCGAGCTCGGGATGGAAGGAAAGCGCCAGGTGTCTCCCCTGTTCAACGGCAACAATACCCTGCGGGATCTCGGCAAGGATATGAACAGCGTTTCCTGCCGATTTGACCACGGGGGCGCGGATGAAAACGGCATGGAACGGTCCTCCCTTAAGCCCGTCTATTGCGAGGTCTGCTTCAAAAGATTCTCGCTGCCTGCCAAACGCGTTCCGATCAACAGCCATATCTATGAGCCCCAGAGGATGGATCCGGGGGTCTTCCACATGGCAGGCCATCAGCACCATCCCGGCACAGGTTGCAAAGATCCCCCCCGGAAACGCCCGCAGAGGCTCATACAGCCCGTTTTTGTCGATCAGGCGGGAGATGGTTGTCGATTCTCCGCCCGGCAGGGCAAGGGCGTTGCATTCCGCAAGATCGGCCGGGCTCCTCACTTCGAACACTTCAGAAGAGAGGCCGTGGCCCATCCGTTCGAGCGCTGAGAGGAATGCGTCGATATGCTCGCTCACGTTCCCCTGGAGCGCGAGAACGCCAATCTTAGCGTCCACGGGTCTGCAGCACCTCGGCGTCCGAGAGCTTGTGGACATCAAGGCCAGGCATGGCGTCGCCAAGGCCTTTGCTGACCTTTGCGAGCACTTCTGCATCGTCGAAATGGTTGACCGCCTCGACAATGGCTTTGGCCATCAGCTTCGGGTTCGAGGATTTGAAGATGCCGGACCCAACAAAGACACCGTCCGCACCCAGCTGCATCATGAGCGCCGCGTCTGAGGGGGTGGCGATACCGCCTGCGGAGAAGTTCACGACCGGGAGCCTGCCGCGCTCGGCGCATTCAAAGACCAGTTCCGCGGGAGCTTCAATCTCGCGGGCATAATCGGCCATCTCCTGCTTGTCCAGTCCGCGGAGCATCCGGATCTCTCCCATGATTGTCCTCATATGGCGGACTGCTTCCACGACATTGCCGGTACCGGCCTCTCCCTTGGTCCGGATCATGGCCGCACCCTCATTGATCCTCCGGAGCGCCTCACCGAGATCGCGGGCGCCGCAGACGAAGGGGACCGTGAACTGCTTCTTGTCGATATGGTATTGTTCGTCTGCGGGGGTCAGGACCTCGCTCTCATCGATCATGTCGACCCCAAGGACTTCCAGGACCTGCGCTTCGACAAAGTGGCCGATGCGGACCTTGCCCATGACCGGAATGGAAACCGCATCGATGATCTCCATGACCTTCTCGGGATCTGCCATGCGGGCAACGCCTCCCGCCTTCCTGATATCGGATGGCACCCGCTCAAGCGACATGACCGCAACTGCGCCTGCCTCTTCGGCTATCTTCGCCTGATCGGCATTGACGACATCCATGATCACGCCCCCTTTCTGCATGGATGCAAAGCCGCGCTTGAGGAGCTCGGTGCCAAACCTCAGCTCTTCTAATTTCATATGCCTATACTATTGATCACGACAGCCCATAAAAACAGAGTACAGCAGGCAAGAGCTGCATACATCACGGTCACCGCCCGGACCGCTGACAGGATATCCGCGCCCGCTTCATCAAGTGTCCGGTCACCGTCTCCGATTGTATAGATACCGGGTTTTTCAAACCGGGTGCCTGTCCCCCCTGCCATGGCTCCCATGATAATACCACCATTGAAACCCGGGCGCAGGTGGCCGTCGCGCTGCATCACCTGCCATGCCTTAGGTAATGTACCTTTAACGGCAAACCAGACCAAAAGGAGGAGGACAGTTACCCGTGCCGGGATGAAATTCATGATATCATCCATACGTGCAGCAAACCACCCGAGTCGTTCACGCTCATCCTTGTACCCGAGCATGGCATCCATGGTATTGATAGCCCGGCAGGCTGCGGCTCCCGGGAGGCCGAGAATGGTAAACCAGAAGAGGGGGGCGATGATACTATCGTTGAGATTTTCGGTCATGGACTCATAGCCTGCCGAGAGGATATGATCGCGGTCAAGGGCAGCAGTGTCCCGGGACACCAGGAGGCTGACTTTCTTCCGGCCCTTTTCCATGCCCTCCTTTAGTGCCGAGACTACGGCAAGACTGTGTTCCTCAAGAGATCTCCAGGCAAAGCAAAATTTCAGGAGCACGGGAGCAAAGAGGAGATACAGGTACCAGGGGGCATAGAGAGAAATGAGGATGAATGGAATGCAAAACAGGAATACTGTCATCACCCAGAACAGGACTCCTGCAACACGCTGGATACTGGCCGGGTAACAACCCGGCTTCCCCCAGAATGCTATAAATGATCCAAGAAGGGCGACCGGATGATACCGGGAATGCGGATCACCCATGATCCGGTCAAGAACAAGTGCCGCGCAGAGGGCCGGGGCCGCTAGCGTTATTGCTGACGGTACCATGTGTAGAGTGCCCCGACAATGAGCGTGATGAATGCCGCGATATTAAGGAACTTTATCCCGGTATAGAACCAGGCGCAGTACAGGAAGAGCGCGACTCCCATCATGAGCATCAGGGGATGAGGCCGGCCGTGGGCAACCGGCTGGAGGGGATATTCCTCACGGATTGTCGGGCGCGATGCCTGCGAGGGCAGGATGCTAACCGGAATCTGTGCTTTCATCACACCGTAGCCCGAGATGATGTCAAGGTCGAACGTGCCCGGGGGGCAGTCCATGAGGATGGGTATTGCAAGAGTCGATTCATCAACAACGTACAGGTTCTCATGAAAGAAACTGGTGAATGCTCCGGCATTGGATGCTGTGATCGTGATATGAATTGGCGCCCCGTGGTTCATAAACCGGATGCGGAGGAGACCCCCGGGCTCTGCAACAATCTTATCCCGAGGGACATCAATGGAGTTGATACTGCTCCGGTTCAGATGGACCTCGTGCCCGGCATCACTCCCGTCAGTAGTAGATATCAGTGCTAAAAAAAAGAAGGGGATTGTCATGCCGGAACCTTCTCTATCACGAACCCTGCTGAGGCAGGAGGTTGGGGATGCCCTCGTGGATTGGATAATCCACCCTGCAGGCAGCGCAGTGCAGGGTCCCTTCGAGGACTTCTTTTGCATCTTCTGCATCAATGTGAAGAGATAGATCCCCCTTGCAGACCGGGCAGCAGAGGATATCCATTAAAGAGCGTCTCATTTCAGTTCATCCCGGATATCAATGATCTGGGTAATCTCCGGTCCGGTGGAGATCAGGGCAACGGGGCAGCCAATGTCTTCCTCGGCCTGCTTGATGAAGTCCTTGGCCTTTTTGGTCAACTTCGTGTATTCAGTAATCCCGAAACAGTCCTTGTCTACCCGGTCGATCCCGGTAATGGCTGCCTGAGTACACCCGTTGATCATGGCCGAGTACCGGGCCATATCGCCATCCCAGCCGCCGATACGGCGCTTGCGGTGGGTTACGGTGCCGAACTCCTGGATTCCCATGGCATCGGACTTCTCGGCCGGCATCTCGGTGGAGAACGGCCCTTCCCCGACACGAGTGGGATATGCCTTAAAGACAACGACAACATCATCGATCCTTGTCGGCCCGACACCGTTGTCTGCGGCAATCTGGGATGCTGAAGTATCCTTGCTGGTCACGAAGGGGTATGTCCCATAATACAGGGAGATTCCAAATCCCTGTGTGCCTTCGAGAAGCACGTTCTGCTTCTGTTTCAGGGCATCGTCGATTGCTTTTGGCACATCAAGCAGGTATTCGGCAAGTTCTGGAACATCCTTTGCCTGCGGGGAGGTGCGCATGACCCGGTCGGAGTTTGCCGGCCCGCAGCCGGATCCAGTGCTGCCAATCTTCTTCGCCAAATGAGCACTCCCCTTGTCCCGGGCAATATGGTCTTCTGTTATGATGCCGCAACGCTTATCGACAAAGACGCGGCCCCTGACACCCAGTGTCTCGACTTCGTGTTTCAGGACCCGGGGGTCGACAAGGACCCCGCTGCCGATGCACAGCTTCGCATCTTTATAGACAAAACCGGACGGAACCATACGGACTCCGTATTCCTTGGTTCCAACCTGGACAGTGTGCCCGGCATTCGGGCCCACACCACCACGGGAGATGATTGTGGGTCTGTCCTTATGGGCAATATGGGCAACAACCTTGCCCTTCCCCTCATCCCCGAAAAATCCACCAACGATGATTGTACAACTCATTCTGTTTCATGTAGTATTGTGCGAGTTTCCCAATAAACTATTCCCTGAGACAGAAGTCCGATTATTGAGTATTTTTTTAAAAAAGGGGAGTGTTGTGCGAAGCTTTCCCTTATTTCAGACTCTGGAGGAACCGGTCCATACGCTCAATCGCCACACCAAGGTCCTTCCTCGAAACGGCATAGGCGCACCGCAGGTGTCCCTCGCCACCGGGGCCAAAAACACTACCGGGGACAACAGCAACCTTTTGTTCCATTAAGAGGCGCTCGGCAAATTCCGTGTCAGATAGTCCTGTTTTCTCAACAGACGGGAATGCATAGAACGCTCCTTCCGGCACGTGGCAGGGAAGGCCGATGCGGTTGAGTCCGGCCACGAACAGGTTGCGGCGGAGACGGTACTCGTTTACCATGCTGTTCTTGTCCTCCTCAGCCGACCGGAGTGCTTCGAGAGCCCCCACCTGCCCCATAACGGGTGCGCAGAGCATCACATACTGGTGGATCTTCAGTGCCGCATCGCAGAGTTCTTTTGGCGCGCAGAGATACCCGATCCGCCATCCGGTCATGGCATATGCCTTGGAAAATCCGTTTAAGGTGATCGTCCGTTCCCAGAGATCGCCAACCGTTGCCGCAACGCAGTGGCTCCCCTCATAGGTCAGCTCTGCATAGACCTCATCGCTGATGAGGAGGAGATCGTGGTCGGCGATAATGTCCGCGACAGCGATGAGGTCGCTCTTCGTCATAACCCCCCCGGTCGGGTTGTTCGGGAAGTTTATGACCAGCGCTTTCGTTTTCGGGGTTATCAGCTCAGCAAGGGTGTCCGGGTTGATCTTGAAGTGATCCTTCTCCATACAACGGAGCGGGACCGGTGTCCCTCCCGCAAGGGTGACGCAAGGTGCATACGAGACATAGCTGGGCTGCGAGATGATGATCTCATCACCCGGATCGGTAATCGCCCGGATAGCAATATCGAGCGCTTCTGATACCCCGGTCGTGATGACCATCTCGTTATTGCTGTCATAGCTCACGCCATAGTGCCGGTCTAGATACTGCGAGAGGGTGTCCCGAAGGGCCTGGAGCCCGCGGTTCGAGGTATATGACGTCCCTCCTTGTTCAATTGAGTAGATACTCGATTCGCAGATGTTCCAAGGGGTGTTGAAATCCGGTTCTCCTACCCCGAGGGAGACCACATCATCCATGGTCAGAACAAGGTCGAAGAACTTCCTTATCCCCGATGGGGGGATCTCCTGCGTGCGCTGTGAGACAAAATTCCGCATCCTTGCACCTCACGGGCTGTAAGGAAGTCGTTCCGTTTCTGGCTGTTCAAAGAACGCATTGCCATTCTCCTTGTACGACTTCATGATGATGTGTGTTGCTGTCTCCCTTATCCGGTCCATGGGTGCGACATGCTCGGAGACAAACCGTGAGACTTCCTGCATATCTTTACCGCTTACAATGAGCTGGAGGTCGTACGTACCCGTGATAAGGCGTAGGCTCCTGACCTGCCGGAACCGCGAGAGGCGTTCGGCTATACGATCGTACCCGAAATCACGCTCGGGGCTCACTTTCAGCTCGATGATGGCCGAGACCTCGCCGTTTCCGGCTTTTTCCCAGTTGACTACCGTTGAGTAGCGTTTGATGACCTGGGCGGCTTCAAGGGCCCCGATACGGCGTGCAACCTCGGCTGCGGCGAGGCTGGTCATGGTCGCTAATTCTTCTGTCGACAGCCGGCTGTTCTCCTCCAGGATGCGGAGGAGCTCGAGATCCTTTTCATCCGTCATAATTCACCTGAACCAAGTCTTGAGCCACTTGGCTTCCATCTGGGAGACATCGAGATCTTTTAGTCCATTGAGGCGCGAGTCCTTTAGGACGACTTCGCGGATTTTGCCCGTGTTGGCATCGAACCACATCTCCTTGGTCCTGCCATAGCGCCCGCGGCTCACGACCCGGGTGTTGATGACGCCGAGCATGTTCAGCTCGGAGATCAGGTCGGTAATCCTCCGGTGGGTGAGCACATCGAGCTCGATGGACGGGGCGATGTCCTGGTATATACGTGAGACTTCCCCGCTCGTAAAGATATTCTGTCCCAGCTGCTCCAAGATAAGCATCGAATAGAGAATCAGCTTGCTTTGCGTTGGGAGTGTGGCGATACATTCGATCATGCTGTCCGTCTCGATCTTGGCCTGCGCCTGCTTGACGTGCCCTTCCGTCACCTGCTTGGACTCCTCATCCCGGTCGGCGAGTTCCCCGGAGATCCGGAAAAGGTCGAGTGCCCGCCGTGCATCGCCATGCTCCTGGGCGGCGAGCGCTGCACAGAGCGGAATGACGCCTTCTGCTATTGCTCCGGTGACAAATGCCTGTTCGGCACGCTGGGCAAGGATATCGACCAGCTGAGGTGCGTTGTAGGGAGGGAATACAATCTCTTCTTCAGAGAGGGATGAAAGAACGCGGGGATCCAGGAAGTCCTTGAAGCTCAGGTCGTTGGAGATCCCGATGATAGATACCTTGGAACTTTTAAGGTCGGCATTGATCCGTGTGAGATTGTAGAGCGTGTCATCGCCACTCTTCTTCACGAGTTTATCGATCTCGTCCAGGACGATGACAAGAACCCCACCACCAGCCTCAAGCTGGTTCTTCAGTTCTGCGTATACCTGATCGGTCGGCCACCCGGTCATCGGGATGTGGGTCCGGGTTTTGTCGCTTGACATCTCATCGACCACATCGAGGCATTTGGCGATCTGGGCCAGGACCCGGTACTGAGTGTCGATCACTTCACAATTCAAGTGCACAATCCTACAAAGCGTCCCCATCTTGCTGCTTGCCTTCTCCAGTTCTGAGCCGACATACCGGACACAAGCGGTCTTACCAGTTCCGGTCTTTCCATAGATGAGAATATTGGAGGGGGTCTCATTTCGTAGAGATGGGGCAAGAATCGAGGCAACCTCATCAATCTGGGGTTTCCTGTGCGGGAGGATCTGGGGGCGATAGGAGTGCCGCAATACTTCCCGGTCCTTGAAAATGCGGTTATTGGTGAGATATTTTTTGAATAGTCCCGTTGAGGGGTCATCTGTTTCCGGCATAGTCACACTGAGGAGCTGAGGATTAGTGGGTTGAGAGTAAATAACGATCGGTTTGTCTGACCGTTTATAAACCCCTCTATTTCCCATGGAGATCGCACGATTATCTGTTTTTTTTAAAAAAGGGGTAAAATATGCGCATATCATTTTGACTTCTTTTTTTCATTTTACATACGGTTGCCTTGCCACTATTGACTTCGACTTTCACTTCGATATTGCCCAGCAACGCGGCACAAGGTTTAATATGCTAGTGGGGGAGACCCCTTTATTTCCTGTGGAATGAAAATAACATCAACAGATACTCTGTTGATATTTTCAAAATAATAGCTATTTTTATGTATATCTTTAATACTATATAAATTGTATGAAATGATATTGGCTTACTTTCAATTCGAATCAAAGTATCAGCCGGAATCATGGAAACAGACCGGACCTGCCGGAGACAATTCCAGAAGAAACAAAGGGGTCTCTGTTGCCGAAGAACCAGCACAACAGATGACAAATGAATTACCGTTTCTGGTAAACCCCTACGCAAAACCCCTCAAAAAACAGGAAAAAGCACGAGAATTACATATACCCCTGCAAATCTGGACGCTTATTTGTTGGATGGGAATCAAGAAAGGGGGCTATTAGCAACCCCCTCATGAAAGAATAACAGGAAGCATTGGTCAATCTTCCAACCTATTACAGAATTCTCTTAATCCGGGACAGATAACATCACAGTATTATGAACCACGCCCATACCCGGCCTCTTGAAATTTCTGCTGCCATCATCACGGTCTCCACAACAAGAACCCGAGAGATCGATACCAGCGGAAGAGCTATCGAGCAGATCCTCAGGGAGAACAATATTCCGGTTACGTATTACACCATTGTTCCCGACCGGATTGGAAATATCCGGGATGCCTGGTACCTTGCCATGAAACAGGCGAACTGCATTATCTTTAATGGAGGAACCGGTCTGACCCATGATGATTGTACGATAGAGGCGATCTCGCCACTCCTGGAAAAGCGGATTGAAGGTTTTGGCGAGTTTTTCCGTATGAAGAGCATCCAGCAGATCGGCATGGCAGCGATGCTCTCCCGTGCGGTAGCCGGCACCTGTAAGGGAAAGGCGGTTTTCTGCATTCCCGGATCAACTCCTGCGGTAACCCTTGCAACAACAGAACTAATCGTCCCTGAGATTGCCCATATCCTCTCGCACGGAAATCTGTAAGTGGGATCGGTCCGGGGAAAATGATCTGATGAAGGAGAAAGACAGACCGTGAAGCGGCAAGATACCACTATCGCTGGACTTCAAGGAGGGCAACCCGCTCCAGGACGAGGTCGACAATTTTTTCCGGGTTGTCAAGAGTGCCAAGCTCTTCGGAGGTTATCCCGAAAATTTTCATGAGACCGTCACGTTTTTCCCCATCTATTGTATCTTGTCCCGTCCCGTCGGTAAATGAAACGTCTGCACTCAGGGCATCCCAGATCCCCGAGGAGAGTGGATAACAGCAGACCCACAGGTGATTCTCTCCGTCGTGGATACCGAAGGATGCAGCAACATTGCATTGCCGCGATCCTGCAGCATACAACAGAGCCTCCATCTCGAGGGTATTGGATATGGCCGCGCCCTTTCTGCACGAGCGGACCGCATAACGCAACGCTGCCTCTGCATGGCGCTTTCCGGCGAGTATATCGGCATTAAAACAAATGAGGTGCGTACTGAACTGCTTTGCGATTTCCCGGAGCCGGCTGAGAAAGGATGGCACGTCAGCAATCCAGCACGTGGCCGCCCGGATCTCACAAGTCCTGGTATCTCCGTTCATGCAGTCACCTGAACCGGGAGAGTGTTGACTGCCCCGCCATATTATCCTCACCTTCCGGCAGAGGTGTCGCCCGGACCCGCTTCTCCAGCTGGGCGAACACCTGCTCGGCAATACCCCGGCCGATCAGTTTTGTCACCGTCTCGATCCCTGCCCCAAGGACGGCCTCGGGGGAGGTAATACCATTGTTGAAGAGCCGGCGGGCACGGACACGCCCGATGCCACGGAGCTTCACGAGAGGGAGGAGCTCGCGCCGTATCCCGTTCTTCATGCAGGTCTCGTACTCGCGGATCCTGGGGTGGAAGGTCAAAGCGAACATCCGTGAGAGCTCCCCGCTGGCATGCAGCAGCCAGTTCACACTCTCCACCATACCGTACACGTCGCCCGGCCCGACCGAGTAGCGCTCGCATATCCGGGCATCCGGCATCTCGTCGGCCCAGTCCGAAAGGAGCATCGCCGTCTTGAGGGCACGATAATACTCCTCCTGTTCCTCCTCCTCACCGGGCATTTCGAGCCAGATTTCACCGTCATGTTCATCCATCATCCGGTCGAGGGCTGCACGGTCCGTGTTCCGGACATAGAGCCGGGGCATATCCGGCGTGCTGCAGATGAGGTGGAGAAGCCCGAGATCGGAATAATCGCTCTCCTTATGGAGGGTCGAAACGATCATGGCGGCGCTTCGGGGATCGATATACAGCCTTGATACCAGGGTCCCGAATTCCGAGGATCCGAGATGTTCGCCGACCTCAAGGATCATGTCATTGTCAACAAGGAATTTCAGTGCGGTATCGACTGCCCTCTGCATCAGCCTGCCCTGGCGGTGCTCGTGGACGTAAAAACTCCTGTCCATGAAGGAGAGGAGCTCGTTTCGCGTGCCGGCAAACCCGGAGGCGATGAGGGAGAGCACATGGGTATAGAGCGCGTTCGGCTCGGCAATCTTTGAATGGACCTCTTCTGCCGGGGCGTCGATATAATACTCGAACAGCTCTTCGACCTGCCCTTCGTCCTTTGCAATGAGTACTGCCTCGCCGTAGGGGTCCAGCCGGGGCCGGCCGGCCCTTCCGGCCATCTGGTGGTACTCGCTCGCGGGGATTGGCTGCATGCCCTCACCGGCTGCAAACCGGAGGTAATCGCGGATGATCACCCGGCGTGCAGGGAGATTCAGCCCCGCGGCAAGTGTCGGAGTTGACGAGATGCACTTGATCAGGCCCTTCCGGAATCCCTCTTCGACGACAGCCCGTTCCGGGCGGGAGAGCCCGGCATGGTGGAATGCCGCCCCCCTTGCAACGCAGGCGGCAAGCGTCTTCCCCATCTCCGTCTCCGCGGTCCTCTCCAGTTCCTTTGCAGGCTCTTTCAGGCCTGGGTCCTCGCTCTTGATCGCTCCGGCAGCCCGTTTGGCAAAAGCTTCGGCATTACGGCGCGATGAAACGAAGACCAGGCACTGGCCTCCCTCAGCTATGGTATCTAGGCAGAGGTTGATGTCATCGAAATTTTTCGAAACAACCTTGACCCGGCGCTCCCCCTCTCGGAAGTGAATTCGATCATTGCAGAAGACACCTTGCCGGAGGTCGACCGGCCGCCAGGTGCTGGTGACCAGTTCCGCATCCAGCCACCCGGCAAGGACCTTGGGATTGCCGATGGTTGCCGAGAGCCCGATCACCTGCATGGCCGGGTTCCGGTACCGCATCTTGGCTATGACCATCTCCACAACCGGCCCGCGGTGGGAGGAGTCGATGAGGTGGACCTCGTCGATGACAAGGAGCGTGATTTCGGCAATCCACCGGGCATTGTTGCGCAGGAGGGAGTCCACCTTCTCGCTGGTGGCAACGATAATATCGTTGTTGCCGAGCATATCGTCCCGCCGGTCGAAATCACCGGTGGCTATACCCACCCGCACACCCTTGTTACTGAACTCCTCGTACTTCTCGCTTGCCAGCGCTTTTAAGGGGACAATATAGAGGCACTTGCCTTT
>Ga0302250_1002295_pt1 | contig 12174 bp, 10 predicted proteins | sample AAG_RA_Asp_MG_FD_193536 | JGI IMG/M metagenome (GOLD analysis project Ga0302250, IMG submission 193536) | Enriched activated sludge microbial communities from anaerobic digester in WTTP, New Holstein, Wisconsin, United States - AAG_RA_Asp | ecosystem: Engineered > Bioreactor > Anaerobic >... | reverse complement strand
GGCTGTGTGCGCCGCGGCCGGCACCAGACAGAACCCGGCTTATCGGCCTGCTCGTCGGCGCGCTCGACGCTGCTGCGGCCGCGGCTACGCGGCGGGCCTGACTGCTGCGCCGCTGGCCGTCGCCGGCACAGGTCCAATGTCGCAGGACGTGCGCGAACAGATCGGTAAACCGAGGTGGTGTTCATGGATCGAGGCCAGATACAGCTGCTGCTGCGCGAGGCCGTCGCCAGTGCCCGCTCGGGCAACAGGTCCTGGGCTCAGGAGTGCCTGGGTCGGATCCTAAAGGCCGACCCGTACAACGAAGAGGCCTGGCTCTGGATGAGCACGGTGCTGGAGACCCCGGCCGAGAAACGCTTCTGCCTGGAAAAGGTCCTGGCAGTGAATCCGCAAAACACCCAGGCCCAGGCCGGCCTCCTATACCTGGATCAGCAGAGCCGCGGGCCGATCAAGCCCCTCGTGGTGCCCAAGCGCACCCTCTGCCCGATGTGCGGCGAGCCCAATCAGCCCCAGGCTTTTCAGTGCGCCAACTGCGGCCAGGACCTGTTCGTTGCCTGCCCCTCCTGCGGCGAGCGGGTGGATATCGACCGCCCGGCCTGCGCGGCCTGCGGCCAGGAGATCGGCGATGTTGGCACCGGGGCCGCCTATTTCTTCCACCTCGGCGAGCTCTATCTGCAGCACGGCCAGGCCAAACGCGCCCTCGAAACCTGGGACAAGACGCTCTTTCTCAACCCCGACTATCCCCGCGTCGCCGAGGTGGCCGCGGAGGCCTTTCTCGCCACGGGCCAGCGCGACCTAGCCATCCAAAGCCTGGAGCGAGCGCTCGAGGAGTCGGACGACGCCGAACACAAGCGGGAACTGCGCCTCAAGATGGCCAACTTTCAACGTGAGCTGCGGCAGTACGACGAAGCCTATGCGCTCTACCACCAGCTGCTGCTGGAGGAAAAGGAACGCAAGGAATCGTGGACCGAACTCTATGTCGAGATGGGCCGCTTCTACCAGCTGCGCGGCAACACCGACGAGGCCCAGAACTATTACGAAATGGCCCTGACCCTGGACGGCAAGCGGCACGAGATCCGCTACGAGGTGGCCAACATCCTCGACGAAAAAGGCTTTGAGCTGCGCGCCCTCTCCGAGTTCCGCATGCTCCGGGAGGTGGGGGGAGAGATTGGCGAACGGGCCCAGGCCCGCATCGCCGAGATCCGCCCCCCGGTCACCGACACCTTCCGCAACCGCTGGCAGGAGACGGTGCGCGGCACGGCCCGGTACGCGGTGGCCGGCGTGATCCTGCTGGCGCTGGCCACCGGGCGCAACTGGATGGGCCTCAACCTCGGGGACGTGTTGGGCCTGCTCGCCGCGGTCCTGGGAGGCTACCTGGTCACCGCGGCCACGGCGACCCCCCGCAACCTGCCGACACCGGCGAACCTGGGCCGGCTGGGCGACAGCCCCGCTTTCGCGCGGATGCGGCTGCGGCCGAAGAAGGACGCCGCCGCGGCGCCCAAATCCTCCGCCTGGTCCCGCTTCATCGCCTCCCAGCGGCGCTCGGCCCAGCAGCTGGCGGCCAAGCTCCGCGTCGTCCAGCTGCGGGTGGCCCAGGTCCTGCAGCGCTTCCTGGTGGACAGCGGCAAACGGATCGACCATTTCCGGCGGAGCCCGACCGGCAAGAAGCTCTCCCAGTTCCGGGCCCGGCTGGCCAAGACGCGCTTCTTCCAGGCCGCCGGCCGGCTGTTCGGCCGGGTCTTTCCCGCCCAGGCCGGCTTTCTGGCCCACCTGAGCGACCTGGCCCGCAGCGGCGGCAAGCGGTTGGTCGCCCAGGCCGGCGAGGTCCAAGAGACGCAGCTCTATCGCTGGATCGCCGCGGCGCTGGGCATGCTCCTCCTGCTCCTGGCCGGCCGGCTGATCCTGACATGACCGCGCCAGCCGCCGCTACGCGTTCCCGGCACACACCAGACCCGCTGCGGCTACGGATAACCTGACAGGAGCACTCCATGATCCCCATCGGCGACACCCGAAGACGGTTCGGCTTCCCCTGGATGACGGTGGTGCTGCTCGTCCTCGGCGGGGTCTTTTTCCTTTATGAGCGGCGCGCGCCGCTGGACCGGACCGCCTTCAGCCTGCTTCCGTGGGACCTGCTCGCGGGGCAGCATCTGGTCCTCCTGCGGCGGGCGCTCACCAGCGTGCTCGTCCAGGGGCCCGGCTGGCTCGAGCCCATCGTCAACTTGGTGTACCTGGGGGTCCTGGGGAGCAAGGTCGAGGATGCCTGCGGCCCCGGGGGCCTGTTCTCCATCACCTTGCTGAGCGCCATCAGCGGCGTCACCATCAAGCTGGCGGTCCATCCCGAGAGCCAGGACCCCGTCCACGGGCTGGCCGGCGTCGTGGCCGGCCTCTTTGGCGCCTACATGATCCTCTATGCCTTCCGCCCCATCCCCACGTGGGTTCCTCCCATGGTTGCCCGGCTGACACCAGTCCCCGTATTTCTCCATCTCCTCTACTGGGCCGGCCTGGTCTTTGTCAACATCGATTTTGGCCTCCTACGGGCCGGCAAGATCCGGCAGTGTGTCTCCCTCGAACCGACGTGGCCCATGGTGGGGGCGCTGGTCATCGGCCTGATCGTGGGCCAGTTGTTCGCCCGGCGCGAGTTCCTCTGGCTCCAGGTCGTACAGGCCAAAAGATCCGCCGCCCGGCGGTAAGCACGGCTGCCCGCCATGCGGGCCGGTGCGTCCACATGGCGGGGAGCCCATCCGTTGCGATTTCGCCCCACATCGGGTATAATACGCGCCATCGCGGGGGGGGCCGCTGCCCCCTCGCCCTATCATCTGCCCAGGAGGTGCCCATGCCCGTACAGCCCAAGCCGGTACGCATCACCGACACCATCCTTCGCGACGCGCACCAGTCGCTCCTGGCGACCCGGATGCGGGTCGAGGACATGCTCCCCATAGGCCCCAAGCTGGATCAGGTCGGCTTCCACTCGCTCGAGATGTGGGGCGGGGCTACCTTTGACAGCAGCATGCGCTTCCTGCGCGCCGACCCCTGGGAGCGGGTCCGCCTGCTCCGCCAGGCCATCCCCAACACGCCCTTCCAGATGCTGCTCCGCGGCCAGAACGTCGTCGGGTACCGTCACTATGCCGACGACGTGGTCGAGCGCTTCGTCTACCACGCCGCCGAGGTGGGGATCGACATCTTTCGCGTCTTTGACGCCCTGAACGACCTGCGCAACATGGAGTCGTCGTTCGCCGCCATCAAAAAGGCCGGCAAGCACATCCAGGGCGCCATCTCCTACACGATCAGCCCCGTCCACGACATCCCCTCCTACGTCCGCATGGGCCAACGCCTGGTGGATATGGGCGCCGACAGCCTCTGCATCAAGGATATGGCCGGCCTGATCGCCCCGTACGCCGCCTACGAGCTGGTCGGCCAGCTCAAGGCCGCCTTTCCCGACATCCCCGTCCAGCTCCATACCCACTATACCAGCGGCATGGCCATGGCCGCCCTCGTCAAGGCCGTCGAGGCCGGCGCCGACGTCGTGGATACGGCCATCTCCTCCATGTCGCTCTCCACATCCCAGCCGCCGACCGAGTCGTTCGCCGCCTCGCTGCAGGGCACACCGTACGACCCGGGGTTGGATCTGGCCCTGCTCGCCGAGATCGCCGAGTACTTTGCCAAGATCCGGGAACGCTACGTCAAGTACGAGGGCCAGCTCCGCACCGTCGACGTGCGCGTCCTGGCCTACCAGATCCCCGGCGGCATGCTCTCCAACCTCGACTCGCAGCTCCGCGAGCAGAACGCGCTGGATCGCTACGAGGACGTCCTGCGCGAGATGCCGCGCGTCCGCGCGGAGATGGGCTATCCGCCGCTGGTCACCCCCTCCAGCCAGATCGTCGGCACCCAGGCGGTGCTGAACGTGATCATGGGCGAGCGCTACAAGGTCGTGCCCAAAGAGGTCCGCCAGTACGTGCTGGGGTACTATGGCCTGCCGCCGGCCCCGATCGACCCCGCCGTCCAGCGCAAGATCGTCGGCGACGAGCAGCCGATCACCGGCCGGCCGGCCGACGTGATCGCCCCCGAGATGGAAAAGGCGCGCGCGGCGCTCGGCGACCTGGCCGAGTCGGAGAAGGACGTCGTCTCCCAGGCCCTCTTTCCCCAGATCACCCCCGAGTTCCTGCGCTGGCGGCGGACCTTTACCGACGTCAAGGGTCAGGTGATCGCCGCCATCGCCGCGGCACTGGCCTACGAGCCGCCTGCGGAAGAGGCCAAGGCCGCGGTCGGCAAGGCCGAGCCGTGGAAGCTCGCCGGACGCGTCGAGGCGACACGGACGCGGGGGTACCGCTCCATCCTGTAGGAAGCAAGAGGCCAGAAGGAAAAGGCCGTTTGGCGGTGTGAAGGAGACTGGGCGATGATCGAGTTCCAGATACGGGTCAACGATCGGGCGTATCCGATTACGATCGAAGGAAAACGGATGACGGTGGAGGGCTTCAACGTGGACTGGGAAATCGTCCGCGTGGAGGGACAGCGCTTCACGGTGGCCGTCGACGGCATCCTCTACGAAGTCGAGCTGCCGGAGCCGGTGGAGGGCCGCCAGACAGCCGTCGTGGAAGGCGTCCAGTACCCCGTCGAGGCCGTCGGCCTGCCGCGCGGTGGGCGCGCGCCGGCGAAAAAGGCCGCGCGGCCGGCCGCGGCGGCCGGCCCGGTGGAGGGTGCCCTCACGGCGATGATGCCGAGCAAAGTCATTGCCGTCCACGTGAACGTGGGCGACGCCGTCCAGGCCGGCCAGGTGGTGCTGGTCCTGGAGGCGATGAAGATGGAGAGCGAACTCAAGGCCCCCCAAGACGGGACCGTCCGGGCCGTGAACTGCAAGCGCGGGGACAGTGTGGAGCCGGGGGTGGCGCTGGTCATTATCGAATAGGGGCCAGACCCCAGGTGGCCAGTGATGGGTAGAGGCGTGAAACGTCAAGACGTGAAAAGGTGAATCAGGAGTACAAGATGAAGACGACGGCCGAGCGGATCGAGCAGGTGCGCCAGCGGAACAAGGAAGCACTCACCTATACCCCGGAGGCGGTGGAAAGCCAGCACAAGAAAGGCAAGCTCACCGCCCGGGAGCGGATCGAAAGGCTCCTGGACCCCGGGACCTTTGTCGAGATCGACTCCCTGGTCGTGCACCGCTGCCACGATTTTGACATGCAGAAGCGCAAGCCGCTGGGCGACAGCGTGATCACGGGCTGGGGGACGGTGGACGGCCGGCGGGTCTGCCTCTATTCGCAGGACTTTACTGCCGTCGGCGGCACCCTCAGCGAGGTCGCCTCCGACAAGATCTGCAAGGTCATGGACCTGGCGATGCGCATGGGCGTCCCCTGTATCGGCATCAACGACTCGGGCGGAGCACGCATCCAGGAGGGGGTCGTTTCCCTGAACGGCTACGGGAACATCTTTTACCGCAACGTCATCTCCTCGGGCGTCGTCCCCCAGATCTCGGTCATTGCCGGCCCCTGCGCCGGGGGGGCCGTCTACTCGCCGGCCATCACCGACTTTACCTTTATGGTGAAAAAGACGAGCTATATGTTTATCACCGGCCCCGAGGTCATCAAGGCGGTCACGGGCGAGGATGTCACGCAGGAGGACCTGGGCGGGGCCATGGCCCACAACAGCAAGAGCGGCGTAGCGCACTTTGCCGCCGAAGACGAGGACGACCTCTTCAACCAGGTGCGGACGCTCCTCTCCTTCCTTCCGGCCAACAACATGGAGGATCCGCCGTACGCCCCGCCGGCCGACGACACCGACCGCGAGTCCCCGCAGCTGGACACCCTAGTCCCCGACAGCTCCCAGAAGCCGTACGACATCAAGGAAGCGGTCCGCGCCATCATGGACGACAACGTCTTTTTCGAGGTGCAGCAGCACTGGGCGCAGAACATTGTCGTGGGCTTTGCCCGCCTCGGCGGTCGGCCGGTGGGGATCATCGCCAACCAGCCGGCCTACCTGGCCGGCGTGCTCGACTGCAACGCCTCGAACAAGGGCGCCCGCTTCATCCGCTTCTGCGACGCCTTTAACGTCCCCCTCGTCACCTTTGTGGACGTGCCGGGCTATATGCCGGGGACCGACCAGGAGTGGGGCGGGATCATCCGCAACGGCGCCAAGCTGATCTTTGCCTACTCCGAAGCCACGGTGCCCAAGCTGACGGTGATTACGCGCAAGGCCTATGGCGGCGCCTACGTCGTGATGTCGTCCCTCTCGCTGCGCGCCGATTTCAACGTGGCCTGGCCGACGGCCGAGATCGCCGTGATGGGCGCCGAGGGCGCGGTCAAGATCGTCTTTCGCAAGGAGCTCCAGGGCGCGGCGGACCCGGCAGCCAGGCTGACCGAGCTGGTCGCCGATTACGAGACGCACTTTTCCAACCCCTACGAGGCCGCCGCCCGGGGCTATGTCGAACAGGTCATCGAGCCGCGCAAGACCCGCGGCGTCTTGATCCGGGCGCTGGAGATGATGCAGACCAAGCGCCAGTCGCTGCCGCCCAAGAAGCATGGCAATATCCCTCTGTAGGGGCGAAAAGGAAGTAGGCGGGGTAGCGCGGGGACGAGGTAACGAGGTAGCGCATGGGCAACATCTGGCAGGGCCAGCTTGTGCGCCTGCGGGCGGTCGAACCCGGTGACGCGGACGCGTATTTTGAGTGGAGCCAGGACACGGACCTCGCGCGGGCCGACTCTTTCATCTCCTTTCCCGAGTCGCGCGAGGCGGTCCGCAAGTGGACGGCCGAGCAGTCCACCCGGGAGCCCAAGGACGACGACTGCCGCTGGACGATCGTGACGCTGAACGGGGAGCCGGTCGGGACGATCAATACGCACACCTGCGACCGGCGGGTCGGCTCCTTTCGTTACGGCGTTGCCATCGGCCGCAGGCACTGGCGCAAGGGCTATGCGACGGAGGCCATCCGGCTCGTCCTGCGGTATTTCTTCCACGAGCTGCGCTATCAAAAGTGCACCGTGGAGGTGTATTCGTTCAACGAGGGCTCGCTGCAACTGCATCGCGTACTCGGCTTTCGCGACGAGGGCCGGCTGCGGCGGACGGTCTATACCGATGGGCAGTACTATGACGAGGTGCTGCTGGGGATCACGGCCGAGGAGTTTGGGGGGAGCAAGGCGTAAAGAGAAGGTACAACCTGAGACGTCAAGAGAGGTAGAGGATGCTGTACGACACCATCATCCTGGGCTCGGGGCCGGCCGGCCTGACGGCGGCCATCTACACGGGGCGGGCGCGCCTGTCCACACTGGTGCTGGCCGGCAGCGACATGGGCGGCCAGGCCGCCCGGACCGATCATATGGAGAACTATCCCGGCTTTCCCGAAGGCATCAACGGGGGCGAGCTGGCCCAACTCATGCAGCAGCAGGCCGAGCGCTTCGGAGCCCAGGTCGAGCTCGACACCGCCACCGCGGTGGACCTGTCCACGCGGCCCTTTCGCGTGACCACCTACGGGGGGCAGCACGAGGCCCGCGCGCTCATCGTCGCCACCGGGGCGTCGCCCCGTAACCTGGGGGTGCCCGGCGAGCAAGAGCTGACCGGGCGCGGCGTGTCCTACTGCGCCACCTGCGACGGCTTCTTCTACCGCGGCAAAAAGGTCGCCGTGGTCGGCGGGGGCAACAGCGCGTTGGAGGAGGCGATCTTTCTCACGCGCTTTGCCGAGCGGGTCTATGTGGTCCACCGGCGCGCGCAGCTGCGGGCCGACGCGATCGTCCAGGAACAGGCTCGGGCCCATGACAAGATCGAGCTCGTCCTGGAGCACACCGTGTCGCGGATCCTCGGCGAGCAGACCGTCAGCGGCATCGAGCTGTGCCACTGCGACAACGACGACCGGCATACGCTCGCCGTCGACGGGGTCTTTGTCTACATCGGCATGGTGCCCAACACCGCCTTCCTGCAAGGGCAGCTCGAGCTGAACCAGTGGGGCTACATCGTCGCCGACGGGGCCCAGCACACCAGCGTCGACGGCGTCTTTGCGGCCGGCGACGTGCAGGAGCTGTTCCTGCCCCAGGTCGCGACGGCGGTGGGCAGCGGCGCGCGCGCGGCGATGGAGGCCGACAAGTTCCTGGCCCAGGAAGAAGACCGGGCGTGCCCGGCGCGGTGGCGGTAAGCGACCAGATCGGAGAACGGACGCCCGGCGCGGGCGCGCCGGGCCGAGAATGGCCCCGGGATCAGAGATCTGTGCAGGAGGACTGCCGATGGCGGAGTCACCGAGCGCCCCAGGCACAACAGATCCGGTGAACACGCCGGTGGGCGCGCCGCGGCCGGCGGAAACCGCGGTCGATCCGCTGCCCTCGCGCGCGGCCAACGCCGCCAACGCGGCCGTCAAGCCGGCCCAGTCCAAGGCCGCCACCGCATACAAGTGGACTTGGCCGGCCCTGGCCCTGCTGCTGCTCACCGCGATCGGGCTGTGGATGTACCAGGCCGGCCACCTCAAGGCCATCGGGCTGTCGCCGGCCGGCCGGGTCGTCTCCGTCTCGGGCGCCTGGTATGAGGTGCACTTTACCTCCCCCGACTGGACGAACGCCGCGCCGCACACGGGCGGGCTCGACAGCCTCGTCGCCGCCGACATCGCCCAGGCCAAGAGGCGCGTGGACATCGCCACCTTTGAGTACGACCTGCCGAGCATCACCGCCGCCCTGATCGCGGCCCACAACCGGGGCGTGCAGGTGCGGCTCGTCATGGACGCCGGCAACCTCGTCGACGAGGAGATGGACCGGCTGACCGACGAGCTGCTGCTCGCGGGCATCCCCTTCTCCTGGGACATCCGCATGCCCTTTATGCACGACAAGTTTGTCATCATCGACGAGACCATCGTGTGGGTCGGCTCGTGGAACCTGACGGACAACGACACCTACCGCAACAACAACAACATGATCCGTTTCGTCCTGCCCCAGCTCGCGGCGAACTATACGGCCGAGTTCGAGGAAATGTTTCTGGACAGCGCCTTCGGCCCCCGATCGCCGGCCAACACCCGCTACCCGGAGCTGCAGCTGAGCGACGGCACCACGATCAAGACCTATTACTCGCCCGAAGACAACCCCCGCGCCGGGATCATCGCCCAGCTGCGCGCGGCCGAAAGCGAGATCCTCTTCCTGGCCTTTTCCTTCACCGACGACGACATCGCCCGGGTGCTCCTGGAACAGGCGCGGGCCGGGGTCACGGTCCGCGGCGTTTTCGAGACGCGCAGCGGGGACAGCGAACACAGCGAATACAGCGTGCTGCAAGCGGCCGGCCTGGACGTGCGCCTGGACGGGAACCCGCGCACGATGCACCACAAGGTCTTTGTGATCGACGGCCGGGTGACGATCATGGGCTCGTACAACTTTTCCGCCAACGCGGCCCAGGACAACGACGAGAACCTGCTGATCATCACCAACCCCGACATCGCCCAATCGTACGCCGCCGAGTTCGAGCGCGTCCACGCGGCGGCGGAAGAATGAGAGCAATCTGCATCCGTAGGAGTGCATATGGCCAAAGATAAGAAAGCAACGCGGGAGCGGTGGCGCAAGATCTGGAAGGATTGGGGGCTGTTCTTTGTGCTGGCCGCGGTGATCCTGATCGCGGGCGTGGTCGCGCTGATCGTGCGGACGAACCGTGTCCAGCGGCCCGAGATCGATCCGGCTGCTCCCTACCGCATCTATTTCACCCACGGTGACGCGGGCGAAGCGACACCCCGTGGGTTGGAAGCCGTCATCGTCGCCGACGTCAAGGCGGCCCGCCAGTCGGTGGATGTGGCCACCCCCGGGTTGGACCTGCCCGCACTGGCCGAGGCGCTGATCGCGGCCCACGGGCGCGGCGTACAGGTGCGCGTCCTGGAGGACGCGGCCGCCCAGGAAGACGCCGCCGTCGCGGCGGTGACCGCGCAGCTGCACGCGGCGGGGATCCCGGTCGTCCTGCGGAAAGCGCCGGGCGGCCTGGGCGGAGCCTTTGTCGTCGTGGACCAGAAACTGGTCTGGGCCGGCTCCTGGGATCTGTCGCGGCAAGGCCTGGAGCAGGACGACGCCATGGTCATGCGCTGGGAAATCTCGCAGCTGGCCGTCGATTTCCACGACGAGTTCGAAGAGATGGCTGTCGACGGCGCCTACGGCCCCACCTCGCCGTCCGACACGCAGCACAAATACCTGGGGATCGTTGTCCCCCCCGACAACGTCCCGCGGGGGGCTTCGATTTTCCTCACCCCAGAGGACGATCCCTTTAGCCTGCTCTTGCAGAGCATCGCCAGCGTCAAGGGGGCCCTCATCGTGCTCACCGAGGACCTGGACGACGCCCGGATCGGCGACCGCCTGGTGGCCGAATCGAACCGCACCGATATCTCGGTCTGGGGGGTCGTGGGCCAGTCCGGCGCGGAGTCGTCGTTCGTGGCCGCGATGCGGGCGAACGACGCCGGCCTCATGAACTATCGCGGCAGCGGCGTCCTGCGCACGAGCGTCATCGTCGTCGATGGGGAGACGGTCTGCATCTTTTCGCAGCCCCTGGTCCAGGCCGGCCTCGACGAGGACGACGGTTATGTCATTATTCTGGCGGACCGCGACGTGGCCGCGATCATGCAGCGCGAGTTCCAGCGCCTGGTCGCGCCGTAGCGCGGCCCCTGGGGGGCGGCAATGGCCGAGGACAGTGCTCCACACATCGACACCGTTGCCGACTACCTGGAGGCGGGGATCGCCGCGGCGCAGGCCGGCCAGCGACCCCTGGCACGCAGCCTGCTGATCAAGGTCATCGAGCTGGACGAGCGCAGCACTGCCGCCTGGCAGTGGCTGAGCCAGGTGGCGGAGGGCCCCGAGGAAGAAGAGGTCTGCCTGGAGAATGTGCTCACCCTGGAGCCGGCCAACGCCGCGGCGCAGGAGCGGCTGGCGCGGCTCCGGGCCGGCCCGGCCCCGCAGCCCACGGCCCCGGCCCCGGCGGAGTTGCCCGCGGCACCGCCCGCCCCTCCATCGGCCGCCGCGGCCGAACTGCCGATGCCGCCGCTGATCAACCTCGAGGACCGCTACCTCTGCCCCTACTGCGCCACGCGCACCGCCTTTGCCGACCGCACCTGCCGGACGTGCGGCGGCAAGCTGTGGCAGCGCTCGCGGCAGCAGGAGGAACGCGTCGCGGCGCGGATCGGCTTTGTGCTGGGGCTGCAGGCCATCGCGGCCGGCCTGAACGCGCTGGCGATCGTCCTCTTGCTCCTGTACGTCTCCTTGCAGGTCGGCTACACCGGCATCGTCCCGATGCTGCGCCTCTACCTGGGGCTGCCCGGGGCTCCGTCCGCGGCCACCGGCGCCGCGCTGGCGCTCCTGCCGCGGCTCCCGCTCCTGACGCTGCTCGCGCTCCTGCTCCTGGCCGTCGTGGTCTGGACGGGCATCTACCTGCGCTGGCGGCCGACCCTCTACCTCTACCTGGTGAGCGGTGGTGGGCTGGTTGTCGTCGGGCTCCTGACGACGCTCATGCTGTGGCCGGCCGTCAACCTGGGCGACCCCATCCTGGACAGCGCCGCCCGCGTGGCGATGATCGTGCTCGACCTGGCGATCCTGGGCACTGTCTTTTGGCTGGCGATGGAGATGCGGGAGGACTTTTTCTTCGACCAGGAGCGCATCGTCTACCGGCTGGCGCCCTCCGCCGTCGAGGGCGTCGATTTCATGGGCTATGGGCAGCGCTACGCCCAGCACGGGATGTGGGCCCTGGCGGCCATCCACTATCGGCGGGCCATCGACGCGCTGGCGGACGACTTTGAAGCCCAGCTCAAGCTGGCGGCGACGTACGGCCACATGCACCGCTACGGGGCGGCGCAGCGCTACCTGGAGGCCGCGGCCCAGGGCCGGCCGGACGATCCGCGGGTGCCGGAGCTGCGGGCGTGGCTGGAGCGGCGCATGGTAGGACGGACGGCCGGGTAGCCTGACAGGTCCCCGGCTGTCCGGGCCTTGTCCGCGGCCGTGCTCTCGTTTGCCGCTTCCGGCAATCGGCTGGCCGGCCGGGCCCCGCTAGCCCGCATCAAACCCCTTGTTCTCCCTCACCCACAGCAGCGCAACGCTGGAGAGCAAGAACAGCGTCCCATAGATCGCAAAGATGATGACGTACCCCAGCCCCGGCACCGCGGGCACGCGGACGGTGAAAAAGTCGGCGATCGGGCCGCCGATATAGGCGCCCACGGCGCCGGCCCCGGCGCCGGCCAGGTTCGAGATGCCCAGG
>Ga0302250_1002292_pt1 | contig 12190 bp, 13 predicted proteins | sample AAG_RA_Asp_MG_FD_193536 | JGI IMG/M metagenome (GOLD analysis project Ga0302250, IMG submission 193536) | Enriched activated sludge microbial communities from anaerobic digester in WTTP, New Holstein, Wisconsin, United States - AAG_RA_Asp | ecosystem: Engineered > Bioreactor > Anaerobic >... | reverse complement strand
CGACACAGGATACCCCGAAACTGCCCGTCATCATGATATCCTCAAGGTGCCGTTCCTTTTCCGGGACATTCCGGATATAATCGAGGACCGGGGGCGCAGAGGACCCGGCAAGGAGAAGACGTGTCGAATCGCGTTTGGGATCGCACCCAACCTGCAGGACGCGGTTCCCTGCCCGCGCAAGGGCTGCGGAAAGGTTTGCGGCAACTGTTGACTTGCCGATGCCCCCCTTACCGTAGAGCGCAATCTGGATCATGAGATCACCGGCGCGCCAGTTCCGTCAGAGCTGTTATCCAGTCACGGCCTCCTGCCGTTGCGTCACGTTTCATGCCGGACGGTTCACCAGCGTGCGTTCAAAGTCGATGACATAACTGACAAACGCATCGGGATCGGAGAATACCCGTCCGCCAAGCACGATATCCTGAACGGAGTCCGACCTGAACATGACCGGCCCTTCGTCCTCCCCCGGCCGGTAACAGTATTTCGCTTCCAGTGCGTTCTCGTGCCCATGCAGCCCGGGATTGCGGGATACGTTGTAGGCAAACGCAACCGACCAGGTCAGGTCCTGCATATCGACATATACCGAACCCACGAGCATCTGGTTGTTGTGGCGGATCATTACATCATTCTCGAATTTCTCTGCTGCCTGCCGGGCCGAAGACCCGGGCTTCAAACCGAAAAATTTTGACATTGGTTAACCTCCATTTTTTGCGATATCTGTATCCTGTGCCGGCAAAATTCCATATCCTTGAGGTAGAAGGTCTCCCCCATCCCCATCTGGTCCATTTCCCGCGGGCGGTACACCGCCTGCCGGATCATCATTTTTTCATGTGAACCTCCACATTTTCCCACATCCTCACAGATTATCCCCCGGGATCCATGTAATCCAGGTCTTCCTCCTCGGATATTTGTAGCAGGCTGTGTGTTACCGGAAGACTGCACAAAATTTCCTCCTCACTAATGATACTCCGAGCATGACACCAGCACAGCAAATGCCAATAGTAAATCCGGATGATCGAACCGGTGTGGGCGTAGCGGGAGGAGATGTGGTATTCGTTTCGAAACAGTCCGCATGGATGGCACGGGCAACCAGTTCGGTTGCATCAATCGTCCTGGCACCACCCCGGCTGAGGGTGTTGGTCTCGACCAGGATGAAATGGTTCTCGCGTACGGCTTTCAGGCGCTGTGTTCTTGAATCATGGATGAAAAAATCGTACACCGGGTTCGTACCGGCTGACTCATTCACCATGCCGGTACCGGCATTGACAAGAATGTAATCGGGATCTTCCAGGAGCAGGTCCTCAAGGGTTACCGTCCCCCACCCGTTAACCAACGGAAATGCATTCCTCCCGCCGGCACGCTGGATGATGTCGTTCTGGTAGGTATTGTTGCCGCTTACGTAGATGGGATTCTGTGACAGGATGTGGGCAACAGTCGGCGTTGTGGGGGAACATTCCGTGGCATTCTCAACGGCACTAAGGCGCTGCCGGAGTCCGGCAATAACAATGTCAGCGTTTCCCGAGGTCCGGGTCGCAGCCCCGATAATCCGGAGGTTTTCGAGAATTTCATTGATGTAACGCGATTTCAGGACGATAACAGGAAGACCCAGTTTCCGCAGCCGGTCAATGGTCTGCTGGCCGTTCTTTGTTTCAGCCAGAACCAGGTCAGGATGCGCTGCCACCACTTTTTCCACATTAACCGTACTGAACCCGCCGATCGTGGGTTTTTCTGATGCTTCCGGAGGATAGTTGCAGAATTCAGTAACCCCGACAACCCGGTCCATAAGTCCCAAAGATCCGAGAAGCTCGGTATTCGATGGCGCAAGTGACACAATTCTTGAAGGAGTACCGTTTATTGCCACAACGGTTCCCTGAGAATCAGTAACCATGATAACATCGGTGCCTGAAACCGTCAAATCCCCGCGGTCACCGGTGTATTCCGTAACAGCAGCTGCGACAGGCGGACAGCAGATCAGGTAGGTAATCAGGAAGATTATGAGAATGTTCAAACACGTAAACACTTTTTTCATGGGGGGACAACTCCGCACTGTACACATTCATGGATAATGGCATTCAGGGATAAACCCTGTAACCGGTCTCCCTCAAGCAGGTCGTTAATGATGGCACTGGCAGCGCCGCCACAATAGTCCGGTATTTCCGGGTGCGATCCTGTCATCATGAACAGAACCGGGGCCGATGATGACTCTTTAAGGATCTTCAGGTTTACGAGGTTTCCCTGACCAACAGGCATAGGCGTGACAACAATCCTCTCCGCGTTCTTCAGCATGGATGCAAGAGTATCCTGCGAAGCTTCTGATACGGGCGAGAACGGTGGTTCGGCTATACAGGGTACGTTCAGATCGGCAGCAGTCGCGTAATCGGAATCGCTCATGGAGAGCACTCCGGTTGTGACATGGCAGCCGGCAGCACTGAGTGCATGGAGGACTTCTGAACCGGTGCCGCCACCGCAGATGACGTGCACTCTCGTGCCCCACGAGCCCGTTTGTCGTGGTACATAGATCGGCACGACCAGGGGTTTTCCGGTGGACGGGTGAATCCTCACCGTAGCATCAAGATTAAAAATCTTTTTCAAAAACGAAGGGGTAATCACATCCCCAGGAGCTCCGGTAACTGCAACACGTCCGGCGGATATGACAATTATATCATCACAGAAATGAGCGGCGAGGTTGAGGTCATGAAAAACCCCGATAACTGTATTACCACTCCGGGACAGGGACTGAAGTGCACAAAGTATCTCAATCTGGTGACTGATATCGAGGTGACTTGTGGGTTCATCAAGAAGGATGATCGGTGTATCCTGTGCTAATGTCCGGGCGATCAGCACTCTCTGCCATTCGCCTCCGGAGAGTGACGATATATTCCGCCCGTTGAGATGGAGGATACCGGCGGTCTTCATGGCAGCGTGACATAGCCCGTGATCTTTTGGGGTAAGACTGGAGAGCGGCCTCAGGTGGGCATAGCGTCCCATCTCTACAACATCCTCAACCGTGTAATCAAAGGTCCTGGGGGATTCTTGGGGAACAACGCTTATTTTTTCCGCAAGTTCACGATTGCCAAAAACCGATATCTCTTTCCCATCAACAAGGACAGTTCCCGTGACCGGTTGCAGGGTCCGGCTCATGCAGCGGATCAGGGTGCTCTTCCCGGAACCATTCGGCCCGATGATACCAATAAAACGCCCTTTCACAGCCGTAAACGCGACCTGATCGAGAATCCTGCTGGTATTAACCGAGACATCGAGACCACAGATGTTGAATGCAGGGTGTGTCATATGCGGGTACGCCTCCGGATCAGGTACATAAAGAACGGAGCACCGAGGCATGCCGTGATGATTCCCACCGGCATGTCATTAAAGAACGTCCGGCTTGCAGTATCTGCCCACAGAAGGATGAGCCCTCCCGTAAGAACCACCGTTGGCAGGAGAAAACGGTGACCGGGGCCGGTGATAGTCCTGATAATGTGCGGCGTGATAAGACCGATAAAACCAATAGTGCCCGCGATCGAGACAGCGATACCGGTGATAAATGCACTGATTCCAAGGAGAATAATCTTGATACGGTCGGTATTCACACCAAGCGTCGATGCTTCCTCCTCGCCAAGAGAGAGTATATCGATCTCGCGTGCCAGGATGACAAATGCACATATGCCTGGAACAATCAGAAGCCCGGTCATGACATTGTCCCAGCCGGTGTTGGAGAAACCTCCCATGAGCCAGAACATGATCATGTGAAGGTCCTCACCGGCATTGTAAATGAGGAAGGAGAGCATCGCCGAACAGAAAAGCGAGACAGCAATACCTGCAAGAAGGAGGGTCTCGACGGGTATCCTGCCATTTCTCTGGCCGGCAAGGTAGACCACAGTGGTTGCAAGACAGGCGCCGGAGAATGCCAGGTACGGGTGCATGACCCCGTTGAGAAAAATAAAGGAGATCGCCGCACCGAGTGCCGCACCGGAAGACGTACCGATAACATAGGGATCCGCGAGGGGGTTTTTGAAGAGCCCCTGCATCGCGGTTCCTGCTGCCGCAAGACCTGCACCCACAAGCAGGGCAGCGATCACTCTCGGGAGCCGGATCTCGGTCAGGATTAAAGACGCCATGTCAGCATCCATCCCACCGAAAAGGGGAATACCTGCGGGGCCTGCTGCTGTACAGATAACAGCACTGATCCCTGTCATGATAACAAGGATCAGGATCAATAACCAGCGGTTCAGTCGGAAGTGCACCTGATCACGCACCGGTTATTCAACCAGGAATTCACCGGAAGTGATCACCCTTCCACTGACACGATCAACGATCTTGTACTGGATCTTGTCATTCATATACAGGGGGCAATCTTTACTTGCACCATCCGGCTTCCAGGTAATTGCACTGCCGATAGGTGTGATTTTGCAGTTATCTGCATAAAGCATGAACCGGTCACCACTCTTGATCATCTTATCATTTGAACCGGTCTTGTTGAGATATCCGGGAATTGATGCCGGAAGACAAGTGCCGCTGGTACGATTGATGCTGTCACCTGATGAGAGGCTATATTTTGTATCAGACTTCTGAAGGACTACGTATATATCATCCAGTGAGAAACTGTCACCACCATTGTGTTCAAAGAGCACACCATTACTTGCAGTAAAACCTGATGGGTATGAAGACAGGTAATCGGTAGCATCGGTATCCTTGATAGATTCAATTACGATTTTCCCTGATACTGATGCCTGAGGAGTTTTATGCTGATCGGACATCATCCCCCCTGCATAAGCACTGACAACTGCGGCAATGATAATGACGACAACAAGCATGAGCATCACACCGACAACCGGGGATACAGCTCCATCGCGTTCATGAATCATGAGACGATCACATCCTTGTCATAGATGTTCTTGCCACTGGGCCTATGCTGGATTTTTACATTAACCACTGAACCTGCCTTAAAGTCAGGATCATTGTAAGCATCAGAAGGTGAAGAAGTCCAACCGATTCCAAGGATCTCTGCAGTACCCCGAAGATTGTAAGTAGTCATGAGATCCCCGGTTCTCAACGAGAAATTCCCAAAGTCCTTGGTTTGTGGATTGCTATGCGCATATCCGGTAAACATATCCCCGAGGTAGGGGACACGTGCATCTTTACCAGAAGAGATTATCGTCACATTGCTCGATGAGGTCTGGGTGTGTTTGTACGTGTAGCCACTTTTGTTGGTATAGTACGTGATAATTGCCAGGTCTTTGGTGTTGAGCGTATCACCGCTCAGGTGAGTGAATGTCATTTGTTCCTCAACGCTATCAATTTTTACATCAAGGGAAACCTGCGGCGCCTTGTCCGAAGTCTTTGCGAGACCACCGGAAAATGCACTCACGACAGCGGCGATGATAATCACAACAACCAGCATCAGCATTACACCGACAACCGGCGAAACTGCGCATTCATCTGAAATGGGTTTGGGTCTTTCCATTATCTGCCTCACATCATTCAGGTCCATGAAAGGCACACGATTTCCAGCCATAACCGAGAAATCGCGTGTCCCTCACCATTGACACAAGTACGCTTGTTTTAAAACTATTTTAATTGATCATTATTGTGTTTCACAACGTATTATTAAATAGCAAAATTGTAAAAATTCGTAATAATAAGGATAGAGAGAACACATTCCATATAACGATTGACAAACAACAGAATACCGGTAAAAAGAGAATTACTGTTCGGGAGGAATCACGGTAAGGTTCACCGACCGGACACCCTTCTTTGCTTTCAGCTGCTCAAGGAGAGAAGCGCACTGGTCATCCTGCCCCTTAAGGAGCATAACTACCATGCCAAGGTTCTCGGTCATCTGCGACCGGACCGAGGCCCGGATGATCCCGCTGTACCGGTGCTGGACGTGTTCCAGTGTCAGCCACACACTCTTCTGGCTGTAATCATAGATCACCGTCATCGCACCCCTCTGTTCCTGTTGTACCTTCATCGCATTACACCCACCATCTTTCCATTGGTTCAACCGGTTTCCCATTCATAAACATTCTTGGAGGATGTTTGAGAAATGCTTCGATTCCCTGTCATCGTTACACAGCTTGAACGAGGAATTTTTTATTCCAGTCAAAACATCCATCCGGATATTAAAACAATTTTGTTTGTCTTAACTAAAAATTTTTTGTCCAATACGACTCAGCGAAAATTTTCAACAATCAGGAAAAATAAAAGCCTTTTTACTCCATGCGAGAATTCCTGCACCGGTAAGACTTTCCAGAACAATCTGCGAGAGAGACAAAAACATACGCACTACATTGGAGTATCATCGAAGTTTTCTGCATGAGCTTTGGCTGCAGCGTTGAACCTGATGAGAAAAACCGTGTTTCACTAAAAGAAATGTTCCCATCAATACATTCCAAACCCGCAACCATTATTCATGGCGCTATTAGATCATGGATTACGTACACGAGTTCCCTGCCCTCCAGCCGCTTGACGAAGTCCGCAAACTCCTCGTCCACAATAACGATTGCACAATCGATGCCATGGAACGCCGCCTCGATCACGCCTTCCCGTGCGCCAAAGAACAGGTCCGGGTCCCGGCCAACTGACTTCAGCGCGGCACGGGCCTCCACCCCGACTGCCGCCACCATCGCGGTCGTTGCAATGATCTCCTTCAGCCGGTCTTTCTGAACCCTGCGCGACCCGCCCTGCTGGATCCGGGGTACCTTGCAGACGTGGATCGTCCCCTCGTGATGATCGATGATGCCGTTCAGCCTGGCTATCCCGACGTCCGTCCCCCTCTTTGCATCCGCCACAACGGTTCCCCGTGCGGCAGACTGCTGCTTTCCGGCATACAGGAACCCGTCTTGCATGAACACACCGGCATCTTCGCCTGCCCTGAGGTCTTCAGCCGCGATCGCAGTCCAGAAGGCGACCTGCTGGATAAGGTCCTGCCGGATGTGGCGGGCATAGGATTCAAGGACTTCGGCATTTTCAAGGATCCATTCAATGCCGGCCTTTGTCACTTCGTAATTTCCGCGACGGTTCGCGGAGACCATCCCCTCGTCGGCAAGCTCCCGGATGTATTCGGAAACGGCCTGCGGCGTCACGCCCAGTTTCGTGGCGATCTCCTGCTGGCGGATGCCCGGCTGGTGTTCGGTGATCTCGACGAGGATCTGAAACCGTGAAACATCGCGTTTGCTCCGCAGGATCGACATAGGCAGGTCTCGTGTATCCGGTGTCATGCAGGTGCGTCCTTCTTTTTCATACCTTCGTCTCGGTATCGTGCATTGATATGCGGTCTGATACGGGAGATATTAGAACAATTATACTTGCTTTAACAAAATATAAATTTTCTAAGCCAGGGAGCTGTTCATTAACTAGGGAATACTGCCAAAAACCATCCTTCCATTTCTGCTTAATAGGGAGTGACCACTCCGTTCCCGCCATTTCCCTGCCCGCCCCACCTCTGCCATGGGGGGTCTCCCGCATACCCCCCTCCCCCCAGTTATGGCCCCAACCCACCTCATCACAATATCTGCCTGACGTAAAACCATACCAGCACGACCGCCCGGCACCTCCCATAACCGTGCAATTTCAAGCTGCCTGAGGGGGGTATCAGGTATACCCCCCTGGCACAAGGTGGGGAGGTATGATCGATTTGAAACGCACAGTAGGGGGGAGGTATGCCGGATCCCCCCCACCTCAAAAGTGAAAAAACGTGCATTATTGCATAATAATTCCGGACCCTGGCTCCGGCGGAGAGAGTACATCATTACTTTCCTCAAACCCGGGAAAGGGGTCTCTTCCGGCAAACAGGGGGGCGGGGTATCCCGGACACCCCCCCATCCCCAGGCAGGGGGGTATGATCGATCCGGAACGCAAAAGGGGGAGGGGGTGTCCGGCTGACTCCCCGCGATTCATACAAAATTAAAACGAATGCATTTGATATGTGTATAAATACTATTTTTCTCCATATTCTATCATACAAATATGCTATTCCGTATTACTCTCACCCTTGCTTTTCTCCTGGCACTCACCCCCGCAATCATAGCTCCGGCAGATGCAGCAGGTGCATCCTGCTCGCTCTCGGTTGCTTCCATTCCCGAATACGGGATGGTTTCCATTGACGGGAAAAATATTGGTAATGCCCCGCTTGCGGACATTCCCCTGGCCTGCGGGTCGCACACCGTCCGTGTAGAGGAAGGCGGGTACCTGGCTTACCATAAAACCGTTGTGCTGGCAGATGGCGCACGGGAAGATGTCATCGCAAATCTCGAAAAAGTGCCGGACCGTGGGCAGGTGACCATCCAATCCGAACCCCCGGGAGGTGACCTGTATATTGATGGCAAATATCGCGGCACGACTCCCGCAACCCTTGACAACCTGCTGCCGGGCCGGCATGAAGTCCTGATCCAGAAGGCCGGATACGAGAACTACCGTGACGTAATCTCCGTTTCAGCGGAATTCGCAACAGAATACCGGGAATATCTTGTCCCGCTGCCGGGCGCCGGGTTCCTGAGTGTCACCTCGTACCCGGAAGGGGCCGATGTCTGGATTGACGGGAAAGCGGCCGGCACGACCCCATCGGCACTTCTCAGGTACCCCGCAGGAAACCATACGGTGGAAATTGCAAAGAAAGGGTACTGGAACTTCACCAGTATTATTCTCGTGAAAGGGGGCGAGTCCGTTCTGGCAAAGGCCGACCTGACCGCGTTCCCGTCAACCAGCAGGGTGTACCTTGATTCCGCACCGCAGGGTGCCGGTGTCTACCTCAACGAAACCTTCAAGGGATTTACCCCGATAACCATGGAAATTCTCCCATCAGGGGACTACCGGGTAGAATTCCGGTTCCTGAACGACACTTCCGCACAGTATTCTTTCTCGTTTGCAGCCGGGGCAACCCATGAGATCCTTGCCAGGCCGGGAAACGGGACGGAAGTATCCATCGATCATCGTGAATGGGCTTACCAGAACACCAGCCGCACGACACGGCAGCCGGGCTGGATCAGCGAGAACGCGGTACCGGTTGTCGAACGGAAATTCACCTGGTCTGCAAACGGCCAGGAGTCCTCAATAACACTCGATATCCCCCGGTCACTCTATGATTACTACAAGCTGAACCGGACCTACCCGACAACCGTCACGCCAGCACTCCTCTCAGAGTATTCCATCAACGAGCGGGAGCAGGAATATTTCCATGCACTGGTCAACCGGCTCAAGGACGCAAGCGAATCGAAGAGCTACCGTGCACGGAACGATTACCACAATGTGGTAGCGTTTGTCCAGAGCATCGCCTATGAGAAGGATATCGACCCGGTTACCGGGACAGAATCCGAATACCCGAAACACCCCATCGAGACGCTTGCCGAAGGGCGTGGCGACTGCGAGGATACCGCCATCCTTGCAGCAGCACTTCTCAGGGAGATGGATTACAATGTCGCTGTTGTCCTCCTGCCGGAACATGCTGCTGTTGCCGTGGCATGCGATTCCTGTAACGGGTATTACTACCCCCTCGAAGGCAGGAAATACTATTATCTGGAGACCGCGATCGAAGGGGGCTATACTTCCCTCGGGACGATGGATACGAAATACCAGTCAGCGAAAGGACAGGTTATCCCCCTCGGGTGATCAGCCCGCAGCGCAGGACCCCGTATGAGACCAAGACACAGGAACGATGAGAAATGAATGCAAAAAGACCCTCTCCCTTTCACGCACTGGCAATCCTGGCCCTGCTCGCTCTGGTAGTCGTTTCGAGCGGCTGCATCAAAACGCTGCAGAGCGCCATGGATCCAGTCCCCCCAACGGACACTACACCGGTTGCCCCTGGGGATGATGTCGCGGGTACAATCCAGGAGTCCCAGCCGGCACCGGCTCAGGCCATTGTCACCGTTGCGGAACTGACGCCTTCAAAATCCGCGGCAGTCGAGGAGGTTGCCCCGGTCCTGACACCGGATCCCTATCCGATCATCCACGGCTCGCAGTTGAACCAGACACTGAAAGTGGACCCCGTTTATTCTGGCCCGTACGAGTTCGAAAAGACCTATGTATTCCGGGGGAATGCAACCGGTCTCCGGGTCAATGTTGCAGAAGGGCCGCTCTACCTCATCTACATCGTGACTCCGCAGAACGACTGCCTCCTGGAACCGGAGTCCTGCCGGGGGGAGAAGACAAAGCCGGTCAGCCGTCCGTACCTGACAATAACCGTCAGGGACAACCAGACCCACGAGATTGTTGCCGAGGACGGGTACGGGAGGGAATATTCCTCGGATACTGGTGACTATGAATTTATCCTGATGAGTAAGAATACCGATGGTCTGCTCTCATCAGGGGGGGAGATCGGGACGAATACCGTTACTCCCGGCCCGCGGGTCCTCAGGGTCTTCCGGGAGGGAGTGTTCGATATCACCTTTGAAGGGAACTTCCTCGATGTTGACCTGAAGGTGAAGACCGGGGCCGCCGCATCCGGAGTCAGTGCATCTGCAACACCAGTACCGGCATTAGATATACCGGAAGAGGAGTGGTGGTGACAGGAAAAAAAGAGGTAACAGGTAAGGAAGAGAGATTACTTTTTGGTCCTTGGGGCAGGTTTTCCAGCAGTCTTTGTTGCTGGTTTTTTTGCCTCAATCTTCTTCAGTGCTTCTTTTTTCTCTGGTGTCTTTTTTGTTATCGCCATAAAGTATTCAACTCCGATCCTGACTGTCGATTCGTAAACCGGGATGCGAAGACGGGGCCATCAGATCCGATCGTGTGCACGGTGGGAGTGTATCCGGCAGCCCCGTGGTTCCCATCATCCCGGAATAGGTGTAGGCAACCGTTCGTAATAAAACTTTTTAAATTCGTATGAATTTTTCTTAAACGATATTCTTCCGATCCCGGCAAAGAGAGGGTACGGAGATAGAAAAAAGATGGGTCTTATGGGACATGCAAGAATGGATGATCGATGATGAGGCAGATAAACGGCGATGAGATCCCATGGTCATCACCATAGAGTAATTGGATGATTTAGTATAAAAATATTTTACTTTCGTATGATTATTTATTAATCATTGTTCAGACAATTCCGGCCCCATGCACACCCACCATGGATGGCCGGTTTTTTTGCTGGCTGCGTGCGGAAGGCCAAAAACCATCCGTACCGGCAGGATTGTAAAATCCCCGGGTTTGTCATGCATAATATTACCAAGTACAACAGAAATCCCCGATGATTCAAAATCCTTATGACCAATCAGCAACGATATTCCCATCACTGATACGCCATGACCATGGACGACGACCTCTCCCGGATCGGCATTTCACTGCCGAAGAACCTGCTCGACAAGTTCGATGAGATCCTGAACTACCGGGGCTATTCCTCGCGTTCTGAAGGCATACGCGATGCCATCCGGACGTATATTACGTATTACAAGTGGATGTCAGATGTCAAAGGTGAACGCGAGGGGGTCATCACGATGGTATACGACCACGAACAAAGGAACCTCCTGCAGGCCATCACTGAAGTCGAGCATGATTATCACGACATTATCAAGGCCTCGCTCCATTCCCATGTAACCCACGAGAAGTGTCTTGAGGTGATCCTGGTCCACGGCGATGGAAGCCAGCTCAAGGCGCTTGCCGAGAAACTGATGTCCCACAAGGGCGTCGAGTCCGTGAAACTGACGACGATTTCTATTGAAGAATAATCTTTTTCTCCCGTCACGCAAGGCAGGGCAGCCCGCAGAAGCTCATCAATCATTCCTATACCGGCGTATACTCTGGCCCGGGAGTGCCAGACGGAATTATGCGCCGATAAGGAATACGAACAGGGCAACCGTTGCAGCAAGCAGCAGGATACTGTGCTTAAAACCGGCGAGTATGCTGTTGGAGCTGAACTGCCCGGCCATGATGCCGGAGAAGGTCGCAAGGATGATGCCGATCCGGAACATTTCAGTAAGGTTGCCGGCGGTGTCGACACTGATATTCATCCCCTTGAATGCAGAGAGGAACGGCACGTTCAGCTGGTATGCAGTGTACAGGTAGATGCCAAACGAGAGGTAGATGATCATAACGTAGATGATAGTGGTGTTGGACCGTTCCCGTTTCAGCTTGAGGTAATATTCAAAATCAGTGATTGCGATGATGAAGATCTGTTTTAAGTTGGTGGTGATCTCGCTGGCGCGGACGAGGAGGGAGATGGCACGTTTCACCGAGACGAGACCGATCCGCTCTTCCATCTTGA
>Ga0302250_1002291_pt1 | contig 12192 bp, 11 predicted proteins | sample AAG_RA_Asp_MG_FD_193536 | JGI IMG/M metagenome (GOLD analysis project Ga0302250, IMG submission 193536) | Enriched activated sludge microbial communities from anaerobic digester in WTTP, New Holstein, Wisconsin, United States - AAG_RA_Asp | ecosystem: Engineered > Bioreactor > Anaerobic >... | reverse complement strand
AACGAGAGAGTGTTGATTCTGTGTAATTGTGGTTGCCATTTTTTGCCTCTTGAACCTGTTGTTAAACTGTTAGGGAAATTCGTTAATAAACGTGTACATTCTCGCTATGAGTGCGACATTGTTTAATGAAATTATTATGGAATGTCAAGTCAACTTATGGGAAATAGTGACTTGCTCTTGTGTACCCGCGACACCATTGAGCGGAAGAATCAGATTCGGAAGAGGTACAAGAAAGAAAAACTGGTGGGTTCTCTTTCCGGTTTTGACACATTAATTTATCTCTGCTCGCGGTTAAAATGCCAGAAAATCAATTGAGAATAGACGAAGAATTTGTGCCGCAGTTTTTTGTTTACGCCCAATGTAACAATGACCGCTGCAACACTAAAAAGCCAGTTAATTAATAATCTTCCAAAAATCAATGCTCTTGCCGCAAGATAATCGCTGCGGCTATGCCATTTACTGAAAAATTTATACCGCGACCGGTAAAATTCGATTCTTGATCGCACATTGCCGCCGATGCTTTGCCCCTGCAAATGATAAATGAATGCGTCTGGTATATGATAGGTTTTCCAACCGGATTTATGCATTGCATAAGCTAAGTCGGTTTCCTCAAAAAAGAAAAAATAGCGCTCGTCAAAGACACCGACTTCATCCAATGCTTTTTTTCTAATCATCATACAGGCGCCGATAGCTGAATCAACTTCAATTGGCCCTGCGTGTTCATATCTTTTACTGGGGAATTTCCGGGGAAACAAATACTCCAAAAGTGAAGTATTGGCGGATAAAGTCAGCAGGGACGGAAAAGAGGCAATCGAGTTCTGTTTACTCCCATCGGCATTTAAAAGCTGTCCGCAGACAATGGCCGCATCACTGTTGGCCTCACAAAAAGTCCACAGGCGCTTTACGGCACCCGGCGTCAATAAGGCATCGGTGTTTAAAAGCAGGGCGTATTTTCCTTGCATAACGGCGAAAGCCTGATTATTGGCCGCGCCGAACCCTCTATTTTCCCTATTGCCTATTTGTATTACTTCCGGAAAATTCTGCTGCAGCATTGCAAGAGAGCCATCCGAGGAAGCGTTGTCGACAACAATAATCTCAAATGTCAGATCATGAATAGTTTGATAAACAGAGTTGAGGCAGTTTTTCAAAAGTTCTTTCGTATTCCAGTTGACAATAATCACGGAAACATCAATTTCTCCGGTTTGTCGGTTCCTTGACAGTTCTTGCATGAATCATTTACCGCCGCGATTTATTCTGGCAAGTTCACTTAATTTTGCATACTTAAAGAATTTATTGACGGAATCCGTAACCGCAAGGGTAAGCCCGGGCATACCGTCGAGGATGCCTCCGCGCAGAAAGTAATCCTGAAAAAAAGTAAAAATTGCTCTCAGAAAAGCTCCACCGGTGGAAGATCTCTTTCCTTCTTTAAATGCTTCTTCAGCCCCGAGGGTGGAGTACTTGTCAATCTTTTGCAAAATCCTGTTCAAACGGCTTTCCGTAAAATGTTCGATGGGTGTATCCAAAGGGCTGACCAGACCCTGCACTTCCACCGCTTCATGGACGGAAGCCTCGGTCATGCGGCCCGCTTCTTTGCGGAACAATCGAATAATCCGGTCAGGCCACCAACCGGCATGCTTGATCCAGCGTCCCTGGAAATAGTTCTTGCGGGGAAAGCTGAATCCGGCTTCCTGAATGGCAGAATTTGTTATAATTGTTTTTATAGTCTCCGCTGTTTCCCGGGGAATGCGCTCATCAGCATCCAACACCAGAATCCACGGTTCACGGCATTTGTCAATCGCCAACTGTTTTTGCGGCCCGAATCCCAACCATCCTTCTCTGTATATTTCGCAGCCAAATTCGGCGGCAATTGCCAGTGTTGCGTCGGTGCTGCCGGAATCAACAACAACAATCTGCCGGGCAAACGTGACGCTCTGTAAACAGAGCCGCAGGTTTTCTTCTTCATTTTTGGTAATAATGGCGACAGAAAGAGGAAACTTTTCCAAAAGCTTTTCCATAATGTTAAATTAACAAATACATGAGAAAATTCCTTCATTGCAGCACATTTTTATGCAATGTTGCATTACAGAAACCTCACACCTTGAATTCTCGTTTTCGATATCATATACGCTTCTTTATTAAAACATGATTTTTCTTATTTTCTATGCTACAGGTGTCCTCTCAAAATCTTTAAAGTAAACTTGTTGTTATGCAAAGAATTGCTGTAGTTATACCAAAATACGGACTGCTGGGCGGAGCGGAGCAATTTGCCGCCGAGTTGACGGACAGGCTCATCTCCACAACCGGCTTTGATTTTCATGTGTATGCCAACCGCTGGGAAAAGTCGGCAACTCCGATCACCTTCGAAAGGGTGCCGATTATTTCCTTTCCTAAATTTCTAACAACACCCAGTTTTGCCTATTTTGCGGGCCGCAGCATCGAGCGCGGTAATTTTTCTCTCGTCCACAGCCATGAAAGAATTTTTGGTGCCGATATTTTTACAATGCACGGAATTCCGCATAGATATTGGGTTCATCACATCCGCCGCAAACATATGAGCCTCAACGATCTGGCCACAGCCTGGGTAGAAAAAAAGCTGGTCTATGAAGGCAACTGTAAAAAATTCATTGCCGTTTCCGGTCTGACCAAAGACATTTTTCTGCAGGAATACAACATTGATTCTGAACTCATCGATATTATCCATCCCGGTGTGGACTTGAATGATTATGCAAAGCAGGACAAAACTTCCGTTCGCCATAGTATCCGCCGTGAATTAGGCATCAACAGCGTTGATCCGGTAATTTTATTCGCTTCGATGAATTTTGAGATTAAAGGACTCGACAACATCATGCTGTCCCTGGCCAGATTGAAGGCCCAAAACCGCAGATTCAAGCTTATCGTCGCGGGCAAAGGAAACATAAAAAAATACACGCGATTGGCTCAGGAAACAAAAATCATTGAAGACGTCATTTTTACCGGCCCCGTCAGGAAAGAAAAACTAATCAAAATGTATCTGGCCGGTGATTTCTATATTATGCTTTCCAAATTTGACACCTTCGGCATGGTTGTGCTGGAAGCGATGGCGGCGGGACTGCCGGTAATTATCAGCGGTAATGTGGGAGCCAAAGACCTGGTGCAGGAAGGAAAAAACGGTTTTATTATCAATGATACAACCGACAATGACTACATCGCCGCCAAAATCGCTTTACTTTGCGATGAAAACATGCGCCGGCCGCTGGCTGAAAAGGCCTATGAGACAGCAATGCAAAATACCTGGGATCAAGTGGCGGCAAGATACAAGGAAATATACAGGCAAGTCCTCGCAGGGGAAAACCAGAAAAAATAATAAAGATAATATTAGTTAATAATGCGGATTATAAATAAAAATATCTTCAAACTACCTCAAAATATTAATAAAATATTACTTATTCAATTAGGAGATATTGGCGATGTGGTCTGGACGACGCCAAGCATTTGGGCCACAAAAAAGTCGATCCCCGGCTCGAAAGTTTCTGTTATGGTTAAAGAAGGTTTCGGTGGTCTCCTGGAAGCGGACCCCTCCGTTGAACAGATAATTGAAGTAAAACGATATCACGGGAACATAATACAGCAGGCAGCCGGTCAGTTATCTTTCTTGAAAGACCTCAAGTCTCAACATTTTGACCTTGTTGTTGACCTTCGGCTGGGAGATCGAGGTGCCTATATGTCCTTTGTCACAGGTGCGCCATATCGTGTAACCATGCATCACCCCGAAAGTGTTCCATTCTGGAGAAAATACCTTTTTACACATGGTGTGGTGCCTGGCGAGCCAATTCATAGACGTGGTGCAACTGATCAATCCTTACGCATTTTAAGAATGCTCGGCATAGATTCGGATAATATAATTCCCAGATTATGGATTGCCGATTCTGTCAAAAGACGTGTTAGAGAAATTTTAGCCCATGAAAAAGTGAACGGAGTAACACCTTGGATTAGCTTTAATCCATTCTCTCGCTGGCCATACAAGGAATGGGATAAGCACAAATGGATTGAGATTATTAACTGGATATGGCAAGAATTTTCAGCACCTATTATTATTGTCGGTTCCATGGAGGAACGGTCAAAAGCGGAAGAAATCATCCAGCAGGTGGAGGCCGGTAAAGTATTCAATTTTGCAGGCCTTACAACGCTGGCTGAGCTGGCCGGACTATTGAGCTTAAGCCGTATCCATATCGGCGTGGATAGCGCAGCGCCTCATATTGCTGCAGCAACCGGTACTCCGACTATTACTATATACGGGCCTTCTAGTTGGGAAGATTGGGCACCTATAGGGAAAAATCATCGGGTTATTGTTCCGAATATGGATTGTATCCCCTGTCGTCAAAAGGGCTGCGACAACAGCGGAATAAGCCGATGCTTGAAAGAGCTGGAAACTGACAAAGTAAAAAATGTCATTCGTCAAGCAATAGCTCTGCTAAAGACAAGGAATTGAGCATGCAAACTGCAGATCCAATTCGTGTGGGATGTGTATGTTTAGACCAACCAGCAAAATGGGAAAGAATCATATGGGCAAGAATTGTACCTTTTCTCATCTTGATTAACATCGCCCTTAATCCCTTTCCTCATATAACCTCAATTCGTGAATTCAGTTATTATTCGGCGGCTGCCTTATTGATCTTTTATTTTTATAAATACCGTGACTGGAGTGCTTTGAAAACACCTCTCACTTTACCGGTTGCACTTTTCACCGCGTGGGCATTTGTCGGATTGCCCTGGGCACTGGATGTCGGCGCAAGCATCCATGATATTCTCTTCCATCTAGTTAAATATATTGTATTATTTTTATTGCTGACGATTTTTTTCAATTCGCGTGCAAAGATTAATTTTTTATTTTGGACTATTATAGTGTCAGTGGTAATCTCCGGTTTTCATGATATGTATTTCTTTTATGTGGTAGGCAAAAATTCATTTTTGACCCGGATGTGCATTGACCATCATCAGCTCCCGGTAGGCCCTCTGGGATTCATGGCCTTGTTCGCCATTGCGCTTGTTGTTTATCTCTTCAGGATCAGCAAAGAATTAAGGGAAAAATGCGCTTTAGTCGCATGCTTTGGAGGGCTCTCTTTAATTTTATTTGCAACACAGATGCGCTCCATCATGATTGCCTTGCCTTTTGTTATTGTTGCACTTTTTGGGGATAATAAAAAATTGCTTTTCGCAATGATCTTGATTGTAATTTCTTGTTTATTTCTTTTTTCGACTCAGTTGCGTTCATTCAAAAATGACATATCTGAAACCGACAGGTTATCGATTAATTACATGTCATTGCTTATGATTAAAGAACATCCACTAACGGGAGTCGGTTTTAGCATGGAAACACCGGGCAACAACAAACTAATTGATCACAAAAAGTTGTTGGCACAGGTACCAATGAAATTTAAATATGAGGCTGTTGAGTATACCAGCCCCCATAACATGTGGTTGGGTCTTGCAGTGCGGCTAGGCTTAGTGGGGCTTTCATTGTTCGTATTAATTGTAATCGTGACAGGCAGAATGTGCTTTGCGGTAATAAGGCAACACAAAAACCAGGAGCTGCGTTTGACAGGTCAACTTTGCCTGGGCCTTCTTGTGTTATTTTCTATTTATGGACTCTTGAACGAAGTTTTCATGCATTTACTTGAAACACTATTTTGTGTTTTGTTTGCAATAATTAATTGGTCATTTTGTGAAGCACAAAAATATAATAATTTGGAAACGGCAAAAATGACACCGTGATCATTTCCCCCAACCTGCCATAAAGTGGTTTCTGAATCTACAGATCGTTCTTGTGTAAATGATAGAAACGCTCATGGGGGTATTGTTTCTCCCCGGGATCCTTTAAACTGACCGGCTCGTCAAACATTCCCTTGATTCCCGCCGGGTCAGGGCGATATTTTTCTTTGAACATAAACTCCCGATTAAAGAGACTATACTTGCTTCCCGAATGACATCGGATGTTGGTCGGTTTGTATACATTCACGGTATCTTCCGCATAGTTGATAAAACACTTTAATTTAAAGTTGTTTATCTCTCTTCCAAAATGATGTAAATACCGCCACGTCATATCACCGTCTTCTTCGCCTATACCCAGCAGCCGTTCGTCAAAATAACCTAATTCATCTATTTCCGACCTGTTAATCACAAAATGCGACCATGATCTGTTGATCAGAAACGACCTTCCCTTATTTTTTCTGGCAGCCGAACATACATCCTTTAAAAACGAAGGATTGTTAATCATGATGTCATCGTTAAGCATCAGTATAAAATCATTGGAAGAATTAATGACAATATTATTCCATAGTTTTGATAAGCCCCTGAACTGGGGAAAAACAACAGGATAAACTTTGTTATATCTGGATATGAATTCCAAAATTCTTTTACGATAAATTTCATTAAACGTCTGTCGATGTTCACCGTTGACAGCAACAATTACTTCAGATTCCGGAACATATTCTTTCAATCTGGACAACAAAGGAACGAAATAATTATCAAAACGATTTTCAAAAGTCGTGATGCCCATGGAAATTTTATCCGGGGCGTATTCCGCATTGTCTTTGCTTAACAAAGTTTTCAAACGATCAGAAAAAGTATCAGTAATTTTTTCTAAAATTTTCATATTTAAGCGGTATTGGAATCACCTGATTTTTATTAATCCATTTTCACAAAATACAGGTATTTTTTTTCTCAAAAAATAGGCTGCGTTTTCACCTTCACGCCAGTGTTTATCGCCCATGTCTCTCGGATGCCAGAGATGCAGGATACGAGCAGTCTTTATGACCGAAGTTCCGTGTAATCCGGCCATTACAAGTCGCATAGCTATATCCTGATCCTCACCACCCCAGCCGACATAGTTTTCATCATATCCATTGACGGATTCAATGTCCTTCTTGTAAATAGAAAAGTGACCGCCGAAGGTCTGTCTCCTGGCTGAGGCAAGTCTCAGCGTTCGCAAAATTCCATAACGAACAAATTCACGATGCTCTTTTAAAATAGGTTCTTCCGGCAATTCCGCATAAAGATTTTCCAATAAGTCAGCTGAGATCTCACTAGAAAATATTTTTTCAGCCTGCTCTTCTGTCGAATATTTGCACCTACCGGCTGCAAACCAGCCCGGTTTTGCCGCCTCTATATGACTTTTTATCGCATGCGGCAGAACGAGAAAATCTGCATCAAAAAAAATCAGGTAATCGCCAATGGCATGTTTAATGCCATTATTTCGACACGCCGCCCGGCGGGCGCCATTGTGGGGATGCCAGGCATGAACAATTGGAAAAGAATAATTTTCAATATATTTTTGTATTTCGTTTACGACCTTCTCACTCGAACCATCGTCTGCAACAACAACTTCATCGAAATATTTGAAGCTGCTTTTAAGCGAATCCAGGCAATATTTCAAATAATCCGATTTTTCGTAGAAACAAATTATTATACTTGTTTTCACAAGTTACCCCTGGTCAACTGTCTTCGGTAACAAAAAAATGCTTAAAATTATAATTTACACCTTTTCTTCATTATCGCCATTTTAATTCGAAAGCAAGCTCGTCTCAGATGAGTGTCTATACTTTTCTTATATGGTGGAATACGTGTTATTATTTTATTAGCATTATTATTGCGATGAGATTTAATCTGTTTAACTAAGTGAGGGAAAATTTGATATTGATTTAGTACTAATTCTCTTGCTCTCTTCAAGGCTGGTAAACGCTTTTCCCACTCATTGTTTTTTATGGCCGCTTTAATTTGTTCCAGGGCAATCACAGGTTCATCTATGTTAATTCTGATGAAGGACTCTTCAGGAAAATATTCTTCCAGATTTGTACATCCATAGTAAAACGGCATCGTCCAGGTTAAAAAGCAATCGGCCAATTTCTCCGTCCAATAATCCGGGCTGGAGCTGTTTTCTATCGCCAGGGAATATTTATAATCCGCCAAGCCATCCCATTTGTCGTCTATAACTCGTACAGCCCGACCAAACAGATCGATATCGAGAGGAGATTTATCTTGAATAAATTTCAAAAAACACAATCGTTTGAAATGTCCCGGTAAGTTTCTGGCATTACCGACAATCCAAGAAATCGTTTTCGGCTTTGGCGGGACACTTGGCTCAACCAGTTGATCATATGAACGATTAATATGCCACGGAACAGCGGGATGTGAGATTACGTATTTCGAATCATCCAACGGTTTGTAATTTGTGAATACCTTAAAATAATGTTTGTGTCCTTCAACCATCCAATCAGTAAATCCCTTTACATATGGCTCCTGCATTAACGCCCATATATTCTCTGGAGGACATTTTACAATGCTTTCACAATTCATATTGTTATTGAGCATTACAACATAGTCACATTCTTCCACGGAAGATAGCGTAAATTGGATATCATCCCAAATACCAAGTTCGTGGGGAGTTTGCCGCATTAAATCCGGCCAATCCCAATTTTTTATTATGCGAACAAGAATCATAACTTATACTTCATCAAAGGCAATAAGGGCCGTGGCACCTGAGCCACCAATTCATAAATATATGTGTCATTATTCAATTTCTGTGTAATATTCAACAAAATTTCTTCATTTTCTTCGGCTAAATTCATCAGAAGCAGGTAAAAAATAAATATCATTGTTTATCCTGTTGAAAAAATCTGCTTTATTATGTAAGAGAGTTAGGTTTAATTTCTTTGGAGGTAGGTAGCAAATGAATTTAGCCCGGTTGATTGAAGATGCCGCGCAAAATTACGCGGATAAACCGGCTTTTATCAGTGATAATCAGCGTATTAACTATGGCCAGCTTAATCGTTCCATTAACGCTGTTGCCCACTTATTAAAACAGACAGGCATAGAAAAAGGCGACAAAGTCGCTCTTATGCTTCCCAATATACCGGAATTTGTGTACTGCTATTTTGCCGCAGTAAAACTGGGCGCTGTAGCCGTTACTTTGAATACTTCTGCCACGGCCAATGAACTTTCCTACCTTCTGGAAAACAGTGATGCCCGGGTTCTCATAACCGTCGAATCAGCCCGCAAAAGATACGAAGGCATTAAAGATAAACTTTCGGACTGCAAAAACCTGATCACTATCGATTCCGCCGATCAGGATGCTCCATTTAAAAAAGTATTGGCCGACGGGCCGTTTTCTGATCCGTCAACTGATATAGACACCCAAGATCCGGCGGTCATGATATACACCGCCGGCCTGACCGGCAAACCTTTAGGCGCTGTTCTTACCCACGAAAATCTTTATGCACAGTCTGAGCTTTTAATATCCATTGTTAAAAGAACTGCCGCAGACAAAGGTCTCTCGCTCATCCCTTTATTCCATGCTTTTGGTGCGACCGCCAATATGCTGGCCGTCATCCGCTGCGGCTGCAGCGCCGTGATGATGGAAGGATTAACAATGAGCAGCCTTTTTAATGTAATTGAAAAGGAGAAAATTACTTTTATCTGCGCCGTACCGCGCCTGTTTCTGGGCATGATGTATTTTGATGATGCGGCAAAATATGACGTCAGCTCACTACAGGTTTGTGTTACCGGAGGTTCAGCAATGCCGCCCCACTTACTTCCGGAATTTAAAAAACAATTTGGAGCGGACATTCTGGAAGGTTATGGCTTGACGGAAGCAGGGCCGGTTTGCTCTTTCACCAGAGTCGGCATGACGCCCAAACCCGGTTCCATCGGCATAGCCAATCCCGACACAGTCATTAAGATCGTCGATGAAAAAGGCAATGAGTTGCCGAGGGGTGAAATCGGCGAACTGATCGTCCGGGGCAAAAATGTGATGCAGGGATACTATCAAGACGAAGCGGCAACGGCAGCCGTTATCAAAGACGGCTGGCTCTATACCAGCGATTTAGGCAGGATGGATGAAGACGACTATATATTCCTGACCGGCCGGAAAAAAAGAATGATTATTACCAGTGGTTTTAATGTCTACCCGAAGGAAGTGGAAAATGTTGTAAATCTGCACCCGGCAGTTCTTGCTTCCAGGGTTTTTGGCAAAGAGAATTTAATCAGGGGCGAAATCGTTGCGGCTCAGATTGTTAAAAAAGACGGCATGGAGGTTAGCGACAGAGAAATCATGAAGCATTGCCGGATTTATCTTTCCGCCTACAAAGTACCGCGGAAAGTGGAATTCGTCACTAAACTAGAGTATCAGGACTGATGGACTCGTAAAAAGTCACAAAACTAACAATTTTCAGACGACCTCGTAAAAAGACCGCAGGCAAGGCGTGCGAATCATGAGGAAAGAGGCGTACTCAGCGTACGCCGCAGTGACGAATGATGAAGCGCAACGCAGCATCCGGCCTTTTTACGAGGTCGTCAGGACTAAACGGGGGAACGAAACCGGACGCTATAATCTTCAAACGCTTATTTTCCACAAGTATCGTTGATTTATATACTTGTTATTAAATACGGCGAATGATATGAACATAGCGCCTGTTCTATACCAGTAACTGGCGATTAACCGGTAGTGGAATAAACAAATCACTTCATTTAAGGAGAGAAAAAACATGAAAGAAGCAGTAATAGTTAGCGGAGCAAGAACAGCAGTTGGTAAGTTTGGCGGAGGCCTCAAAGGCGTTAAAGTAGTTGACATGGGAGCACTGGTAATTAAAGAAGCCTTGAAGCGCGCAGGTTTAAGACCGGAAATTACCGACGAATTGAAGGGCTGCCGTCCGGACGCCTTTGGTGATTTTGACAAGACAGCCATTAACAAGAAGTACTATGACTATGATTCATCTTTGAAGCCGGTTTATGTCGATGAAGTAATCATGGGTAATGTTGTCATGGCTGCTCAGGGACAGAACGTCGCCAGACAGTCAACAATTTATGCCGGCCTTCCGGAAGAAACCCCTGCTTATACAATCAACAAGGTTTGTGCTTCGGGTATGAAAGCAATCGCCGTGGCTGCCCAGACAATTCTGGCGGGCGATTCCGAAATCGTTGTCGCGGGCGGTATGGAAAACATGAGCAACGCACCTTTCGCCGTACCGGGAGCACGCTGGGGATACCGCATGGCTATGCCTTTTGGCCAGATTATCGACTGCATGGTTCATGATGGTCTTTATGAAATTTTCAACGGCTATCATATGGGCATGACCGCAGAAAACCTCGCCGCCCTTTATAAGATTTCCCGTGAAGAACAGGATGCATTTTCTCTGGTAAGTCAGAATAGAGCGCTGGCCGCCATCGCCAATGGCAGCTTCAAAGAAGAAATCGTCCCGGTAATGATTCCCGGAAAGAAGGGACCGGTTGCTTTTGATACTGACGAAGGCCCGATGGAAACCAGCATGGAAAAGATGGCTAAACTCCCCACGATCTTCAAGAAAGACGGCGGATGTATAACGGCAGCCAACGCTTCCGGAATTAACGACGCGGCCTGCGCCGTGGTTGTTATGAGCGCGGATAAAGCTAAAGAACTGGGTTTGGAACCCATCGCCAAGATTAAGGGATATGCCAGCGGCGGCGTCGATCCTGCGTACATGGGCTTAGGACCGATCCCGGCAACCCGTAAACTCTTCAAGAAGTTGAATCTGACCATGAAGGACATCGAGTTGATAGAATTGAACGAGGCCTTCTCCGTTCAGGCGCTGGCCTGCATGAGAGAACTCGGCGTAGATCAAGCCAAGTGCAATCTCTTCGGCGGCGGCGTTTCCCTGGGCCATCCGATCGGCTGCACCGGCGCCCGCATCACCTATTCACTGGCTCTGCAGATGAAGAGAAACAATCTGAAATTAGGTCTGGCTTCTCTGTGCATCGGCGGCGGTATGGGTATGTCGCTTGTTCTGGAAAGAGCTTAAGAATTATAGTTGTAAATGACGCGCACCACATTGCAACATAACTTTAGATATTAAACGGAAAGAGCGGGATCATTCCCGCTCTTTTTTTTTTCGATTATTTCACCAATCGAAGTTCATCACGCACCGAATTTTTGCAGTTTTCCCGCATGGGCCAGGGCGATGCTCATTATGTATTTCATGGGCATTCTGCCCAGTCCGCCGGTAATGCAGGCGCGTTCGCCGAAGGTCGTCGCCAAGTCCCGGCGGCAGTTGGCCGCAGACAACAAAACGGGAACCGGATGCCAGCTATGACCGGCCATAACCGCCGGTGTGGAATGATCACCTGTGACCACGAGAACATCCGGCTTCAAGGCGCAAATATCCGGGATCAGCGAATCTACCTGTT
>Ga0302250_1002288_pt1 | contig 12200 bp, 15 predicted proteins | sample AAG_RA_Asp_MG_FD_193536 | JGI IMG/M metagenome (GOLD analysis project Ga0302250, IMG submission 193536) | Enriched activated sludge microbial communities from anaerobic digester in WTTP, New Holstein, Wisconsin, United States - AAG_RA_Asp | ecosystem: Engineered > Bioreactor > Anaerobic >... | reverse complement strand
GGTCGTCCTTTGCGGCAGATTTCTTTTCAAGTATCAGCGTGAGCGTTTGCAAAAGGTGTTGGCTATCGTATAATGCGCGGCCTTGGACGCCGCTGTAGCTCAGTCGGTAGAGCAGCGCATTCGTAATCGGGACGTAGAGTCTCGGTGACGGGTAAGAAAGCTAAGCGCAGCAAGGCTTTCGGGCTGCCAGCGAGGTACGACGGGGTTGTAGCAGACACGGTTTAGACAAGTTTTTAGGTTTCGCCGCTTTAGCTCAGTTGGTAGAGCAGTTCATTCGTAATGAAAAGGTCGCCAGTTCGAATCCGGCAAGCGGCACCAAAAAGTGAGAAGGGCAGCCCACACGGGCTGCCCTTTTTGCTTCAAGCCCCGAGGGCATCGGCTATCGCCCTGGCAGCCTTCGCAAGCACCGCGTCGGGGTAGTCACCCCGCATGTAGTTGACGATCCAGCACACCGCGCGGACGTTGCCCGGCACGTATCCCTTCGTCGGGTCGATCCGGTCAAGCGACGGCGCCCACGGGTCACGGCTGCTACACGCGTCCCACTCTTCCCCGTAGAACGGCAGGCCGGTCAGAGCGCAGACACCGGGAGCGAGCAGCGCCTCGACCTCCTCCTCGGTGATCGTCAGCTCGCGGTCGCGCTGCTTGGCGTTTGAGCGCGCCCGGCTCAGCAGCCATCTCGCAGCGTTCTCGCGCTTCCACCGGCGACTATGCGCCTTGTGCTCCTCCTTGTGGGTGGCAAGCCAGCGGCGGCTAGCCTCGCGCTTGGCCTCCGGGTTCTTCTTGCCCCACTCACGGCTCATCTCGCGTGCCCGCTCGATGTTGGCCTCGTACCACCGCGAGTTGGCCGACTTCGCCGCCTCGGGGTCGCGCTTGCCCAGCCAGTCCGCACCGTGTCGCCGGAAGTTTGAGCGGTAGCTCATCAGGGAGCGCCGGCCCGGTGTCCTGCCGGTCTCCTGCTTGCAGAGCCGCGCGAGCTCGTCTAGGTCCTCGATGCCGGCCGCCATGTGCCGCGTTGCCACTTCCGCCAGAGATGCCATTCCGATTCCCCTCAAAGATGGTGTGAAGACATCGTGTCGCGGTGGAGTCGAACCGGGAGCCGTCATTGAGGGTCTGGGTTCGACTCATTGCCTGATCCGATGTCAGCGGGCCATCACGCCCAAGGGCATGAAACGAAAGGGCCACCTCGACGGTGGCCCTTTTCCATGCACGGCGGGGGCACGAGTCATAGCGGGATGTCTACCGCCAGCGGGCCGCGGCTCTTCCTCAGGTAGCGCAGGACGGCGCTGCCGAGCTGGCCGAGGGTGAGGTCTCGCTTGAGCAGCGTCGGGCGCATGAGGGTCGCGCACGCCTCGTCGTCCCACCCAATCTCCGGCGGCACAGGCACCGCGCACTCTTCGACGGCGAGGTCGAACGGCCCCGGCTCGTCCAGCAGGTCGGGCAGGCACACCCACGTGTGGAACCACGCCTCACGCCAAGCCAGCGCGGCATCGCCCGTCCTGTCGCCCTCGGGGAAGTCGGCCACGCGGATGACGAACACGTCCCCGCCCGCCGAGCGTTGCACCCTCACGCGCCGGGGTCTGATCTTGGGGCGCGACTTCAGCAAGGCTCGTCCTCCCCGCGCTCGGCGCGCTGACGCTCGGGCACCGCGGTGCCCTTCTTGCGCATGTCGTGGGCGTACCACCTGACCGACTTGGCGGATGCCTGCGCGCCCTCGATTTGCGCGTTGACCATCTCGGCGATGACGGCGTGCGGGTAGCCCGCTGGGTCCATCAGCAGCTCGCGGGCGAGTCGGCCGATGCCCTTGCCGCTGGGCTTCTTCTCGGTCTCTGTCGGGGCCTCGGTCGCTTCGGTGACGTCGGCCTGCGGCTGTGCATGCGTCTCGGTCACCTCGGCGGCCTTGGGCTGTCCGAACGACGCGAGGTCGATGTTCTTGGCTGCCGCGACCGACTCGATGCGTTCGAGCAGCTTGCCTCGGGTCGCGAAGGTCTTGGGGCCGGCGGCCTTGTCGGCGATCTGGTTGTGCAGGGCCAGCAGGTCCTTGGTGCTCATCTCTTGCAGGTTCATCTCACGCTCCGGTGGTTGGGTGTGAGGTCATTAGGTCGTGTTCGTGGGGATTCGGGAGCGGGGCCCCCTGAAGAAAATTGGCCCGCTGACTGTCCATCAGCGGGCCGTGATTCCTAAGCGTATGAAAAAGAAGGGGATGCCTTGTGGGCATCCCCTCCGAAGCACGGCCGGGGCAACCTCGGCCTCTGTTCCGACCCCGGCCGCTGGCACCAAACTCAGTGCATGAACGCCAGGTGCAGGCGGTCGTAAGGGAGGGCGTCGGCGCGGCGCTTGGTCTCACGGTCGACGTACAGGTCCAGCGGGCGCGAGTACGGGACCCCCGCCAGCGCCGCCGCGTCGTCGAAGGTCTCGCAGCCGAAGGGCACGCCCACGCTGGCGGCACGCTCGGCCAGGGCGTCGATGACCTCGCAGCCCGTGCGCAGGGCGCACGCGAGGCCCGTGAGCGCGAGGGCCACCGGGTGGTGCGCGGGGTAGACGGCCTGCTTATTCATCGCCGCCCCCGATCAGGTCGCGGTCGATGGCCTGCTCGCGCAACGCGAGCTGCACGGTGTTCAGCGGGTTCGACTTGCCGGAGTTCCACGAGCGGATGGCGACCAGGATGCCCTGGAGGCGCGCGTCGCCCAGCTTGATGTACTCCTGCACCTTCAGGTAGTCGTCCAGCTTCATCGCGGCGGCGAGCTCGGCGGGGCCGACCGGGCGGTCCTTCGACGGCATGCGGTCCAGCAGGCTCAGCAGCGCGGAAGCGAGGGGGATGTTCTGCGTGGCGACGGCGACCTGGGCCATGTGCCCGAGCTCGGCGGGGCCGGCGTAGGCGAGCTGGTGCAGGTACTCGGTGCGCTTGGGGTCGCCGAGGGCGGCGCGGGCCAGCACCTTGGCGGGGCTGGAGTAGAACTCGCGCTGCGAGACGAGCTGGGCGTGCGGTGCGCCCGCGTCCTTCAGCAGCTTGTCGAGCTCCTTGGCGGAGTTGTCCTTGATCTGGCGGACGGCGGCCACGGTCTCGCTCTGCGCGAAGCGGGCCTTGTCGGCGGCGTCGATGCCGGCGGACTTCCAGCGGTTGGCGATGTCCGCCTTGCGCGAGGCCACGTCCTGGTTCAGGCGCTCGATGGCCTTGAGGGCGCGGGTGTGGATGGCGTCCAGGTTGGACGCGAGCTCGCCGATCTGTTGCGGGCTGAGCAGCGGGGAGACTTGGTTCAGGTTCATGGCTCGTTGGCTCCTATGAGGTTGAGGGTCCTCCGGTCGCCTTCGAGCGCGTCCCCAGCCGCGGGGTGGTCATGCGCGCCAATGCGCTGACCGGATGCTTTCAATGTGTCGTGGTGCGCTGGCCGAGAACGCCATCGTTCTTCGGCCGTGTTCCCCCGTTCGCTGCCTCCGTCGCGGTGGCTTGCGTGTCAGGGGCTTGGGGGCGTCTCGCCCGCCGATGGAGAGTCAGGTGTCCGCGTCGGGGTCCGCGCCGACGGGCCAGCCGCCAGCGCCGCCGCAGACCGAGCAGAGCCTCACCGCCACCACGTCGCCGCTGAAGTGGAAGCGCTGGCACCGCATGCACCTCACCCAGCCCACGCGCCTGATGACGCGCGGCGGGTCGAAGTTGGGGTCTAGGACGTTGGCGCGTCGCGCGCCTCCGTCGAGTGGCCACGGCGTCGGCTCGATGAGCGCCTTCGCCAGCAGGCAGTTCTCGGGGTCGTGGACCGCTCGCTTGCCCGGCGTCGCGCCGAGCCAGCGGTAGTTCGGGAAGTTCGGGTTGTGGGTCCGCCGCTGCACCGTCGAGGTGGGCAGACCGAGCGCCTCCGCCGCCTGCCGGGCGCTGGGGTATCGCACCCCATCGACCTCGACGCCGACGGCGTGCCCGTTACTGCCCGCGGTTGACAGCGCCATGCTCGCGCCTGCCCTCGTACTCGTCCGACATCGCCTGCCACGCGTCCGCGTCGATGCGCGGGATCGGGCCGATGCAGGTCATCTCGCAACTGCGGGCGAGGGCATCGCGCCCGCCCATCGCTGCGACCGCCTTCGGTGCCGTCTCGTCGAAGGCGTCGAGGTTGCGGTCGATCTGCTCGGCACGCAGCAGGGCCTCCTCGACGGTCAGCGTCTCACTCGTCATCGTCTTGCTCCTTGTTCGCGTGGTACTTGGAGAGCAGCCCCGTCAGCGCCTTGCGCTCGTCGGCCGACATGCGCAGCAGCGCCTCGGCGTCGAGGCCCGTGGAGTCCACCTTGACCCGCAGGCGATCCGCCATCTGGTCGCCGTAGCGCCACTTGAGCAGGACCTCCATCAGCCGGTCGCTGTACTTGCGAACCGTCAGCGGGCGCTCCTCGCCGGTCGCGGGGTCGGCCACGGTCGAGACGCGGCCCTGGTGGATGACAGGCTCATCGACGCCCACGGCGGCACGCCGGTAGGCCTCTTCGAGTAGGCTGTCGAGCGCCACCTCGACGGCGGCCTCCCACTGCGTGCGGAACTCAAGGTCGTTGGCCTTGTGATAGAAGGCCGTCGAGCGAACGATCCCCGCAGCGGCAGCCGCCGCCTTGGGGCTCGCCGTGTCCTCCAGCACCGCGAGGAAGATCGCCTTCCTCTCCGGCGTGAAGGTGTTGGGGATAGATGGGCGGCTCACGTCTGTTCTCCGAAAAATGGCTTACGGAGTTATCGTGTCGTGCTTATGCGCGCAGGCACGCCATCGTTCTTTCAAGCGCATCAACGGCTTGGAGGGCCTTGGCCCTCGAATCGACGATCAGGGGGTGAGGCGGCCGGGGGAAGTTGGCCTCGCGCGCGAAGGTCTCGGCGCAGCAGGTGAGGCGCCGAACCGGCCGCGTTCCCCGCATCGGTCGCCACGCCCGCCACGGTCGGCCAGGCTCTGGTCTCGCTGACGCGGCCTCACGGGGATTCGGTCCCGGAGGACTCCTACTGCTTGCAGTGCTTACGGAAGCATTTACGATTTTTTCTTTATAAATCAATACTTTATTTAGATCGTAAATACTGTAAGTGCTGTAAATACTCTCTGAGTCAATCCAGGAAATTCTCTGTCGGTCTGATGTCGTGGCGGTCGGTCGGTGCTCGGCACGGCGCGCTTTTTTCCTGAAAGAATCCGGAGCGCGTTTTCGCGCTTACTGTGCTTACGGACGACGCAAGGCGTTGATCCGTATGCCTTTTTGGTCGCGCCGAGGCGTTTACGTTCGGAGCTTACGTAAACGCCTCTGGCGCTTACTCAGTCACCCTGCAGGCGCTTCATGGGGATGCCCGTGAGCTCGGAGAAGGTCGCGAGCGCCTGGCCGAGGGCGGGCAGGACGTAGGCCATCTTCCCGCGGAGCTCGCCGCTCCCAAGCTGGCAGCGCCTCACGCCGTAGGTCTTGAGCACGCGGCCGAGCTGGTCGGGCGCGAGCCACTGGCGGCCCTTGGCCCTCGCGTAGTCGCGGTACGAGGAGTGCACCGACTCGCAGAGCACCCTGACCTCGCGCTCTGCCCAATCGCCCTTATGGTCGGTGCCGTCGTAGGGCCGGTCACCCGACTGGAGGAGCGAGAGCCACCACTCCTGCTGGATGTCCAGCCCGCGCAGCTTCTGCTCCTCAAGCGCCCGCGTCTGAGGCACGCTGTCGCGCGGCGCCCATCCCTCGATGTTCCGGGTCAGCATCTCGTGCAGGAAGGCGGCAAGGCCGGCGCGGTCGTCCCCGTAGAGCTGCGCGTTGAGCGCGTCGAAGAACGCCTTGTCGCCGCGGCGGCTGCCGTTGACCTCGAACACCGCGAAGCGCCGCTCGTCCCCGAGGCCCGCCGGGACCACCCAGTCCGAGTTGGAGGCCATGACGATGTGGATCAGGTTCTTGCCCGACACCGCGTCGCGGCCCTTGCCCTCGTAGGTGATCGTCGGCTCGGTCACGAGCGCCTTGAGCACCGACTCGCCCGCCTTGTCGCCGGCCCAGAACGCCTCGTCCGCGAACAGGAGGATGCAGTTCTGAAGGTGGGAGTTGAAGCGCCCCACGAGCTGCGACGGGTTGGCGATGTGCAGGCCGCTGGCACCGGCGAGCTCGGCCAGGGCGCGGCCGAGCGTCCCCTTGCCCGTGCCCTTGTCGCCGCGGAAGGCGAGCGCCACCTCGGCGGGGCGGCCGGGGCGCTGGACCATGTGCGCGATCCAGTTGAGGACGTACTCGAAGCTCTCGGCGTCGCCGTCCGTCAGCACGTCGCGGATGAGCTCGCGCAGCAGGGACCAATCGCCCTTGCGCGGCTCGACGGACCAGCCCTTCCACAGGTTGAGCCATCCCTCGTGGTCCCGCTCGGGGTCGAACACCACGCCCTTGTACTGCCGGCGGTGCGGGTGCCTGAGCCACAGGCTGGACCTGCTGACGAGCTTGTCGCCCTTCTCGACGAGCTGGTTGCAGTAGAGGTTCTCGAAGTCCTCCTTCGTCGAGCGCTGGTAGATGGTGCGCCCGTCGAGCACGGGGTCGGCTTCCTCGGTGACGATGCGGAACTTGCCGCCCTCCATCACGACGTAGTGCCGCGCGTTCATCTCCTCGATGACCGCATCGACGCCCTGCGCCTTCGGCGGCTGGCGCAGGGCCGCGTCATCAACACCGTGGCCGAGCTCGGCGGGGTCCTCCCAGGCGTCGAAGTCGTCCTCGGGCTCCGCGCGCGCCACCTCGCCGCCTGCCGCCTGTACGACCTTGTGCAGGTACTTGACGGTGATCGGGCGCCCGCCGCGCGACGCGGTCGAGTGCAGCGAGTCCCAGCGCCTGCCGATGATCCAGGCGTCGTCCTGGTAGTCGGGGTCCTGCGTGCTCCAGTCGATGAACTCCTGGCGCCCCTCGCCGTCGGTCGCGTGGTGGCAGGCCATCATGAGGTTGAGCCAGTCGCCATGCTCCTTGAAGTCCTCGGGGTCGAGCTGCTCCAGGGTCTCCGCCAGCATCTCGGGGGTGAGCTCGCCGAGGCCTGCGGCCTCGCCGTGCGCGCGGGTCGGGCGGCGGATGAGGCGCAGCAGCGTGTCGGGCACCTGCGGCGCCTCCTCGGGGAACGGCGCGAGGTCGTTCCAGCGATAGACCGTGCCGTTCGGGTGGATCGAGCCGGGCGCGACGACCTGCCGGCCGTGGCTCTTGAACTCCACGCCGGGGTAGTCCTCCAGGCTGTCGAGCACCTGCACGTCGGCCGGCTTGCGGAACCAGTAGTGGTGCCCGCCAGAGCCGGTGTGCCCGTGGGGGCAGGCGTCCAGGTCGAGGCGCGCGTCGGCGGCGAGCTCGGCCAGCGGGTCGCGGCCCTCGGGGAAGTTGCGGGGATCAACGTCGAGAACCATCCAGCTGGGCGGCAGGCGCACGCCGACGTTGAGGCCGCGGCGCTCGGCCTGGGCCAGCACCTCGCGGCTGTCGTAGTCGCGGGACTGCCACGCGCCGTCGATCGGCGACTTGCCACGGGCGCGGCCCTTGGCGTCCCTCGCGTCCCAGCGGTGCAGCGGAATCAGCGTCAGGCCCGCGCGGAGCAGGCTCTCGGCGTCGATCGATGGCTTTGCGTCCGACCTGGTCGCGGCATGATCTTTCCTGTGGGTCGTCATGCCCGCTTCCTCTGCTTGTTGATCGTTTGCGCCCACGGACTCATCCCCCGTGGGCGTTTTCTTTTGTGCGCTCATCGGTCAGCCCTCCGCGCTCGCGCGCTCGGTCGCCATCTCGGCGAGCTTGCGGCGGGCGGTGCGGGACTCGTAGGAGCGCGACAGCGGCTGCACCTCGACCATGTAGGCGCGCAGGTCGCCCACGCGGTAGCGGATGGTCTTGGGGCCGATGCGCTGGTAGGTCGGGCCGCGGCGCTGGCTGCGGTACCAGTTCAAGGCGTTGGGGCTGAGTCGCAGGAAGGCGGCGGCCTCCTGGACGTTGAGCAGCGCCTCGTCGGGCAGCGCGTGGAGCTCGCGCAGCTCGGCGAGCGTCAGCGCGAGTGGGGTGGGGTTCGTCATCTCTCGTACCTCATCGGGCTCCCGGCCGGCGGGATTGCCGGTCGGCGGATGACTGCCCGATGTGCGTCACGGAGAAGCGCCCGTTAGGTCCCCTCAGTCGGTGGGGCGGGCGGCACGATCTAAGCCCCGTGCAGGGCCTTGCCCGCAGGCGGCGCGGGACTTCGTCGGGCGGGTGGTGTCGCCCGACAGAAACGAATATGCCACAAGGGCTCGGTGAGAAATACCAACGTTCCGCACGGCTCCCGGTGAGTCCGTGGCGCGTCCGGTCGGTCGCGCGCTGCTCTGCGCCTAGGTCGAGGCGTCCGGGCTCGCCACGGGCCGCCTGGTGAGACCGGGGAGCCGTCTTCGGTCTTTGTCTGCGGCGATGTCGAAGCGTGCGGAGCCCTCTCGGGGGCCCCGCCTTGCATCGTCTTACTTCCCGCCCTTCTTGCCGCCGCCGGAAGGCTTGCGGTCCGGGGCCTGGGTCAGCACCGATCCGGCCAGCTTCTTCGCTGCCTCGGTGGCGGACTTCTGTTGCAGCACCTTGCCGGCGAGGCTCGCCAGCTCCTTGGACGACTTTTCGTTCTTGCTCATGATGTGAGTACCTAGAAGTTGATGGAATGGAACACTTCAGCGGGTATCGGTCCATCGGGGCGTCGGTGACGGAGGGAACGGCCGAAGCCGTTCCCGTTCCGCCCGGCTAGGTAAGCCGGGAGCATCCGGATCAGTCGAACAGATTCAACTGACCAGGATGCGACCGCCAGTGCTGGCACACATGCTCGATTCGGCCGAAGCGGAACCGCGTGTATGCCGTCACGAAGACGGTCTTCACCTTGGCAAGCACGCCCATAGCGTTACCTCCAATCGAAGAGATTAGAGGGCGGTTGTCGCCTGCAACTCCTGAGCGTAGAATCTCAGGTTGTCCTGACAAGACTGTTGCAGGTGGCGGGGTCGCCCCGATCACCTCGCGCCAAACAACCCCGGTGTCATCGCTCCTGCCAGAGCTGTGCGCCGGGGTTTTTCTTTGCCCGGCTGCCTGCCGAGCCCCCTTTGCACTCCGGGATGTTGGCGATTCTAAATGCAGTTCTCCCGTTTGTGCAAGCGGTGTGCTGACTAATTGGAGAACCAGTGGTAGACTTGAGTCGAACCAACTCGGAGAACTGCCATGGGCGACACAGAATCGGACAGCAAGAGCAGCAAGCGTGGGGCTGTGCATCGCAGCCCCTCCTACCCCGCGATCGACCTGAAGACGGCCATCGACCGGGCACGGACGTTCTATCAGCATGAGAAGCGATCGGCGGCGAGCGTGCTCGTCGCGTCCCAGCACTGGGGCTACTCGTTCTCAAGCAGTGGTGGCAAGCAGGCACTGGCTGCGCTCATTTCCTACGGCCTCATGGAAGACAAGGGCAGCGGGGATCAGAGACACGTCAATCTGACGGATCTTGCCTTCCGCATCCTGCTGGACGAGAGACCAGAGTCCTCCGAACGCGATGAGGCGCTTCGGCGGGCAGCACTGATGCCGAAGATCCATGCGGAACTGTTCGGGAAGTGGCCCGACGGTCTGCCGTCCAACCCGAACTTGCGTCACTACCTGCTGATCGAGAAGAAGTTCAACGAGAACGCGGTGGATGACTTCATCCGGCAGCTGCGCGCCACGGCAGACTTCGCCAAAATCTACTCTCAGCCTGCATCCAGCAACTCCGCGGTTGCTGAAGAGGGCAACGACAGCATCAACGTTGGCAGCGCAGGGCCGGCGCCCGAGCCAAGCAGTCAGTTCTCCGCAAGTCCCGCGCAGCAGGCGCAGCCGTCGCGTGTAGTCGCAGGCCCGAACGTTCGCCAAGACACCTTCTCGCTCGACGAGGGGCAAGTCGTGCTGCAATGGCCCGCACAATTGAGTGAGGCAAGCTACGAGGACTTGAAGGACTGGCTGGAGCTTCAACTGAGGAAGATAAAGCGCAGCGTGCAGACCGATACGCGGGGCGAGTGAGCACGTCGACGTGCGACTTTCGACCGATGTTGCCTAGAGGGAAAGTCGTGCGCCTTCCCCTCTAGACCGAGTCAAGCCATCGATTCTTCGGGTTCCTCGACGCGCAGCTCGGACCTGAGCCGAGGTGGCCACTCGCCTGCGGTCCATTGGAGACCGAGCGCGTCGAGCACGTAGGCGCTCGCCCTCTCTTGGTAGCCGCGCAGGTGGTCAAGGCTCGGGTTCAGGTACCCCATCGTCACGTTGCCCGCCGCGTGGTTCAGCAGGAACTTCAGCTCGGCGATGGGCACGCCCGACTGCAAGGCGAGGGTGGCGTAGGTGTGCCGCAGGGCGTGCCCCGTGAGGCCGTCGAGTTCGTGCTGCGCGACCTCGGCGACGTGGCCCGACTTCGAGTCGGCGGGGAACAGCCACTGCCCCTTGCGCTGTAGGCGGGGCGACTCGCGCAGCCGCTGGCCGAGCAGGTCGGCGAGAGGCCCGGACAGCGGCAGGTCGAAGGCGCGGGCAGCGCCGCCCTTGGGCTTCGGGACGTGCAGCCGCCTCGCGCCGAGGTCGAGCTCTGAGACGCGTGCCTCGCAGGCCGACGTGCGCCGCATCCCCGTCAGGATCATGAACAGGTGCAGGTCGCGCCGCACGGGGTGGAGTTCGAGCACCGCCTTGCCCCACGCCCTCAGCTTGCCGGCGTTCGAGTCCACCTTGCGCCGCCGTAGCCCGTGGTAGTCCACGTTAGCGGTCGGGTTCGCGGGCAGGTCCGGGTGCTCCCGCAGCCCGCGGTTGTAGACGGCGCGGAAGATGCGGAAGACGTTGTCCGCCGAGGGCGCGCCGTGCTTCTCGGTGATCCTGCGGTGGCGCTCGCGCACGCCCGCGCGGTCCGCGCCGAGCTCGGCCAGCGGCTTGTCCATCCACTCCCCGAGGTACTGCTCGCAGTTGTAGCGGTAGTCCTCCTTGGTGCGCGGGGACAGCGGCTTTGCGCCGAGGTGCAGGTCGAGCGCGTCGCGCAGGGTGATGCCGCGCGCCTTGGCCTTGCGGCGCTCCTCGTTCGGGTTCGCGCCCGCCCTCATGTCCACGAGCGTCCTGCGGGCGGCGTCGCGCGCCTGCTTGGCGTCCATCGACGGGTGGTCGCCCAGTTTCGTGCGGACCTGCTTCCCATTGACGAGGGACTGCACGTAGAAGCTGCGCTTCGTTGGCGTGACGATCAGGTAGAAGCCGCGCATCTCGCTGTCGGCGTAGAGGACGGACTTGCCCCTGTCGGGTGCTGGCGCCCTCTCGACGAGGGCCTGTGTTATCTTGGATTGCATGCGTTGGCTCCGAGTGAAGCGGGCCACGGCGCGAACACGGTTTAGCACCACAAGGTGCCGTGTGTTCGCACGACGTATTGCCCGCCGACGAAGCCATTAAGTCGCGGTTTTGCTTGCTTGTAAGCGCCCTATGCCATCTGATTCCGAATCATGGCACTATGCGCGCGTGCCGATTCGTAATGCGAAGGTCACCAGTTCGATTCCGGTCAGCGGCACCAGTAAAATCAGGCACTTAAGCCAACTCTTCGGGGTTGGCTTTTTGCTATCTGCGGTTCATGTAAGGACTTTGTAAGAAGATTTGATCAACATCGCCCCTTACCGTTCTTTAGGTGGCCACTGCTCGTTGTAGGCCAGCGCCGTATAGCAGAGACTTTTCACCATGTTTCGCGTCGTAACGAAGAACCGAGATGAACGCGGCAACTGGTTCGATGAACCGGGGCCGTGGTTCAGAAGCGAGCAGGGGGCCTCCGAGTGGGCCACGATTCTCAAGAGCCTTGGCTATCTCGTGCGGGTCGAGAATCTGCTGGGCGAAGTTTCTGGATTCGCCTAACGAACCGCTGGCAAAAAAAGGCTCCAAGCCGAGGAGGGTCGCTTAGAGCCTTTGGTCTGTACAAGGAAGAGGCCCAAGGGCCAGCCCGACTGTGACGGCCTCATTTCCTTACGCTTCAAGCCCGAGTATTTATCTCGGGAGACACTTTAGCGTAGTACTCTTTACCATCCTCCGGCTCGGGTAGCGGTTGAGCCTCTAGCGAAGGAGAGTAGCGCTCCTTCACTGCCACTATAGATCAAGCTGCGTTTGAAACAAGGAACTACGTAGGCCCACGACTGTCTGAACGTGCGTAACTGTTCGTACCGACTGAATTCCAGGCAGTTTGAAGAGGTTGTGCCGGTTTAAAATTGGTCAGGGTGTTCAACCTACCCTGTGCATTTTTTGCGCAGGAGCGAGATGGGGTGATCACCATGGAAATG
>Ga0302250_1002287_pt1 | contig 12204 bp, 9 predicted proteins | sample AAG_RA_Asp_MG_FD_193536 | JGI IMG/M metagenome (GOLD analysis project Ga0302250, IMG submission 193536) | Enriched activated sludge microbial communities from anaerobic digester in WTTP, New Holstein, Wisconsin, United States - AAG_RA_Asp | ecosystem: Engineered > Bioreactor > Anaerobic >... | reverse complement strand
ATTCTGCCGATGGTGGTCAAGAAGGACGGCCGCCGCGAAGTATTTGACCGCATGAAAATCCGCAACGGCGTGATGAAAGCCTGCGAAAAGCGTCCGATAAGCATGGAGGCGATAGAGAAACTGGTGGAAAACGTCGAGCAGGACTGCCAGGAATATCAGGGCGATGAGATTCCTTCCACCGTGATCGGCGAAAAAGTAATGAATGAACTCAAGACGCTCGACGGCGTTGCCTATGTCCGGTTTGCGTCGGTCTACCGTCAGTTCCGCGATGTTGGTGAATTTATGGCGGAGTTGAATGATCTATTGAGCAAGGATAAGAAATAATTTTTATGTTTACCGGAATTGTGGAAGGGCTGGGGAAAATCAAGCGCCTGACGATGAAAGGCGCCGACGCTGTGCTGGAAATCGAAAGCGGCATCAGCCTGGCGGACGTCAACATCGGCGACAGCATTGCCGTGAACGGCGCCTGTCTTACCGTTACAACCAAAACGGAAAAGACTTTTATCGCCGATGTTTCCGCGGAATCATTGAGCAAGACAACACTTCAGCATTTGAAATCCGGAGAAAAAGTCAATCTGGAAAAGTCCCTGCGGGTTGGCGGCTTTGTCGGCGGCCATTTCGTGCTGGGGCATGTGGACGGCACGGCCCGCATCCTTTCCCGGACGCAAAAGTCAGGCTCGCTTATTCTGGCTGTGGAGATGGATGAAAGTCAGGCGCGCTATATCGTGGAAAAAGGCTCGGTGGCGATAGACGGGGTGAGTCTGACGGTGAACAAGCTTGAAAAAGGACGTTTTTATGTTAATATGATCCCGCACACCGCGGCTGTAACGGCACTGGAGGCCAAAAAAGAAGGGGATTGGGTCAATATCGAAACGGACGTTTTGGGTAAATACGTGGAAAAACTGTTGCAAACTCCGCGGGGAATAGATAAGGGATTTTTAGAGGAACATGGTTTTCTGTGACATCTTTGCAAAGAGTATGTCGCCAACCAATTTGCAGATAAGTAAGGATAAATAAAATGGCAATAAGCAGTATTCAGGAAGCAATTGACGATATTCGCAACGGGAAGATGGTGATTCTCGTTGATGATGAAGATCGCGAAAATGAAGGCGATCTTTGCATGGCGGCGCAGTTTGTGACGCCGGAAGCAATCAATTTCATGGCGCGCTACGGCCGTGGTTTGATTTGTTTAACAATCAATGAAGAACAGGCAGCCAGACTCCATCTCCGGCCGATGGTGCAGGAAAATAAGGCGCGTTTCCAAACGGCGTTCACAGTTTCGATTGAAGCGCGCAACGGCGTATCCACCGGAATATCGGCGGCGGATCGGGCCACAACTATTCAGGCGGCGGTAAATCCCGCAGCGAAAGCGGAAGATCTGGTCAGCCCCGGTCATGTTTTTCCGATCATCGCCCGCAAAGGCGGTGTTCTGGTGCGCACCGGGCAGACGGAAGGTTCGGTGGATTTATGCCGGCTGGCCGATTTGACTCCCGCCGGCGTCATCTGCGAAATCATGAAAGATGACGGGACGATGGCGCGGATGGCCGATCTGGAAATATTTGCCGAAGCGCACAACTTGAAGATTGTCACCATCGCTGATCTGATCGATTACCGGATGCAGAATGAATCCCTCATCCACAGAATGGCCGAAGCGAAAATCCCCACCTGCTTCGGCGGTGATTTTAAGATCATCGTTTATGAAAATGATGCGGACGACTGGCAGCACATAGCCCTGGTTAAGGGTGATATTACAGCGGACGACGAAGTGCTGGTGCGTGTTCATTCCGAGTGCCTGACCGGTGATTTGTTTGGTTCCGAGCGCTGTGATTGCGGCGATCAGCTGCACCGGGCGATGGCTATGGTGGAAAGAGAAGGCAAAGGTGTAATAGTTTATATGCGCCAGGAAGGCCGGGGAATCGGTTTAGTGAATAAAATTAAAGCCTACGCTTTGCAGGAACAGGGACAGGATACGGTGGAAGCCAATCTTGCCCTGGGATTCAAGCCTGATTTAAGAGACTACGGCATCGGGGCCCAGATTCTTGTGGATCTGGGAGTGCGCAAAATGAAGCTGATGACCAATAATCCCAAGAAGATTGTCGGTCTGCAGGGCTACGGGATCGAGATAATCAAGCGGGTGCCAATTGAAATCGACCCCAATGAAAACAATTTCCGATACATGAAGACGAAGCAGGATAAGATGGGGCACCTCTTAAAATTATAGACAAGGATGGTAAGTATTAATGCCGAAATTAATAGAAGGAAAGATTGTCGCCAAAGGAATGAAATTTGGCATCGTCGCCAGCCGGTTTAACGATTTTATCTGCGGCCGGTTGATTGAAGGGGCTATCGATGCGTTAACGAGAGCCGGAGCCGACGAGAAGGATATCGAGATCTGCAAGGTGCCGGGCGCCTTTGAACTGCCCCTGACGGCGAAGAAGATGGCGAAAAGTAACCGCTTTGATGCCATCATTTGTCTGGGAGCCGTCATTCGCGGGGCTACTCCACATTTTGAATACATCAGCGCCGAAGTATCCAAGGGCATTGCCAGTGTGGGGCTCGAAACGGAAATTCCGGTGGTTTTTGGCGTTCTGACAACGGACAACATTGAGCAGGCAATCGAACGCGCCGGGACGAAGTCCGGCAACAAAGGTGCGGATGCCGCGATGTCGGCAATAGAAATGGTGGATCTGTTTAAGAAGATATAATGAAACTTGGCTATATCCAGGCAACTTGGAGGAAGAATGAACAAGGGGTCGCAACCCCTTGTTCTCGTTTATTTCCGGCAATTTGCCGTCGGAGTTTGAGGTTTTAATGCACGCACGGAGAAAGGCGCGCGAAGTCGCCTTACAGGTTCTTTACGGTCTCAATTTTGTCAATCTTGATGTTCAGAAGGCTCTGGATCTTTTCTGGGGTAATTTTGCCGCGCCCAAAGAAGCCAGGGAATTTGCGGAATCGTTGGTGGAAGGCACCTGGAGTCACAAAGAAGAGCTGGATCAGTTGATCGCCGCCAGCTCCGATAACTGGTCGCTGGGCCGGATGCCCAAAGTAGACATCAGTATTTTACGCATGGCGGTGTTTGAGTTTCTTTACTGCCCCGATATTCCACCCAAAGTTACTTTAAATGAGGCAATTGATCTGGGGAAGACTTTTGGTTCGGAAAACTCCGGTTCTTTCATTAACGGCATTTTAGATGCCATTAATTTTAAATTAGAAAAGCAAAATGCAAGTAACTCTCTCGACAGAAGCCCCGGATCTGCCGGCGCATAAATGCCTGGCGCTGGGTATTTTTTCCGATGAAAAACCGCCGCGGGGCGTCTGCGGATTTATTGACTGGCGTCTGAACGGTTTTATTTCCCGGGAAATAAAACAGGGCCGAATTCTGGGCAGATTCGGTGAAAAAGTAATTATTCCCTTCCCCGGAAGAATCCATACGGAAATTCTGCTGCTCTTTGGCCTGGGGGCGCTTGCCGAAAGTAATTACGATCGGATTTATGCATCCGCTTATAGTATTGTTCAGGCAGTAGACAGGATGAAGCTTACCGGTTTTGCTTTCGATCTGCCCGGAGACAACCGCAGCTCTCTGACAACCGCCGGTATTGTGGAAACCATGATAACCGGCTTTTTTGATTATTTGTCCAAAGATGTGGAGAAACTTGCAGGTATGACCTCCTGCATCGTCACTTCCGCCGATAATGCAAAAAAAATAGCACTCGGCATCCAAAACTTCAAATCCCGCGTCAAAGACATGGGCAGCATTGACGCCGGCGCTCTGGAAGGCAGCTTCGCCTGAATAATTCCATTTCTCAATCAACAATGCTACCGCCTCGATAGTAAACAGCAGTCCTGATTTTATGCAGTTGCAGATTTATGCATGGCGTCAGGCAGACCGATAAAGAGGGATAAGCAAGTTATTCCGGCAGACTGGAAGAGCTGCCAAAAAATATAAACCACAACTGGTCGACAAACATAAAGGAAGTTAGATGAAAAGAACAGCCGTGACGAATCAAAAATTACTGGAAGAAATAGCCGCTTTAAAAGAGCAAAACCGCGAGTTGAAAGAAGCGGCGGCCAAACAAGCGCAGGTGGAAGAAGAATTGCGTAAACGCTGTCGTTATCTGTCCGATCTGGTGGAATATAGCGGCAATCTGATTTGCATCAAAGATCGTGAAGGGCGTTATGAACTGGTCAACCGCAAGTGGGAAGAAGTTACGGGATGGAAACGCGGGGATGCTCTGGGCAGGAAGGGCAGAGAATTATTTCCTGACCCAATATGCCGACAGTTCGAGCAGAATGACAAAACGGTCATGGAATCGGGATTGGTAACGGAAATGGAGGAAACCCTCGAAAACGGGCAGGGAAAACGCTTCTTTATCACTATCAAATTTCCTCTGCGCAATGACGATGGTATAATCGGGCGTGTAGCCGTCGTAGTCACGGAAATCACGGCCCGCAAGCAGGCTGAAATCCAGCGGGAAGCGGCCCTTGATGAACTGAGCAAAAGCAGATCATTGGTACGTGCTATTACGGATTCGGCGCGGGATGCCATATTGATGATGGACCCTGCAGGTTGCGTTTCTTTCTGGAATCCGGCGGCGGAAAAAATATTTGGCTACACGAACAAGGAAGCTGTGGGAGCAAACCTGCATCAGCTTATCGCTCCCGAACGTTTTCAGGAAGCGCATTATAAGGTATTTAACCGATTAAAAAAAACCGGACGCAGCAAAATGCTGGACAAGACTGTTGAACTGCAGGCCCGCCGGAAGAACGGGGAGGAATTTCCCCTTGAGTTGTCGCTTTCCGCTCTTCATTTGGAAGATGGATGGCACGCTTTGGGGATCATCCGGGACATCACCGTCCGCAAACAGGCGGAGCAGGAACTGCGGAAGAGTGAAGCGCTTTACCGAACATTCATCAACGCCACCTCGGACATTGTGTTCCTGAAGGATGAGCAATTTCGTAATATCGTGGTGAACCGGCCATTGGCGGCATTTTTTGGCAAACCGGAAGGAGAGATAATCGGAAAAAGCGATTTTGAGCTGATGCCGACAATTGTTGCTGAAAGATGCCGGCATACGGATATGGAAGCGCTGCTAAGCAAGTCTGTTGTCGCTTCAGAAGAGGTTATAGGAAACGGGTTTTATGAAACGCTCAAATTTTCAGTGGACCTGGGCGGGGGTAAAACCGGCGTAGGCGGCTTTATCCGCAATATCACTGAACGCAAGCGGATGGAAGAAGAACTGCTCGAATCCCGCCGGAGATTGGCAGACATCATCGAGTTCCTGCCGGATGCCACATACGTCATTGATAAAGACGGAAAAATTGTCGCCTGGAACCGGGCTATGGAAACCATGACCGGTTCCAGGAAGGAAGATATGCTCGGAAAAGGCGACTACGAATATGCATTGCCTTTCTATAGGCAGAGAAGACCTACCCTGATTGATTGCGTTCTGCACCCGGATAAGAGGATGGCGGTGCTGTATCCGAATGTGCATATGGCAGGAGACATTATTTCTGCGGAAGCCGTTATATCAAATATGCCGGGCGGCGACATTTATTTATATGCCGCGGCGTCGGCTCTCCGCGACTCCAGGGGTAATGTGATTGCCGCCATAGAGTGCCTCCGCGACGATACGGAACGCAAAAAGTTGGCAGAGCGGTTAAATCGTGCGGAAAAGATGGAAGCTTTGGGCGTTCTGGCCGGCGGTGTCGCCCATGACCTTAATAATGTCCTGGGCGTCCTGACCGGTTACTCCGAACTGCTCGTGGAAATGATGCCCGAAGGCAGCACTTCGAGAAAGTTTGCCGATAATATATTGCAATCCAGCGTAAAAGGCGCTGCAATTGTCCAGGATCTTCTAACTTTGGCCAGAAGAGGTGTGGCCGTTGCGGAAGTAGTCGAGATGAATAAGGTTATTCTCAATTACCTCAAAACGCCGGAGTTTGAAAAGTTGCAGTACTACCATCCGGAGGTGGAAATTCGAACGGAGCTGGACGATGAGCTTCTCAATATCAACGGTTCTCCCGTCCACCTGGCCAAGACAATTATGAATCTTGTTTCCAATGCCGCCGAGGCAATTTCCGGCAGGGGCGCAGTGATGATAAGAACGGAAAATTGCTATCTGGACCATCCCATCAAGGGTTATGAGGAGATGAAGGAAGGTGATTATGTGGTCCTGACGGTTTCCGACACGGGCGGCGGGATCTCCCCGAATGAAATGGATAAGATATTCGAGCCTTTCTATACCAAGAAAGTCATGGGCAGAAGCGGAACAGGCTTGGGTTTGGCCGTCGTCTGGGGAACAGTTAAGGACCACAACGGCTACATTGATGTGCGCAGCAGGGAAGGAAAAGGAACCACCTTTACGCTCTATTTCCCCGTAACCAGAGAAAGAAAGGGTAAAGCGAAAAAAGCTGCGGCCGCTGCCGCCTACATGGGCAGGGGTGAATCTCTTCTGGTTGTGGATGATGTGAAGGAGCAGCGGGAGCTGGCCAGGAACATGCTGGGGCGGCTCGGTTATCGGGTTGAGGCAGTCGCCAGTGGGGAAGAGGCGACAGAGTATCTCCAGAGCAGGCAGGCCGATCTGGTCGTTCTGGATATGATCATGGATCCCGGAATTGACGGGCTGGAAACCTACAGGCGGATATTGGAAATCAACTCCGGGCAGAAGGCGATCATAGTCAGCGGTTTTTCAGAAACAGACCGTGTGCGCAAGACCCAGGAAATGGGCGCCGGCGAATTTGTCCGCAAACCCTATGTTCTGGAAAAGATAGGCCGCGCTGTCAAAAAGGAGCTGGAGAGACGATAAACACCGGCAGTTCCTCCAGGGCGTGTTGCATAATTCCAATTCCAAATCAAGCGCTACCTTTGTAGGCATAGCCTGCCCCGGCGCAGGCCGGGGTCGTTGGCTTCCTCAACGTATGTACTATACGCCTCGTCGCCTCTGTCCCCCGCTGGCGGGGGTAGGGGGTGGTTGTCGCCGCGGTATCATCTTTGATTTGGAAATGGAATAAAAAATTATGGCGTCATAACGAACTTTTGTTCATCGCGGGGAACGTACCATTTGATGAAATTGTAATACAGGCCGATGGGGGCGGGCTCAATGCCGCGAAAACGTTTATTGATGATGGTCAATTCGTCCGGTACATAGAGAAAGGTATAGGGTTGATCTTCCGCCAGGATTTCCTGGAAGCGGTCATAATATTTTTTCCTTTCCTTTTGATCGAAAGTGCTGCGGCCCCGCTCCAGCAGTTCATCCACTGCGGCGTTTTGATAAGAAATGAAATTCAATTCTTCCGGCGCCGTCTTGCTGGAATGCCAGACATCATAGGCATCGGGGTCAGGAGGGATCGTCCAACCCAGAATAACGGCGTCAAAACGCCGTTTATTGATGAAATCATTAATAAAAGCGGCCCATTCGAGCACCCGGATTTTTACCGATATGCCCACTTCCGCGAGTTGCCGCTGAATTATCTCCGCGCATTTCTGCCGCGTTTCATTGCCCTGGCTCAAAACCAGTTCAAAAACAAACGGCCTGCCGTCCTTTTCCAGAATGCCGTCGCCGTTGGCATCCTGCCAGCCCGCTTGCAAAAGAAGCGCCCGGGCTTTTTGCGGATTGTAATTATAGATTTTTACATTTCCGTTATAGGCCCAGGTACCCGGCTTGAAAGGCCCGGTTGCCGGTTTCCCCAGACCTAAAAGTACGCCGCTGATGATCTCTTCTTTATTAATTGCATACGACATGGCCTGTCTTACCCGTTTGTCGGTAAAAAGCGGGTTTTTCAAATTATATCCCAGGAAAGTATAGGCGAAAGCCAAATGCCGGTATTTGTTGAAATTGTTCCGAAATAATTTATTTTCCGTCTGTCTGGTGAATTGCAGGGGGGACAATCCGGAAATATCGATTCCCTGACTGCGCAGTTCCAGAAAGAGTGTCGCCATATCCGGAATAATGCGGGTAATATAACCGTCTATATAAGGTCTGCCTTCAAAGTAATTGGTATTGGAAACCAGGACAATTTTCTGACCGGCCACCCATTCCTTGAACTTGTACGGGCCGGTGCCGATCGGATGGCGGGCAAGCGGGCTGCGGGTAATATCGATGCCCGCCAGCAGATGCCGGGGCAGAACCGCCGCTCCCCAACTGATGAGCGCCGGAGCAAAGGGTTTATCATACGTCACCCGGAAGGTGTATTCGTCCAGGACTTCCGCTTTTTTTACTTTCAGAAAATCACCGGCGTAAGCCGTGGGAGTTTTCGGGTCAATCGTCGCCTGATAGGTAAAAAGCACATCGGCGGCGGTGAATGGTTGGCCGTCGTGCCATTGGACGCCTTTGCGTAAATGGAAAGTGAGAGCTAAACCGTCTTTAGAGACATCCCATGATTCTGCCAAATCTCCGGTAATGTTCATGTTTTTGTCGTATTTGACCAGGCCGTTGTAGATCATGCCGGCAATGTCGTGGGAGGGTTTGTCGGAGGCCAGAAGCGGAATCAGGTTGCTGGCGTCGCCTATGCCGCCGTGGACGATGATATCCCCATAGGCCTTCTCTTTTGGCGTGCGGTCATTCGTCTCTTTAGTTGTCGGTGCGTTGTTGCAGGCGACGACAAGAAGCGCGGCAGTAAAAAGGAATGTCATGAGACGTAATTTTAGCATTGATAGTTTCACCTTTATTTTGTTGCAAACGTACCTCATTTAAGGCAGAATGAAAAGAGAAAAATACATCATGAAATCAAGCACAATGATAATTGAACCCGATATTTCGAGATGTAAGACATGGCGGAGCGAACAAAATGAAACCTATCCGTTGGCGACAAAAACAGGATAATCTGAGGCTGCAAGCCGCCGGCAGTGGGGAAGTGTTGGTTGATGCAATTAAAAATTTCGGTCTCAACGGCGATACTAATCAGGCTGCGGCCATTGCTCTGTACGCCATTCTTTCCGCCATTCCACTGTACATCCTGTCCATTGTTGTTGCGCAGTACATGTTCGATTCTTATCCAGCTTTCCAGGAGTACATTACCGAAGCCATTATCAACGGTTTTTTTTCGGAAAAACTGCTGGCGCAGCTCGGCCAGATTGATCAGAAAAAGAATGTTCTGGGGTGGGCCGGTGTGCTGGGACTGGTCTGGCTTTCCGCCGCGATTTTTGATTCCTTGGCTACGGCCCTGAATGTCATTTTCCGTTCCCCTAAAAAACGCAATTTTTTTGAGGCGAAGCTTACGGCGATGGCCATGATTCCGCTGGCCTGGCTGGTGGGCATTGCCTCTGTCGCGATCAGTTATGTCATGGCGCTGCTGGTTGCTCAGCCGGTCTTGCTCATGGAGTCTCTCGGTATTTCAGTCTCGACCGCGTCCGCCTTCCTGCTGGGCTATATCGTACCGTATTTAATCACGACTCTCTTTTTGATTGTTCTTTACAGGGTAATTCCGACGGCCAGCATTCAACCGGCCGTTGTGATAGCGGGCAGCGCCGTCTGCGCATTACTGCTGGAAGCAGCCAAACAGTTTTTCGCCTGGTATGCCGCCAACTACACCCGCTACGATGTGATTTTCGGATCTCTGGAAGCAGTAGTCATTCTCGTTGTCGGCGTATTTTATATTGCTTTAATCTTTCTGTTCTGCGCGGAGATGATTTCTTCTTATCAGCGGCGTGATATTCTTCTGCTCGAAGAAGCGATACTCAAATCCCGCAGGACGAAAATGAAAGTCGACGAACGTCTTTTTAAGAAATTTGGCCGCGTCTATGAGAAAGGCAGCATCATCTTTCATGAAGGCGACGGCGGAAAGGAAATGTTTTATGTGCTTTCCGGTCGCGTTCACCTGGAAAAAAATGTTGGTTCTCAGGTGAGAAAAGTACTGGCGGAAATAAATCCCGGCCAATATTTCGGCGAAATGGCTGTACTGATTGATATTCCGCGGTCGGCAACAGCGCGTGTCATTGAAGACAGTCAAATCGCAGTCATTGACGGTAACACTTTTCATGATCTGATGAGAGAGAGCCGGGATGTGGCCATGCATATGCTTCAAGAATTTTCCCGCCGTTTGAAAAACTCCAATCAGGCCGTGGAAGAATTGGCCAGCCTGCGTACTCGCCTGATTATCATCCTTTATTTTCTGGAAAATCCCGGCGTCATAATTGCTAAGCATTTACTGCAGCTTGCCCAACTGACCGGAAAGCCGCCGGCGGAAATTCGCGAGTTGCTGAATAACCCGGTGCTGCGGGATGCGTTTATCATCCGGGAGGACACTCTGGTGGAAGTCGTGCGGGAAAAAATTTGGCGGCTGCTGGAGGCGGAGACGTCGGCAAAACAGGCACTGGAAGATATGGGCAAAAGCTGATTACATTTTTTTCGCGGCAATCATTCGATGCTTGCGCTTGCCGCTGTGCGGCTGCAAACGGGCAAGGCGGCTTTAGCTGGAATAAGGAACGGCGCGTGATTGGAAGTGAAATAATCCGGGGTGCGTTGGATAATTGCGGCGACAGCGGGATGCCTTTTAAACGTCCGCTCCAAAAATCGGCGCACATCTGCACGCTGCCAGCCCAGGGGATGAACGAAGTCTTTGTACAAAGACAAATCCCCGTCGTAAAAAGTCAGGGTCTCCAGATCTGGCGCCTCGGCGCTCAATACCGGCAAATTAAAAATCGCCAGGTTCAAAAAATCGATGCAATCGTGGTGCTCGACGGTGAAGGACAAGGTTTTCCCGGCGCTTTCTGCAGTTTCCGGCGGCGTGCCAAAGAGCAGATAAACGTAGGCGGCGATGCCGGCCTTTTTGATTGCTTTTAATGCCCGCGAAACCGTCGGCAAATCAATTCCCTTGTGAAGCGCATCCAGCACCGCCTGATCGCCCGATTCGATGCCGAGTTTGAGCATGGCGCAGCCGCTGTTTTGAAGTGAACGGCAAAAATCCTCATCAGTCAAATGGGGGGTGATTCTCGTAAATCCGTACCAGGGAACGCCGGGGCTGTTTTGGGCCAGAGTCTTGAGGATGGCCGGGCTTACGGCGTTGTCCACCAGATGAATCAAACCGGGATGCATCTGGCTGCCGAGGGTTTGCAACTGAGACAGTACCCGGGCCGGGGATAGCGGAAAATAGAAGCTGTCTTCGGCCTTTTCGGGGCAGAAAGAACACTGCCGCCAGTAGCAGCCCCGCGCCGTGCAGAAAGGCAGTATCGGGACGGGTGAAAGGTAATCATGAACGGGAAGGCTCCGGTAATCGGGCTGCGTGTCGATTTTTCCATCTTTGCACCCGAGCAAATCCAGCAGCCGCTTTTCACCGGCCCCCGCGACAATTTCATCAATCAGACCGCCGAAAACATTTTTATTGCCTGTTATCTTTGCCCACGAAGTTGTCAGAGATCCGCCCAGCATGATTTTTTGACGAGGATTCCGGCGGCGGATAAATCCGATCATGGCGAAGGTGCAAAGCGCCTGGCTGAGATAATTCATGGAAAATCCTATGAATTCAGGGTTTTCTTTCAAGGCGTTTTCCAGGCGGAAGGCAAAGTAGGGGAAAAAAAGATTGTTCTGTGGCGTTTCGGCGGCCTTCAGCAAGTCACAGCTTTTAACGGGGGTTAAAAGTGCATCGCGATAATCGGCCAGAGACAGATCAATGCTGTAAGCTTTTCCCGCCCGGCTGATAAGACGATTGATGTCGGCGACAGCGCGCTGGTAGCGGCTCCTGCTCTGGTAAATTTTGCCGTCGCGCAAAGCGGATAGATTCTTTTCCCGGTGCTTCCAGGCGCGGGCGGTCCAACGGTCATTTTTCCCAGTTACCGGAACCGGGTCGGTTATCAGATAAAGAAGACCCTCCAGATTGACGTCTATTATTTCGTGCCCGATGCCGTTTGCCTTAAGGCAGCCGGCGAGTTTGGCGAGGCCGGCCGGCGGTTCGGCGGGTTTGCTGACCGGTGGATGAATCAGAATAATTTTCGGGTGCATATGATAAGTTTTCCGGACTGCCGGAAGTCAAGTTCTTTCAAGAAATATTCCTTCTTCAGGCGCTTGTCTATTATGCAATGCCTGCTAATGCAAGGCTATTTTGCGGCCAATATTCCAGCTTGACATGGGCAGGCATTGTCGGCAAAATGGATACAATATTCAAAGTAAATTAGACATTACGGTATTTCAAGGTAATTGCTTTAAGCAAGTTGCCTTCCAAATCCCCCTTTTCGTAAAGGGGGATACAGGGGGATTTTTGTTACACTTT
>Ga0302250_1002286_pt1 | contig 12207 bp, 9 predicted proteins | sample AAG_RA_Asp_MG_FD_193536 | JGI IMG/M metagenome (GOLD analysis project Ga0302250, IMG submission 193536) | Enriched activated sludge microbial communities from anaerobic digester in WTTP, New Holstein, Wisconsin, United States - AAG_RA_Asp | ecosystem: Engineered > Bioreactor > Anaerobic >... | reverse complement strand
GCTTCCTATCTTGGCCGACTTTCTTAGCCTTCCGCTTTCCATGATGGTCGATGAAGATCCACCAGATTCCCGAATTGGCTGGCTTCTCTCTAACTTTGACCGCCATTCACTCCTCCTGTGAGGTATCTGAGACTAGGGTTCCGCTATACGACTTATCAGAAGTTCGGTTGCTATCTTCTCGTGATCATTTTACCCAATCTGGACAGGCCTCTCTTAAGAAGTCATCCATATCGCGCTTCCGCTTGCGGCTCTGCTCCCTTCTTCGCCAAGTTGCCAGCACAATGCCGAAGCATTCACCTGGGATATCAGTCGCCCATTCTCGAAATTCAGAATTACCTCCCTTTTCATAAAGGTAGAGCCCTTTTAGCACACCCATGCAGTAGAGTGTTTCTGCAATATTCATTTCTAATCTATGGTAATTTTCGATCTGATCAAGGAAAGGCGACAGTTGCTCTTCGACCATTTCCATAGCCATCTCGTCCGGCGAAGAGTATCCGTCACGGTTGGGACCGGACCTGTCCCAAAGCTCATGAGCATCGATGGAATCAAGGGTGAACAAGACATCCTGAGCAACTTCGTCGACGTCGACACCGCAAAGCATCTTTTCGACTTCCGCCATGATCATCCTACGAAGATCGCCACCCCTATCCCAAAGTCTCTCTAAAATCTCAGCGGCTTGTTCAACAGAGATGCTGGCGAGTATATCTTTCATCTGCTCCTATCCTGCTTTGTAGACACCCGTTGCCATGATAATGGAATAGAAGAGAATCTGCTTGATGGATCTGAGTCCAGAGCGAATTTCAGCTGTCACTTCTTCCGTCGTTGTTAACATCGGTTTCGCCGACGGCCTTGTTGACCTTCTTGCGCATTGCGACAAGAAAATCAAGGCCGATGGATTCCTCCAACTTGTCTACTGCCCGGCGTGTCGGGCCGGTTTGAGTCATGATCCTCCCCGCTGATACAATATTGTCCTGCCAAAGTTCCCCGTCTCGAGACCAGGAGACCTCACTCAGTCGATTTACGACTTCTAACCAGTCCGGCACTTCGTAGGTGATCAAGTCATGGCCCAATGCCCCGAGGACATTGAGTCCCGTCCCATTAAGGCAAATCCAACCCTCTGCACGGTATTTTGGAATTAGACTTTTCTTTGGAGAATCTGGAGCTATACTTGCAATTTCTTTAAGGATTGGTATTGCTTCCGTGAATTGATTTACATATTGAACGTATTTAGCCAAGTATTTATCATAATGTTCTTTTTCTTCCAGCTGTTCCTTAGCTCGCCTCTCAAAATCAGCATCCGTCGGCGACCCACGCATGAGAAGCTGCTTAATCAATTGTCTCACTTGGTTGGCCAGGAATAGATTGCTTGACACCTTGCTGAGAGTCTTGCTGGTTGTATCTATTTTTCCCCTGAACAGTGGGCATTGGGATATTATGTCGCTCAGTATGCGGTTGGCTGGATTTCTCATATCAAACACTGACAACATGCTTTTTGGAAGTGATTTGGTCTTTGAGCAATCTGCGAAATCTTGATGGATTTTCATCATGTTATGCTCACAGGTTATCATAACAGCGATACTGTCATTTCTCAGTTGCTCTGCTTTTTCTGGTGATTCTTTATCTAGCGTGCGTAACGCTTCAATTAAGCCATGTACACGATGTTGTCCATCGGTAATAGAGAAGTTCACACCAATGGGTATAACCATATATCCTGCCTTGAAATAGCCACCTCCATGCACCGTATGGACATTAACTGCTTCTTGTACGTTAAGAGTCAGTGATGGAATGATATAGTCAGAACTTGTGTTGTCAATAATATACTTGGCGATCTCATTGACGTGCTTGCGTTCAAGCGGTCGATTTATCGACTTCAATGTATCTTGAATGCCACCTCCTTTTAATACAGAATTCGAAACGAGTCGATTTTGAACAAACACAATAGGCAGGGCACCAGACAAGAAGAGTCTGTTGCCCTGCTTTGCCAAGGTCACTGGAAATGTATAGCCTCCGGTGCTAGCCGATTCTTGGTAGGCACTGCTTTGCGCATCTTCGAATGTAGCGTGAGTATGAACTCTGACCTTCCCGTGTGACTCATACGATTCATTCATCTTCGCTCCTCTCTTGACTGACAAAAAACGCATTTTTTTGCCCCAGGGACTACCCGAATCCTCTCAGGAGGAATGACTTTCCCACAGCGCAGGCAATATGAAGATCCCAAATGTCTCTGCGGTAGAGACTGGAGAATCCGGTCGAAGATCAATCTGACCAATAAATGTTCTTCGTCCTCCACCTCTGTTGGCTCTATCACAGACACCGCCGACGCAGTCCCCTGACCTGATACCACCAAAAAACCCAAGCGGTTTTGGGAACTTAAAATGTTATTCCATGTCGTGTACAGTGAGCATGGCAGTGTCGGACGAAGTTGAAAAACCGCCAGGCCTTCGCTGTAAACTGATGGAAATCTGGCTGCTGCGAGAAGGCGTGGAATCAGACCATAGAAGACCAAATCCTTACTCTTTATGTCCCCTCCACCAATGTCCAGAACCATTCCACCGCTAACTGCAGCCGATTTTTCAGCACAGATCTGTGCTTCGCGGTCAGACGAATGGCAAAATAGATTTATTGTGGTTTCGAATGTGTTCATGAAGCCCTCCCCGTAATCGCAAACTACAATAATCAACGCGTTACGTCAAGAATAAAACGTTACATATGTAAAAAAATAACGTTCATTTATCTTTTTCCCGTTTCTTTGTGAAGGTCAAGAAATGATCTGAATCCTTCTCTGACCCCACTCTTCATCTCTGTGCCTTGTTGTTTGATCAAACGACCCTTCTCGACCCTTGCCAACAGTCGACAACTGTGCCAATAATCACACAATCGGAAAGCTGTGGAACGGTCACAGCCCATCAACTCGCTGCCTCAGAGAGAGTGCCAAGTGACAGTTGGACACAATGGTATCCAGTTAGTCGGGTTAGAGTGAGTCGAATTTGATGAGCTGTACGTAGTCAACTTGGGCGGGCTATCAAACTCTCGGGGATGAAATCCAAGACGAAAGCGAACGACGGTTATTGGCGAAAACACAACTGGCTCCGAATTGCGAAAAACTCATTGAATTGGCTCTGGAGTATGCATTTAATATCGCGGAGCACATGAAGCCAGGGGGTTCGCGGTCTTATGTGGGAATAGCGACGTAGAATATGCTAGAAAAGAATTTCGACGTGCCGTTCATTGCGGACCTTGCCCTCCGGGAGAAGCAGATCCAGCAATACTACCGACCTATAATCGCGGTGCACAAGTGGTTTGCCCGGCGGCCTGGAACATTGTTTCGGGGGTTGCTTTTGTCTGAGTTCTCAGGCGATCCGCTGCGTGAGGCGTTTTTTCGGGCAAACCAGTTTTCGGATAAGGAAATTGCAGATCCCTTTATGGGGGGTGGCACACCGCTGCTCGAGGCAAATCGCCTCGGATGCAATGTGATTGGGTTTGATATCAATCCGATGTCCTACTGGATCGTGAAACAAGAAATCGACCATCTCGATGTCGATCGCTACACCAACTCCGCTTATTCGGTAAGACAAGCCCTGGCGAAGGAACTGGGACACCTTTACAGAACGCGGTGTGTCTGCTGTGGAACTGAAGACGCCCACGTCAAGTATTTCCTTTGGGTGAAGCTGACAAAGTGCCGCCAATGCCAACATGATATCGATCTGTTTCCTGGTTATCTGCTCGCCGGAGACTCCCGCCATCCGAAAAACGTGTTCGTTTGTTCCACCTGCGGCCAATTGACGGAAACCGTTGATCGAAGAGCACCCGGTTCTTGCCGTCATTGCTCCGCCGGGCTAAGCCAGCATGGGCCCGCCAGGCGAAATCGCTGCACTTGCCCTCAGTGCGGAACAGTCAATTCTTTCCCCGATCCGAGTCTTGGACCTCCCTCTCATCGTCTGTTTGCGATCGAGTATTACTGCCCCTCCTGCAAAGAAAGGCACGCCGGCCGATATTTCAAAGTGCCAGACTCCAACGACCTGGCAAAAGTTCGAGAAGCAGAGCAAGAATGGGTGGAAACGCGTCCCACATATGTGCCGGATGACGAAATTCCATCCGGTGACGAGACCAACCGCCTACATCGATGGGGGTACCGGCAATACCACGAAATGTTCAACGCTCGGCAGCTTCTTGGCTTGGAAAAGTCTTCACGACTCGTCGCTCAGATAGCAGATGAGCGCGTACGGAACGCACTGGCGACCAACGTCTCCGATCTATTGCGTTATCAAAACATGTTGTGCCGCTATGACACCATGGCCTTGAAGTCTCTCGACATATTCTCCGTACACGGTTTTCCGGTCGGCCTTATACAATGCGAATCGAATCTATTCGGAATCATTGACGCGAGTAAGAACATATGCATAGGGAGCGGCGGTTGGGCAAACATCATTGAGAAGTTCCGCAAGGCGAAGATCTATTGCGACCAGCCTTTCGAGGTGAAACATCGTGGAGGAGTCAAGCAAATCATCCCGATCATGGGAGAATGGATCGGAGATCGCTTGAGCCGTGACGGAAAACAAGAAAGGCGCGAGGTCGACATCCGCTGCGAGGATGCCGCAACAGCTGAACTCCCTCCGGCTTCTCTGGATGCAGTAGTCACCGATCCACCCTACTTTGGAAACGTCCAATACGCCGAATTGATGGACTTCTGTTATGTCTGGCTCCGCCGGCTAGTCGGATCCCATCAGCCGGCGTTCACTGCACCATCTACCCGAAATCCTCGTGAACTGACCGGCAACGAAGACATGGGAAGAGGATTGAACCATTTCGCGGAGGGGATCTCATCCGTTTTCCAACGAATGGCGCACGCTCTCAAACCTGGTGCGCCCCTGGTCTTCACCTATCATCATAACGATCTAAACGCGTATTATCCTATTGCAGTGGCAGTTCTGGATTCGGGCCTGACGTGTTCCGCTTCGTTCCCGTGTCCGGCGGAAATGGGTGCATCCATCCACATCAATGGCACAGGATCCTCAATCATTGACACCATTTTCGTGTGCCGATCAACGGGCTCGGTGTCCAGAAAGTTGGTAGTTTCTTCAACCGAGGCAGTGGCTAACCTTGTACTGCATGACCTTGAAAATCTCAGGGATGGCCATGTGAATCCGACACGGGGGGATGGGAGATGTATCGCCTATGGCCATCTTATCCGTCTTGCGATATGGTCTCTCCGCACAAGATGGAACAGGAACGACACAATCACCAGGCGCATCGCCAGGATAGCGGAATGGATACAGGACTTCGGTGGATGGCTTGAAGTTGAAAAACACCTTCATGAATCCGACGCGCTGCACCCGGGCGTACCCCTTTTCGCAGTTCGTGAGAGCAGCCATGATTATGGAGTCGATGATGCCGACATTTCCTTTTGAAGCTCCACCGGCAGAGATTCAGAGGGACGCCGAGCGTTATGTGGATGCAGTGTTCGCGTGCCTCGAATCGGAGTTTCTGGTATTGCCTAAGGGCACTGGTTTCGTGGAATATCCGGTATTCGAGCTCGGCTATGAGGCTTTAAAAGCGGCGACCAACGGCTTTGCTGAGATGACACCGGAAAGGGTCATTCTCGTAACAGTATCCGAGCCCATCTCGATCATCGTCTTGCGATCGATGCTCGGGCTGACACCACCTGAATGGGGTTATCTCACCACCCAAGAAACTGGAACGATTGTAACCCAAGGTTTCATCCGCTCTCTTGACCGAAAGGTGAGAATGGCTCCGAAGACGCCACTGAAAGCCAATGGCGTCATGCATGAAAGGCTCAAGGCGCTGGTGGAAACCGCGTGTCATTTGCTTTCGGAAGCTGTTCCAGAAGTGGAAGATGATCAACTGCACCGACTGGATAAGGCCGACACGAAAAGAGGAACGGAGAGTATCAGAAATCTCGCCGGAATGGGTGTCCCTTACGCCATGCTTCTCTACGAACGCTTTCTGGGCAGGCCGTTCGCGGGCCATCGTGACTCGGTCAGCGAACTGGTGGGGGATAACCTTGAGTCTGCCATTGAGGAGGTACTCACAGGGGCAGGCATCAGCTTTCGTAAGACGAAGCGCGCGGAACGCATCGAAGGCTTTGACCAGGCACCGGATTTCATCATCCCGAGTGAATTCAACCCACAGGTCGTTATTGAAGCCAAGATCACCGAAGATGACGGTACAGCCAGGGACAAAGTGACACGCATCCAGCACCTTGGTGAATTGAGTCTGGCGGGTCGCTCCCAGGATAATCCGAAGTATGAAGTAGTGGCTTGCATTGGCGGCCGGGGCTTTGGGGTGCGGCGCGAAGACATGAAGAAGATGATCCTATCGACCAGGGGGAAGGTTTTCACTCTAAAGACGTTGGACCGTCTTGTCGAAAATACCCGACTCAAAGAATTCCGAACAAAGACATAACGCAACACGGCATTAGGATGGGGGCCGTGCGAAACGATCTCGCGTGATCGTGTGCACGCAGATACTTCCTTATCGCAGTACTCACGTTTTTCTTGATTTTCGATTCCGCCTGCTTGCTCCGACCTCTTCCTGACCCACGAAAAGCCACATTGGATCAGCGGATATCTACGCCCATCGTGAAGCAAGAGCGCGGAGATCGTCTCTTTACATGGTTTGAGGCTGTGAACTACGGCCCTCTTTCTTCATGGGCTCGGCAAGCGTCGGCAAATCTCTGATCCTTTCCCCGGACTTCTCCTCGGCCAGACGGAGCTCATAAAGCTTTTGCAGGTTCATCCAGAATTCGGCGCTGGTTCCGAAGAAATGTCCGAGGCGCAAGGCCGTATCGCCGGTTACGGCGCGTTGCCGGTTCAAGATCGAGGTTATGCGGTTCGTTGGTACCTTAAGTTGACGAGCCAATTCGGCTGCGCTCATGCCGAGCGCTTCAAGCTGTTCGGCGGGATGTTCGCCGGGATGTATGGCAGTGCGTCCCATGATCCACCTCAATGGTAATCGATGATTTCGACATTTACTGGCCCCGGGGACCCCTTTGGTCACTCGAAACAAATTCGCCATTGATCATTGATCCGGATGCTGTATTGGCGTAACCGTTCACCGACCAGAGAGGTAAGTTATGCCAGGAGAGAAGGTCTTGGCCGCTCCTGGAAAGCAGCTTCCATGAGGTCCGTAAGGAAATGGAAAGGGTTTTTGCCACGCAGTTGACAAGTTCTGGTCACGGTGAGAATCCTCTCGGTGAAACGTTCGCCGGCTTCGGACTGGTTGCCGAAACAGAGTTTTCTCCACTGGACGGCCGGGCGGATGGCCTGTTCGGCGGCATTGTTTGTCGGCTCGACTCCCTCGTGAGTGAGGAAAGTGAATAGATGGTTCCAGTTATCGAGCAATCGTTTGGTGCGAGTGCGTACGTCTCCATCCGGGCTGTTCAGGTACTTTTGGCAGTACTTCTTCATGCGAGCCCGCATGAGAGTGGTGGCACTCAGGAGTTGCTCGCGGGTGATGTAGCCTTCTCGAAAAGCATGCCAGCAACCGAAGATCTGCCCCACTTCCTTGAGCATATTCCTCGAGAATATGTAGGCATCCGGACTGGCACGCCCATCCTTGAGAGCCTTGAGTTTTCGGATGATGTGAGCCCAGCAAAGCTGGCGGAGTCCTTTCTTGTGGTAGGAAGCGTAGGCCGAATGGTCGTCGGAGGTGATTACCCCGTTGAAAACATCCCCAAGAACGGATCTGATTACCTTGGCTCCTCGGCTGGCAGCGATGCAAAAATACACAACCAGAGGAGAAACGAAGACCCAAAGATAGCGGCGATGCCCTTTGCACTTCCACCCGGTCTCGTCAGCATTGAGGTTGCCGGATTCGGAGAGGGTCTGCCTTGCCTCCTCTGAGGCAATCTCCAGCTCCGGACCGACCCGCTCGATGCAATTGCACACGCTTCCCAGGCACAGAGTCAGGCCGAAGAAGGTGTTCATGATCTCGACTATGCCCCTTCTGCCGATCTTGTGGTTCGAGGTGAGGTAGGCAATGGCCCCATGGACGGCAGGGCCGAACTGGCTGTTTGCAACTTCAGGAGGAAGCTCGGCCCGTGTCCTGTGGCCACAGGTGCATCTCAGTTCATGACAGCGGTGCTCCTCCATTATAGGTTTGATCTTGGGTAGCTCAAAAGTCTGGTATCTTTCGGGACCGGAAGTCACCGCGCAACTTTCCGGGTCCAGAGGAGCTCCACACTTGCCGCAGGCACGAGGGTAATGTTCATGGACTTTATTCATCTCCTCAACTGGAAGCAGTTCTCTCTTGTGACCCTTGTGGCCTTTCTGGCCTCCAGCAGACCGAGAGGATTTCTTCTTCTTCGGTTTGGCCACCTTGGGACCATCAGAGGAAGGCGGCTTAGAGGAGTTGGTGGAATTGGTTGAGAGGGAGGCGATCTTCCTTTCCAGGGTGATCACTTGCTGCGAGAGGGACTCTATCCGGGCATGCAGCTCCAGGAGTGTCTTGACCACCGTCTCCTTGCCGGCTTCGAAAATAAGCTCGGCTTCCCGGATGTCCATAAGTCCTCACAAAATGTGGATCGCAATGAAATGGTTCGCTTCTCACAGTGTTGGACTTTCCTATTATCAGAGAATGTGCTGCTTGTCCCGTCCAAAATTGCGGGTTTGAAAAAAAACTTTGGTGAACGGTTACCAAACGCCAACTGATTCTAACAGCCGCCATCGAGGAGGCGGTTGCTTATATGGAAGAAAGAAAAGAGTTTGCAGCGTCGTCCTGTGACAGACTGCTTAAGGCGCTTCAGTCGTTCGGCCTGTCTCCAGACAATCAGATGATTGCGATCCTTGATCGGTTATCAGCCGATCCAACCGCCTGGAAAGAATTCAAGGATATGTACAACAAGTGGCTGGACGTGCAAATCATTTCTCTGGCCAATCGAACCAGGGCGAGTCTTACCTATAAAACAGGACGTCTCGGATGTGACCGTAGATTTAGCGCCTTGGTGTCAATGATCAGAACCGAAAACAAAGCAACCCTTGTCCGTCAAGCGATGGATGGCCTGAGGAAGATTCAGGAGGAAAACCCATCTCTCTATGAGTTGCTAACGGTCGGTTACAGAGGCTGGTACTTTGAAAGGAATTGGCTCGATGGCATTGGCGGAAAGAACAATTCCCTTGTGGAAAATCGAATCGACACACTCAAGAACAATTATGAAAAGATTGAGTGGCTCTACGATCATCTGGAAGACAATCTTTCTAGGGCGTCTCTCAACGCCCTGATTACCAGTTGGCTCACCTTTTCGATGCAGGACGCGCTCAATCTGTCCGTTTATTCGACGATCAATGGAGTGATGAATCCTGATATCTTTCCTGTATATGATAACGAAGTTTTCGTGGATTGCGGCGCGTATGTCGGAGATACGATTGCTGAATTTGTAAATGAATTTAATAATCATTACAAATCCATTCACGCCTATGATATTTCGGAATCAACAGTCACGCTAATGAAAGAGAACCTCAAGAACCTTCCCCATATTGTCTTCCATGTCAAGGGAGTTGCCGACAAGATGGGCGAGCTTTTGCTCGCTGGCGTTGACGCGCCCTTCCATGGAAACCGCCTGGTTGAGCAAAGCGGATCGTCGAGAGTCCCGATAGTCAAACTTGACGACGATATAAAAGATCCGATCACTTTTTTGAAAATCGACGTCGAGGGGCTCGACAAGGAAGCCCTGGACGGCGCAAGAAATCACATCATAAAATATCACCCGAAGATACATATCGACACCTACCATAAGCTGGTCGATTTGTTTGAGGTGCCTCTTTTAATTCATCGTATGGATCCTACCTACCGGTTTTATCTGAGGCTGACCAATTCACTGGATAAGCCTTTGATGTTTGCGACAACCTGTATATACGCCATTTGAGGGAGATTTCGAGTGCGAATATCTATTTGTCTTATCGAACCCGAGGGGTATAAATACTCACACTTCCTGTACGACTCTTGCAAGTACTTGTGTTATACCATTGAGGCCAACGGATATGACTGTTGCATCGTCAGAAATACGTTTTATTCTGACCGCATTAATATCATTCTGGGTTCCCATAATATTATTGATCCTTCCACAGTTGAACAAATTGAACGAGCAGGGGAATATGTGATCGTTCAGAGCGAGCTGTTGCGGGAAGGCGGAATTGCGGGCTGGTCGTATCAATCTTCCTTCGAAAGAATCTATGTCCCTCTCATGCGGCGGGCTGCTGCCGTTTGGGATGGTATTGAATTGAATAGAAAATCTATCCAGAAGCTTGGCATCGAAGCAGACTTTGTCCCCAGATTCGGTTACTTACCTGCAATGGAAGAAATAACACATAAGAAACGAAAGGATATCGATTTTCTGTATTATGGATCGCTAACGCCGCATCGGAAAAAACTAATAGAGGCCTTGAAGGCGCGAGGCGCGAATGTTGTTTGTATTTTCGATGAAGCGGCAATCTTCAGAAACGACTACATCGCCAGAACCCGCATTCATCTATCACCAATGCAAGGTCCCGGAGCGGACCAGATTCCAACGCGATTATTGTATTTGCTAAACAATCGATGTCTAGTCGTTTCTGAACAATGCAGAAATCAGGATTGGGTTGATCAGTGCTTTCTGTCCGCTGAAACGGGCCGATGGGTAGATCTTTGCCTGGAAACAATCCAACGATCGGATTTGGATCAACTGGCGGATCAATTCTTTGAGCGCTACAAGAAACTGGACATGACACCTCTTTTCCGGCCTCTGCTTGAGAAGCTGGAGGCGAAAATTACATTGGGAGACGGGAACGTATTCGTTGCGAAGCCGTTATCCAGGCTTGCACATCTTCTTTCTGAATCGACTCCATCCTCTGAAGAACAAGGACAATCTGTAGGGCAGGAGGCTGTCGCCAGGCTTGATGCGCTTCTGAAAACCTCCCCAACAGATTCCTTCTCCGTGAAAAGTTCCAGAGGATATGAGCATCCAGCTTCGTTATTGTCTCTGGGGCAAGATACTGTCTCTGTGCCGCTTTTTAAGGAGAAGACCGTCTCCGGGCTGACATCCATCATCATTCTTCCTCACAACCGTTTGGATCAAACGAAGAAATGCCTCAAAAGCATCTCCAAGCACACCCCGGAGCCACATGAAATCATTCTTGTGGATAATGGGTCTACAGACGAGACGATCAAGTGGCTGAAACGCCGGGTCAGGGAGAATAGTAACTGGCGACTGATTGAGAACAAGGAAGAACCTGGTTTTGCCAAGGCCGTCAACCAGGGCATCAAGGCAAGTGAGGGGGAGTTCATTCTTCTTCTGAATAGCGATGTTGTTGTTGCTGAAGGTTGGCTGTCGGGGATGCTGGAATGTCTCAACCGCACTACCGACGCCGGTATCGTGGGTCCCATGACCAATCACATCGCCGGTCCGCAGCAGGTGGTTTCGGATGAGTACCGAGCCGTGGATTATCTGGAAAAATATGCTGAAAAATTTCGCGGAAGGTATCGCCATCGACGCATATTGCAAAGAACGATCGCAGGTTTCTGCATCTTGTTCACGCGCACCTTGGCAGAGCAGATAGGACTGTTCGACGAAAGCCTTGGCTCGGGAGATCTGTCAGCTGAAGACTTCTGTCTGAGGGCGGCATTGGAGGGGTATAGGAACTATGTTGCAGGAGATGTTTTTGTGCATCGTTTTGAAGATCGGAACAGCATCGGCAATCAGCCAGATGATGGGTCGATCAAGTCCGGCAACCGAAAGATCCTCGAAAATAAGTGGGTGCTCAGCACTCAAGATCCCCTCGGGAAAAAACTGGCGGTATTGAGAGCCACGGAGGAGGCTACTGAACTCCATCACCAAGGAATCTCCGATAAGGCTGCAGAAGTGCTGATCGACTGTATCAAGATCGCACCCGAGGCGAAGGAAATCTATTTTGAGCTTGGCAGGATTTTTCTTGAGCTGAAGCGATTTGCCGAGGTCCTTGAAGTCTATGAGTCCATGCCTGAATCAGCGAGAGACGAACTGAAGGGTCTTGAGTGCGCGGGATACAGCAAAGAGGGGCTCGGGGTGGACAGTGAAGCCGACAGCTACGCAGAAAGGATGTTGTCGCTTGATCCGGGATATCCGCAGGCAATCAACTTGAAAGGAGTTCTAGCCTATAAGAATGGGGAGACAGAGGCGGCGGAGGATTGCTTCAAGCGGGCGCTCAGGGCGGACCCCGGCTATGGTGAAGCCTA
>Ga0302250_1002280_pt1 | contig 12221 bp, 14 predicted proteins | sample AAG_RA_Asp_MG_FD_193536 | JGI IMG/M metagenome (GOLD analysis project Ga0302250, IMG submission 193536) | Enriched activated sludge microbial communities from anaerobic digester in WTTP, New Holstein, Wisconsin, United States - AAG_RA_Asp | ecosystem: Engineered > Bioreactor > Anaerobic >... | reverse complement strand
CCGGTAGAGTTGTCGATGAAAAAAAAGATAAACCTATGGTATTGTTACTTGGAGAGGATCTGCATGATGATCCTGCCATAGGCAGGCCGGGTGATGATGACACCGACCAGCACACCAAGGATGGTGATGATGGCAAAACCTTTCAGGGTTGAGAGGTCCATCAGGGCGAGCGGGACCATCGCAATGACCACCGTCGCTGCTGCGGCAACAATGATACCAAGTGCCCGGGCAAGCCGCTTGAGATAGAGATTCGGTGAGGGCACCTTCCCCTCGTGCAGGATCTCATCCGTAATGATAACCAGCTGATCAATACCGGTTCCCAGGACTGCAATCAAACCTGCAATAGTGGGCAGATCCATCTGGAATTTGATGGCAGCGATGAACCCGAGCAAGATGAGCACTTCGGATGCGTTGATCAGTACCATCGGGAGCACGATGCCGGGCTCGCGATACCGGTAATAGATCACACAGCCCACAGTGATAAGGGCGAAGATACCGGCAAGGATGCACATCATCTTATAGCGTTCGCCAAGGGGCGCGGATGTGCTTCCCGAACCTGCAACGGCAACATCAACCGGGAGGGCCCCGGCACGCAGGTGGATCTCCAGGCTCGTTGCCTGGTCGGATCCGGCATTGCCGGTACCGGTAGATGCAACCATCCGTCGTGTTGAAGTTGTCTTTAACGATGACGCAAGGTTTGAACTCAACGGGGCCGAATAGACTGTCTTGTTATCAAGGATCATTGCAAGGTAGTGGTTATCCGGATCCTCGGTTGCACCGTACCTGATTGCAGCGTCCTGGAACGCCTGGGCACCTGCTTCACTTAAGGTGAATTCAACACCCCAGGAATTTGTCTGGAGATCTTTCTGGGGTCTCTGGACGCTCGTGATCACATCACCGAAGAGCACATGTTCCGTCTGGTTACCGGTGGTCTGGATCCGGATCTCGAACTTCCCCTGCTTGCCGACAATCTCCTGTGCTTCCGCCATGTCGACACCGGCAAGTTCAACGCGGATATACCGGACGACATTATTTAAACCAGCCAGGGTGTTGACCTTTGCGTCTTTGGTTCCCAGACTATTGATCTTGGTTTCAAGAATCGTCTTTACATGGCTGCCGGTATCCTTGGAAACCCCCTGCTGGTAGCTGGTAAGCTTCCCACCTGCTTCGGCAAACTTCTGCTCCAGTTCTGCCTGGGTGTAATATTTCCGTATCTCGATATGGTTTGCGTCGATCAGTTCGACATCCGCATCAAGGCTGTTTGAGAGTTTGGTGACGAATTCCTGAACCGGTTCATCGGTTGTAAACCCGACTACCTCCGCACGAAGCTCAAGCTGGATCCATGCTCCCTGCTGGAGGTCAAGGCCGTACTGGAGGTTTGTTGCAAGGTTGCCCTTCTCGTCAATGTGCGGTCCGATTGCAACGAGCGAGAGAATGACAAGGATAATCAGCGTTGCAACGCGCCAGTCCGTCAGGATCGCTTTGATTTCAGCGGAATTCATCGTACACCTCCCTTCTGGACGTACCATTTCAGGATGGCCGCATTGGTCAGCCAGGTATTGATGACATCAAAGAGAAGCCCGATGAGAAGCACTGCAGAGATCTCCATGAGAATCTGGATTGAGCCAATCCAGGATACAATAAAGAGGGCGGTGATAGCGGCAAAGGTGGTTGAGGTCATGACGATTCCTGTGTGGAAAGCCCCCGCCAGTTTCTCCTGCAGTTTTCCCTGGCGTTTCAGTACACGGTTCGTCAGGAGGATATCGCTGTCCACAGAGTAACCAATCAGCATAAGCAGGGCTGCGGTTGTACCCAGTGTCAGAGTAATCCCGACAAGGTTCATCGCTGCTGCGGTCATGACGATATCGGCAAAGGCGGATAACACAACGGCAACACTGGGAACAAAGGTCCGGAACGAGAGAAAGACCACGATTGCCATGCCGATAAAGGAAAAGATCAGGGCAATGAACGCCTGGTATTGCAGTGATTTACCGAATGTTTCGCTGATCTGGCTGATGCTGGCATCCGGGTATTTCTGACCGACCAGGGTGACAAGCGATTTGGACTGGGCATCATCCATGGTTCCAAACTTGAGGAACTTCGCATCGTTCATGTCGCTGATCTCGGTGAGGGGATACCCTGCAAAGACAGCACGCAGATCATCCTGCGTATCAGTAGTCCTGATAGTAACCGCAGTGCCTCCTGAAAAATCAAGACCGGGTGTGACCGGCATTCCCGTCGACATCATGTTGAAGCCGATGAAGAGAAGGGAAAGGACCAGGAGTACAAGCGGGATAACTACCAACTGTTTGGGAGAATATTTCTCGATGTTATAGTTGATCAATCCCATGTCTTACTCATCTGTTGATGCACGATTAAATAGTTATCAGGTCGTTCCGGTGAAAGCGATCTATTCCACCGACGTAACCGGGTTCGCGCGTAGGGGCAATTTCATGATTGCGCAGAAAATTTTTGTTTCTTTTTTAATTGGCGGAATTTGCTAAAGGGGTTTTAAAATCGCGCAAAATCAAAAATTATATATAGAACGACCATTGACACTAGATGTATGAGATCTCCTTCCGAGATCAAGAGAGTCGTTGAGGGCCGGCTCCGGTCATACCTGTCCCGCGACAGGACCGGGATCCGGCGCGAAGTCCTCCGGCTCTTTGTAAAGTCAAAAGCGATCACCATCGCTGAACTGGTGGCCATTCTCCAGAAACAGTTCACCGTCACCTTTCATGCGATTGCATCGATGGTTGGGATCATCGCTTCCCGCATCGGGATCCTGCGTGCAACGCGGAATTCCGATGGAGTGAACAGCTACGAGCTCAAGGAAAAGTATGTCGACATCGTAACAAGGATTGTCAGCACTGCCTGAAACAGGCCTTTTCCGATCCATAACCGTTTTTACCCGGCCATTCCTATGCTAAGAGCATAATGTATTCTCATGGCCGGGCTGATTTGCATGATATCACCATCGATCCAGAAGTCATCGAATTCATGGATAAACGCGACTCTGACTTCCGGATCTGCACTTCCTGCGGTGGCCCCGTGTTGTTACCAGTACGGATCAAGCCCCCAAAGAAAACGGATCTTCTCGTAAAAGCCGGAGGCCACACCATTTATGTCTCCATCCACCAGGCGCGATTCCTCAATTCGATCCAGATGGAGATGATTCCGTTCTTTGACGATGATTCTTACGGGTACGACCGCTGATGGGTTTTACGGAACTGTCACACACAGCTGATGTGAAAATACAGGTATCGGCACCCACTCTCAATGCCCTTTTCTCTGATGCATTCGAGGCACTGATGCAGGTGATGTACGGGAAAGACCGGAGAGGGGGGACCCGGCGCGAATTCACCCTGCATGCCGACAACAATGAATCCCTCCTTGTGGATTTCCTGTCGGAGGTCCTGTTCATCTCCGAGGTTGACGGCCTGGTTTTTTCCCGTGCCGATATCACCATCTGCAGGGAAGAGCTGCATGCTGTGCTTGATGGCGAACCATTCGACCCGTCACGACATGCGGGGGGCACCGAGGTCAAGGGCATCTCCTATTCAGGCCTCTCGATTTCGCACGATACGAACGGATATATGCTGGACATCCTACTTGATGTATAACGGGACCTGGAGGGGGATGAGATGATCGACGGTGTTGTGCGGATCACGGAAAATGAATGGGAAGTTCCTTGCGGATACATTCCCGGCATGCGGGTACCCGGCAGGTTTTTCCTCTCTGAATCGCTCGGGCGCATCCTTGAGCCGGGGGCGCTTGCTCAGCTTGCCAATGTCGCGACCCTGCCCGGAATCGTAAAACACGCTCTTGCCATGCCCGATATCCATTGGGGATATGGCTTTCCCATTGGCGGAGTTGCCGCATTCTCCCTGGATGATGGGATCATCTCTCCCGGAGGAGTGGGGTTCGATATCAATTGTGGCGTGCGGCTCCTTACCACACCGGTCTCGCTGCAGGATATCAACAACCGCAAGAAGGACCTGATCGATCAACTCTTCCATGTCGTCCCCACGGGTGTCGGGGCGAAAAGTTCCCAAAAAATCCCCTCGCATGCTCTCGACGAGATGATGATAAAAGGTGCACGCTGGGCGGTGGAGAATGGTTATGGTAATGAACGCGATCTTGTCCGCTGCGAAGAAGCCGGGGGCATGATGGGTGCCTCGATAAAAACAGTATCTGCAAAGGCACGCCAGCGGGGAATTCCGCAGGGCGGAACCCTGGGATCCGGCAACCATTTTCTGGAGCTCCAGGTTGTCCGCGAGATCTTCGATCCGGTCGCCGCCAAAGCATTCGGTATCCGTGACGGGCAGGTCTGCTGCATGATCCACTGCGGCTCACGCGGGCTGGGACACCAGGTCTGTACGGATCACTTAAAACTCCTTGAAACTGCGACAAAAAAGTACCAGATTAAACTCCCTGACCGCCAGCTCGCCTGCGCTCCCATCAGTTCGCCGGAAGGGAGGGACTACTTCAGCGCCATGGCTTCTTCAGCGAATTATGCCTGGGCCAACCGCCAGTTAATCACGCATGCAGTCCGGGAAGTCCTGGCAAAGATGTTCGGTATCGGATACGATGAAATGCCCCTTGTCTACGATGTTGCCCATAATGTAGCAAAGATCGAGGAGCATCGCGTTGATGACAAACGGATGCAGGTCTGTGTCCACCGGAAGGGAGCTACGCGGGCATTCGGTCCCAGGTCGCCGGATCTTCCGTCAGACCTCTCAACAATCGGCCAACCGGTCATTATTCCCGGCAGCATGGGTACGTCCTCCTACGTACTCTGCGGGACGGCAACGGCCATGGACAAGACTTTCGGTAGTACCTGCCATGGTGCGGGGCGGGTCATGAGCCGTTCACAGGCAAAGAAACGGCTGAGCGGCAAAGAAGTGGCCGCGAACCTTGCAAAAGAGGGGATTATCGTCAGGGCTCCCCACGAGAACGCCATTGCCGATGAAGCCCCGGATGTGTACAAGCCCAGCGACGAAGTAGTAAGGGTCGTGCACGATGCCGGCATCTCCCGCCTTGTCGCCCGCCTCGTCCCGGTCGGGGTGATCAAGGGATGAATTGCCGGGCCGGCTTTCTCTGGGACTCCCCGCAGCATTTCAGCCGGCTTATCGAGGACTGTGGTATTTCCTGCGAGATCGTGACCCCCCATATGCTCGCAGCCCCATTTTTCCGGGGCTCGTTCAACTGCCTGATCGTCCCGACAGGTTTTGGCAATGCAAAATATTCAAACCTCCTGCCGGCATTGCGGGCATCATCTTCCCGCATCCACAGGTTTGTTGAAAATGGCGGAAACCTGTTGGTCTTCGGTGCTGCGGACAACAAGGCAGATGCCTATGACTGGCTCCCGTTCCGGCTGAAATATTCCCATGAGTTCCACCCGCGGACGATCTCGTGTTCCGGAAATTCACTGGCGGCAACTCTTGCTGAAGAATACGATCCGCAGAACATCGAATGCGATGGATCATTTCCGGAACATGAGGGAACCTGTGTTGGATCTGCAGGATCTTCCGATGTCATCATCGAACACTGGTATGGAAAAGGGAGAATTATTGTAACCAGCGTTCACGAGTTTCCGTCACGGGAATTTCTCAAGAAATTCTGCTGCGAAGGTATCACGAGTCCGCTGTAGCGGTGGCACCGTGACAGGAATTCCCGGTTACCGGCTTCTTAGCCCACACTCATACATTCCACAACCTTCATCAACCTGAACGATTGACCAGAGTAGTGAGGCATTCGTTATGCACCGCTACGTGTTGTCCTGCAATGCGGCATCGGAAGATTTGGAACCCGTTGTCCTTGCTGTTCATGAACTTATCCACCGGCTTCCTGTTACGGCAAAATCCGCAGATCGCGATGGCATCCGGGTCGAAGATGGCAGGGTCATCGACCGGGCATACAACGGCCCGGTTCTTCTCGACGCCATTGCCCGGAACCAGACAATCAAGACAACCCCCGCAAGCGGTGCATACAAGGGAGTCCCGGTAACGGTGACACCCATCCGGGACAGAGAGGGAAATGCGATCGGGGCTATAGGCATAGTCGATATTACGGGTATTTTCGATCTCGCCACGCTCATGGAGCACCAGTCCGCAATTCTCAAGCAGGTCTGCGGAAAGGATCCCTGCCCGCTTGACACGGAAAAGATCAGTTCACGAAGGTGATATGTTGCCGGAATCCGCATTCAAAGTACTGGAAATCCTTGAACGGGCAGAAGGGGCCCTCTCCGGGGAGACGATCAGCAACGAACTGGGAATTACCCGTTCAGCAGTCTGGAAACACATCAACGAGCTCCGGATGATGGGATACGATATTTCTTCGTCACAAAAGGAGGGGTACCGGTTATCCCAGCCCAGCGCAAAACTGCTCCCGTACGAGATCCACAAGAAACTCCGTACGCAGTTCATCGGGAAGAAGATGCGGTACTTTGAGAACACACCTTCCACCATCTGGGTAGGAAAACAACTCTGCTCGGAAGGCGATGTTGATAAGATGAACGGTCTCGTCATTATCGCAGAAGAACAGACGGGCGGTGTTGGCAGGATGGGCCGGGCATGGGTCTCGCCCAGCGGCGGCATCTGGATCACCATTGTCCTAAAACCCCGCATACCCATCGATCATATCTTTATGGTCACCATGGCAGGATCCATTGCCGTTGCCCGGGCAATCCGAAAAGAGTTCAACCTCGGGGCGCTCATCAAATGGCCTAACGATATCTTCATCGGGAACAAGAAAGTTGCCGGGCTGCTCCTGGAACTCTCGGCAGAGTCCGATGTTGTGCACCACTGCCTTCTCTCTATCGGCATTGATGTGAATGTCCCGGTCACCAATTTCGCTCCGGACCTGCGCGACCAGATCACTTCTATCTGCGCGGAAGTCGGGCATAAAGTTGACCGCGCGGCGTTTCTCGCCCGGCTGTTAAAAGAGTTTGAGAGCCACCTCCTCCTGATAGAAAGCGGGGAGTACGATACAATCATCCAGGAATGGAAGAGTATCTCATGCACTCTCGAAAACCGTGTCCAGATCCGTACCCTCAAGAACAGTTTCGAAGGCGAAGCCGTGGATATCGATGAGTTCGGTGCCCTGATTATCAAGAAGGACAACGGCAAACTCGAACGGGTCATAGCCGGCGACTGTTATCACCAGTAATCCCAATACTTTTTTATCGTCAACCATCATTTTCATAAGAGGTTGACGATGTTTGGCGATCTCGAACGTTCACGGGTATTAGCACATTCCGCGGTTTTTATCGGGCTCATTGCACTGGGGAGCTGGATATCGATCCCCTGCATCCCGGTCCCATTTACGCTCCAGACACTCTTTGTCCTGCTTGCCGGGGCCGTCATGAAACGGAGGGCCATACTTCCGGTAGCAGCGTACATTGTTCTCGGCACACTCGGCCTTCCGGTATTCCACAACGGGATGTCCGGCCCGGGGGTACTCCTCGGACCTACCGGGGGCTATCTCGTCGGGTTCCTCGTTTCTGCGCTCATCGTCGGACTTGCGTACGAGAGCTCGTCGCGCCCTGTACGCATTGCCGGCCTTGCAATGGGATCCGCAGTCACACTCCTCTTTGGCATGGCATGGCTGATGATCTCTGCCGGAATGGAATTCATTCCCGCGTTCATCGCCGGGGTTCTCCCCTTTATTCCGGGCGGCATCCTGAAAGCAGGTGCTGTCTACATCATCGCTGAGCGGTTGCCATGATTGAACTTTCCGGTATCCGCCATACCATACTTGACATCAGCGCCCTCCGGATCCCTTTCGGTACCACATCAGTGATCGGACCCAATGGCAGCGGGAAAACGATGCTGCTCAAACTCTTGGCCGGGATCTTCCTGCCACACTCCGGGACTGTGCGTATCGATGGAGTGCCTCCCCGAAAGACTGAAACCGGCTGGGTCAATGAGTTCCCGGATCGCAACATCCTTTTTGGCACCGTCATTGATGAAGTCGCATCATCGCTGCGTTTCCGCCACCTGCCAGACAGGGACGTGAAAATTACGGTTGAGAAGCTTCTGGACTCTATGGGGATATCCCCCCTTAGAGGCCGGCCGGTATGCGATCTATCTGGAGGGGAAAAGGTCCTTGTCGCACTTGCTGCAGCACTTGTACACACACCCCGGGTCCTTGTGCTCGACGAATGTGACTCGCACCTTGACAACTATAGGGCCCGCCAGGTCGAGCGCATTGTCCAGGAACGCGCGATCCCGTACGTTATCCGGTGTACCCAGCAGGTTGAATCCGCAATCCGCAGCGATCATGTTATCTATCTGGAGAATGGCCGGGTCGCCTATGAGGGGGTACCGGGGGAAGTATTCGCCCGGCTCCATGGCACACCATTTTATCCCCTGACCATGGAGTGCGGGATATGAGGATCGATCTCGATGCGGTACGAGTTGTACGGGATTCGTGGTCTGTCTCTGCAACCGGGACATTCACCGAGGGTATCCACCTGATCAGTGGTGATGTTGGCAGTGGTAAAACCACACTTGCGCGGGTAATTGCAGGACTCTCTCCGCCCACCTCGGGAGCGATCAGAAGGGAGGACATCACCCACCCGATGATCTCGTTCCAGTTCCCGGAGCACCATGTCACCGGCTCAACCGTCAGCGAGGAATGTTCCTCCTGGGGGCTCGATCCCACAGTCATACTCAAACAGGCCTCACTTCAGGAAAAGGCCGGCCTCTCTCCTCTGCGACTCAGCCGGGGGGAACTGAAACGCCTGCACCTGGCCTGTGTCCTGTCACAGGAGTACGACCTTCTCGTCCTGGATGAACCCTTCAGCTCCCTGGACTGTAAGGAGAAGGCGCGGGCCTGCACCACAATCTCCGGCCGCGCACGGGGGATCACGATCATCTTCACGCATGAACAGTCGCAATTCCCGCGGGTGGATATGCTCTGGGAGATTGTTGACGGTTCGCTCCACTGCAGGGGAAATCTTCCTGATGCTCTTCGCACATGGGAGCACGCTCCGGAGATCGTCAGGGCACTCATCAGAAGAGGGAAAGAACCGGCAAACCTCACAAGACAGGATATCCGGGAGGCAGCATGCAGGACATAAGGCTCCGGATTGCCGCGGCGCTGGTACTCACCCTTTCCGCGTTCTTCAGCTTGGCGGGAGCTGCCCTGGCATTTCTCTGGTGGATCGCATGGTCCGGCAAGGTTTCTGAAATCATGCGGATGCGTATGATCCTTCCTGTCGCGGGGATGCTGGCGTTCTTCAGCGCCGTTCTCTCCCTGACCGGAGGTGATGGTGTTTCGTATTTTTTGAGGATGATGGTCATTGTCCTTGTCGGTTCATGGGTCTATGCTGAACAGAAAAGCGGAGAGTTCCTTCATCTCGGAGTCTGGCTGCTCGGGAACCGGATCGGGTTCGAACTGGGAATGCTGGCCGACATGGCAATGCAAACCCTGCACCTCATGGTCCGGGACTTCGAAACGATCCGCGTTGCCCAGGCACTGAAAGGAACCGGCACTGCCGGGAAAATGCTTGTACCGGCCGGGCTTGTCCTTGTCACCGGTGCCCTTTCACGAGCCGAACATACTGCAGAGCTTATGGCGGTGCGGGGATACCGGTGCGGTGGTTCACTCTGTCCGCGGTTTCTCACCACGAGGGGAGATATTTTCCGATGCATGACTGCACTATGCATACTCATCATAACGGTAATTCCCGTTAGTGAATTTTTTATACTATACCGATGAATTTTTGAGAGGCTGAATATCATCCTGATGCCCGACTGAGGACTCTTCCATGCACCCTGCCTCTCCCAAAAAAGTCCTGATCACTGATACGACTCTCCGTGATGCACACCAGTCGCTCATTGCCACGCGGCTCAGGACCGAAGATATGCTCCCGCTTGCCCGGGAAATCGACAGTTGCGGATTCTTCTCCGTTGAAGCCTGGGGCGGTGCCACGTTCGATACCTGTATCCGGTTTCTTAACGACGATCCCTGGGACCGGTTGAGGGCACTGAAATCTGAACTCAAGCACACTCCGATTCAGATGCTCCTCCGTGGCCAGAACCTGGTCGGGTACCGCCACTATCCTGACGATGTCGTCGATAAGTTTGTTGATGCGGCGCACAAGAACGGCGTTGATATCTTCCGGATATTCGATGCGCTCAACGATATCCGGAACATGACGCGCTCCATGAAACGCGTCAAGGATAATGGGGCCCACCTGCAGAGCACCATATCCTACACGACAAGCCCGGTCCATAGTACCCGGTCATTCATCGATATGGCAAAAGAGCTCTATGCCCTTGAATGCGACTCCATCTGCATCAAGGACATGGCAGGCCTCATTATGCCGGAACAGGCACGGGAGCTCATCACGGGGATCAAGAAAGCAGTGGATGTCAAGGTCTGCCTCCACAGCCACTGCACCAGCGGCATTGCTCCCATGAGTTACCAGGCAGCAATTTCGGCAGGAGTTGACATTCTCGACACCGCGATGTCCCCCATCGCCATGGGGACTTCACAGCCCCCCACGGAAAGTGTTGTCGCATCGCTGACGGGAACGTCGCGGGACACCGGTATCGACTTAATCAAACTCAGGGCAGTCAGGAACCAGGTCCTCAGGATCCGGGATAAATACCAGGGACTCCTTGACCCGATTTCCGAGAGGGTAGACAGCGATGTCCTCATCTACCAGTTACCGGGAGGAATGATCTCGAACATTGTCTCCCAGCTGAAGGAGCAGGACGCCCTTGAGCGGTGGGATGATGTGCTGGCAGAAGTACCCCGCGTACGCGAAGACCTGGGCTACCCGCCGCTTGTTACCCCGACGAGCCAGATTGTCGGAACGCAGGCCGTCCTCAATGTCCTGGTCAACGGCCAGCGTTACCGGAATGTCACAAAAGAAGTCAAGGATTATGTCCGCGGCCTGTACGGCAAATCTCCCGGACCAATCAGCGACGAGATCCGTACGTTGATCATCGGCGACGAGAAGGTCATTACCCACCGGCCGGCCGACCTGCTTGAGCCATCCTACGAGAACATGAAAGCGGAGGCAACAAAGGCAGGTCTCATCAAGAAGGAAGAAGATGTCCTGACCTATATCCTGTATCCTGCCATAGCACCGTCTTTTCTCAAGGGAGAGCGGACGATCGAGGAGATCCCCCGGAAACAATCTGCTCCCTCATCCCCTTCCGGTGATATTCCCAGTCAGATGGAGGTCGAGGTCGACGGCGAAGTCTTTACTGTCAGGATCGTCTCTGTCGGGGGGAACAAGGTTGAAGTCGCGAGCGCCGTCCCCCAGAAGATCCCCCGTGGCGACATTGCAGGAGGGATCAAGAGCAACATGCAGGGCATGGTCCTCAAGGTCCCCGTCAGCAGGGGTTCGGCTGTCAAGAAAGGTGACACCCTTGTAATCCTTGAAGCGATGAAGATGGAGAACCCGATCCACAGCCCGGTTGACGGCAAAGTCACCGAGATCTTTGTCGATGCCGGCGATGTCGTCCAGAACGGCGATGTCCTGCTGGTGGTCCAATGAAATTTTTCGAGAAACTCCTGATCGCCAACCGTGGCGAGATCGCCATTCGCGTGATGCGTGCATGCCGCGAACTGGACATTGACACGGTGGCTATTTACTCGGATCCTGACAAGAATGCACTCCACGTCAGATATGCCGATGAAGCGTTCCATGTCGGCGAAGCCCATCCTTCCAAGAGTTATCTCAACATGGAGCGGATCATCGACATCGCGAAGAAGTGCGGTGCCGAGGCCATCCACCCGGGATACGGATTTCTTGCTGAGAACTACCGGTTTGCCAAGCTCTGTCAGGATGAGGGGGTCACATTTGTCGGCCCGCGGTGGAAGAGCATCAAAGCGATGGGCTCAAAAATCGGCAGCAAGCAGATGATGAAAGATGCCGGTGTTCCCGTCCTTCCCGGGACGGATGGGGGTATCACCGATATTGAGGAGGCAAAGAAGATTGCCGCTGATATCGGGTATCCCGTCATCGTCAAGGCCAGCGCCGGAGGCGGCGGTATTGGCATGCAGATCGTCCATGACGAGAAGTCACTGGAAGAAGCAATCTCCGGCAGCCAGCGGATCGCAAAGTCGGCTTTTGGAGATGCAACGGTCTTCATCGAGAAGTACCTTATCAAGCCCCGGCATATCGAGTTCCAGGTGCTCGTAGATGAGCATAAAAACGCTGTCCATCTCTATGACCGCGAATGTTCAATCCAGCGTAG
>Ga0302250_1002273_pt1 | contig 12259 bp, 8 predicted proteins | sample AAG_RA_Asp_MG_FD_193536 | JGI IMG/M metagenome (GOLD analysis project Ga0302250, IMG submission 193536) | Enriched activated sludge microbial communities from anaerobic digester in WTTP, New Holstein, Wisconsin, United States - AAG_RA_Asp | ecosystem: Engineered > Bioreactor > Anaerobic >... | reverse complement strand
CTTTATAGCATCAGGTTCAGATGCAATCCTCCAGTATATAATTATCGCTTTAACTAATGAGGGAGATTATATGCTCTCCTCAAAAGGTTCTTTTATAGGTTGGTATGTGAATTCTGACAAACTTGGCAGAAAAAGTATAAACCTGCCACTGACAAGTGATTACAAAATTGACCTTGAAGCCATAAAGGAAAAAATCTCCCCTGATATAAAACTTATCTATTTAGCTAATCCAAATAATCCTACAGGTACTTACTTTACCAAAGCCCAGTTCATTGATTTTATGAATGCTGTTCCGAAAAATACTGTGGTGATTTTAGATGAGGCATACACATTATACGCCGAAGCATGCAAAGATTATCCCAACGGACTAAACTTTGATTACGAAAATTTATTAGTGCTTAGAACCTTTTCAAAAAGTTATGGACTGGCAGGATTGAGAATGGGTTTTGCTTGCGGAAATCCCGAACTCATAACAGCTCTCAAAAAAGCCAGAATGCCCTTCGAGCCGAATACACTTGCTGCATATGCTGCAATTGCCGCCCTGGAAGATGAGAGTTTCCTGGAAGAAACTGTGAAATTAAACAATCGCTCTATGACAATGTTCAGAGAAGCGTTTAATAGTTTGAGTATGAATTATACAGAGACTGCAGCAAATTTTTTTCTCATCATCTTCGAGACTCCGGAAAAGGCAAAGAATTTTAATCAGGAGTGCTTGAACAAAGGATTAATTCTCCGATACGTTGATTATTTCGGAATTCCAAATGGTGTAAGGATAAATTCCGGGACAGTTGAAGAAACTGAGTTTGCAATAAATATAATCAAACAAGTTATAGAGATAATCTGACCATGTCATTAATTCCTTCTTCCGGTGTTACCGGTAGATACGAAAAGGCATTGTTGAACTTTGAACTGTTGAAGAAATAATCCCGTTCCAACTGATATCCGATATCTTTTATTTCCCTTAGTATTGGGACAAATATTCCAAGCAGGCCCATCAAGGACATAGGAAGAGAAGATATCTTTTTCTCCAGCGACATTTCTTTCATCATCAATTTGATCCAATCGCGTGAAGTTAATTTACCCTGATAAGTGGGGAGATGCCATATCTGATTGAATGAATCATCCTTTTTTGCCAAAAGGACCAGCGCTTTCCCAATGTCCGGAGTAAAAGTAAAATTGTGAATTACATCAAGTTTGCCAACCCATTGCGGACTTTTTCCTTTTTTAAGATTGTTCAAAACCATTTGAGTTAAATAGCTTCCTGTAACTCCAGGACCATAAAAATCGGCTGCTCTTGCAATTAGGGCTTTAACATCCCCCTTTTCCACAGCATCAATCAACATTCGGGCAATTTTTGCTCTTATTTTTCCCTTTTCTGATGAAGGATTAACAGGCGTTGATTCTGTCATATCAGACTGATATTTCGAGTCGTACATATACATGTTGTCAACAAAGACTATTCGAACCTGATGATTTCTGCAAGAGTTGATCAAATTAGACATGAAAAGAGGCCATTTCTCTTTCCACACTTGTGTTTTATATTCAAATCCAACAGTAACAAACACCATCCCTGAATCCCTTACAGTCTCATCAAGCTTAACCGAATCAAGGATATCCGCTGAGATAAGTTCATCAGATTTATTAACCTTTTTTGGATTTCGGTTAACAATTGTCAGATGATGAGATTCTTTTCCAAGTTCCCGAGCTAGTTCTGTACCTACTGCACCACCGCCGCCTAATATTGTGAAATTCAATTTATCTCCAAATTACTAAAATATTACAATATTAAAATTACATTAATTTATACAATCCATAACAAAATTTTTATATTTTAATTCCACAACCCTCACTAAAGAAAAAAATATTTATCTAAAAGTATGCAATTCCTTCTTACTCTTACTTTGATCAAACACATTTTTTCTTAACATGCATTACTTTAATAAAGTCATCTTTATGATCTTTCTGAACACAATGTTTCCACTTTGGTTCACTACTTCCAACCTGCAAAAGTAAATTCCACTGGCCAAGCGGTCACCAATCAAAATAGTCCGGTGATAACCTGCCTCCTTCACACAATTTTCTACTTCCTCAACAATCTCCCCCTTTACATCATATACAATCATCCTTACCAACGCAGTCTCCTTAAGCTGATAACTAATCATCGTCTCTGGGTTAAAGGGATTAGGAAAGTTCTGATGCAGAAGAAAATCTTCAGGGATATAATCAATTTCAACCTCACTGCTATATGAATGATCTCCATCATTTTCGATTTGTTTTAATCTGAATGAATATCTTCCCGGCTGCGTAAGGAACACTGAATATCTATATTCATTTGGTGAGTTGCAATTCCCCCTCCCTTCAACAAATCCGATTTTAGTCCATTCTGCATTGCGAACACCCGGTTTAGAATTTACTTTTTCTCTTCTTTCAATTTCGAATCCATAATTGCTGATCTCAGAGGTCGTTTCCCAATTCAAATTAACTATATTTCCTTTAATATTTGCAGAAAATGATGAAAGCTCTACGGGAAGAGGATTATTTAAGGTTGAGCCTATCGCGAATTCCGAGAAACCTGTTAATCCGGTTCTGTGTACTTCCGGAGCATCGTTTGTACCTGTACATACTGCATGTGTCCCATCCAAAACCCAAGGACTACTTCCGTTCGTTCGTTTAACGAGATGAAGTTTTGTGTAATCACTAATTCCATTAAAACCATCCCCCCACAGATCAACGTTATAAGTCCCACCCGAAAGACCGTCTCCAGACGTAATTATCCAATATCCATCCGGTGCAATTTTAAGGATGTCTTCACCACCGTCATTATTAAGGGGCAGGCCATTTTCACCCGGATTGCTTTCAATGAATGAGGCTGTTAGAGTACCACCGGTAGAAGGGGGTGATGAGTAGGAAATAAAAGCGTATCTCAGATTGTCTGCTGTTCCAATTGGTAAAAGCACATTGTTTACAGTCGAAGCGGCGAACCATCTCTTGAATTTACCAACGACTTTCCCTGTCCCCATCACCAGATTCCCAAGATTATCAACGGAACTGCCAAGTATAACGTTATAAGAACCTGTGTATAGACACCCTGAATAAAGAACCAAGTTCCCATTTACGCGAATGTCACCATTAAGTGTCACACCGCCAACATTGTCCAGAGTAAAATCCGAAATAATATTTGTTGCCGGCAGTTCAACACCCGTAGTTCTTGAGTTAGTTCCTGTGTACTCCATGTTCACATTCCCAAGGAATACAGGTGCTGATGAGAGTGTCCCCTGATCCACTATTACAGTTGCGCCATTTGCAACAGAAATAGTCTTAGATGAATTATTCAGTAATCCTTGTCTGATGCTCAATTCAGAGTTCACTACATTATTAGCAGTAAGAGAAAGTCCGGAGGCATTTGAGCACGTTAGTTTATTTACTTCCGAAGGGAGACCGTTACCGGTAACCTGACCAGTTAAACCGTTATAAATATAATTTGCACCTGTCGAGAAGGTTCTTGAACCGCCATTCTGAATATTGCCGGAAGAACCGGAAGATGTAATTCCATTTGCAGAACCGATTTCTATTGTGGCACCACTATTTAAGGCAAAGTTACCGGAGCTAATTATATTATAGTTATTGCATCGCAGTGTCCCACCGGTAATATTCAAGGTTTTTCCGCTATTAATAGTGAGATTTCCGGTAAGAGATACAGGAAAATCATTTGATCCGCTGTTCCAATTAATTGGGGTATCTTCTATTACACCATAGACTCCTATAGCATTATTACCATTACCGGACCCCGAATTCCCAGAATAGGATGTAGGACGAATATCGACAAGATTTGCCCCAAATCCACCGTTGTTATTAAACTCATTATTTGTCAAATATGGAGCTGTTGAGGGTCTGTATCCTGTAGTGGCATAAATTCCATCTATTGTATTGTGAGAAATATTACTCTCTGAAATTACGGGGGTCACATCCGAAATTCTAATCCCGTATCCCTGACTATATTCACAAACCCCATTGCTGAAATAACAACCATTCCAGCCTCCGTAATAAAAATAGATATTTGCTTTATAATATGTTGATGTATTCCCTCCGTATCTGATCCTGGAGTAATCAAAAAAACCGTATCCGTCACTACCTGTAGCCGGATTACTGCTTCCAAGTATCTGTATTCCTTTCCAGTCACCATTACTTGGAAGACTGGAAGTTCCTTCTCCATTACTGTCTCCATAGTATGAATCATCTTTAATAGAGGTAAAAATAACATTGTTCCCCTCAGTCCCGTTCACATCCAGAGTTCCATATACTATCAACTCCGTATTGTTCAGTGCTTTGATCACTGTTCCTCCCGAAATCGCTAATATTTTATTATCATTTACCGTTATTGTTCCTGTGATCACAAAAGGCAGAGAAGCAGAACTTGTCCATGTGACATCTGCATTGACTGTGCCGGCTAACCCGATGCCATTTGTTGAATTGTTGGAACCGGTATTACCGCTATAAGACTGAAGAGTAGTACTTGTGACATAAGCAGCATATCCCGCATTATTATTAAATGTATTATTTGTAATAGTAGGTTCGGTGAACTGATCATGAGCATACAGACCGTGATTGTTATTGTTTCTGATCAATGAGTAATTAACTGTTGGATAGGAAACTGTTATTCTGACTCCATATCCGGCACTGTATTCTGAAGTACTATGATTAAAATATCCTAGCTTAGCTGAAGTAAAATAAATATTTGCATCATAACTTGTTGAAAGATTTCCTCCGTACCTCACAACGCAATAGTCAAAATTCCCTGTTCCATCAAAATTCGATGAATAACTTCCTAAAAGATATATTCCAAGCCAATCCCCGGGAGCCGGACTTCCCTGATCTCCGTCGGTGTTCCCACCGTAAGAATCATCTTTTAAGGAAGTAAATACAATTTCTCCTTTACCCGAACCTACTGCATTGACCGTCCCTTTAACGAACAATTCTCCTGATGAGGTTGCTTTTATAACCGCAGGTGAGTTAATAGTCAAAATATAATTATTCTGAACAGTAACTACACCCGTTAAAATAAAAGGAAAAGATGTTGAACCGCAAGTCCATTCATGATTAGCGTTTACACTTCCCTGAACGCCAAACCCATTTATCCCGTTACCGCTTCCAGTATTCCCTGAATAGCTCCTAAAGTATGCATCAGAAATATAGGCTCCATAACTTACATTATCACTAAATGTGTTGTTAATAATATCCGGACTAGTACCTGCCGGATAATCGCCCGTGCAGTATAAACCGTGCCTGTTGTTATTTTTGAAATTTGATAATGATATTAAAGGAGAAGAGACAAATATTTTTAATCCATCCTGACCGCTGTATTCAGAAGTAGAATTAGTAAAATAGGAAAGCCCGTCACACCTATTAAAGCTCAGATTTGCGTCATAATTTGTTGATGTATTTCCTCCATACCTTATCCTGCAATAATCAAAATATCCCCAACCGTCGTCGTCATTATGTCCATAGAAATCAATTCCGTACCAGTCACCCGGGGCCGGTGAAGTGTCAGTACCGTCACCGTTTGTATCACCCCCAAAGGAATCATCCTTTATTGATGTAATTACAACATTTGATCCGGATGTTCCGTTTACGTCCAGTGTACCTAAAACATATATTTCTCCATAAGCACCGTTTAGAAAGCCCGCTTTTATTATTGTGCCGGCATTTAACGTAAGTGTAAAATTATCATTTATGGTTATTTTCCCAAGAAGAATAAATGGAAAGGCTGAAGTTGAACATGATAATGCTACATTAGCTTTAACATATCCCTGCAAGCCAATACCGTTTGTACCGTTTCCTGTACCTGTATTTCCAGAATACGAATTAATATATGCATTTATAATAAATGCACCATATCCTCCGTTTTGAGTAAAAGTATTATTCGTGATACTTGGAGCTGTTGCATCCACATAATCTCCCGAACAATAAACACCATGCCGCACATTGTTTGAAAAAGTCGAAGATGTGATTGTAGGATATGCTACCCAGATTCTTATTCCGTCATATGCGCTATACTCACTTATACTGTTAATAAATGTGGCTGCTTTGCACTTGTCAAAATTTATGTTAGCATCATAATTCGTTGATGTTTCACCTCCGTAACGAACTCTGCAATAGTCAAAATAACCGGTCCCTTCAAAATCACCCGAACCATAAAAACTGATTCCTTTCCAATCTCCTGCTGAAGGTGATCCACTGGAAGAGGCAATTGTTTCACCATAAGAATTATCATTAAATGATGTAAAAATGATTGGATTCATCTCAGTCCCGTTGCAATCTAAAGTACCCAGAATATAAAGTTCAGCCAGCGAAGCAAACTTAATAAAACAACCTTCCTGAATTGTCAAAGTTGTATTATCATTAATTGTAACTTTATTTTGGATATAATGAGTTTCACCCGTTAACCAGGTACCGCTGACGTTTCCGCCGTTGTGAGTAATATAAGCATTAAGAATGCAGGTTGCATTCAAGAAGAAGAAAAGTATAAGGCAGGGAGAGTATAATTCTTTTTTCATGACAGACTCCTAAAATAAATTTCTAAATTGAAATAAGCATTAGAGTCAATAATTTATCAGAAATATTCTCGATACCCCGGTTTAGGAATAATGGACTTACAATAAGTCGGCAGGTAACTGAACGAAATTTAATAAAAGAGAAAGCCATTTGCAAGAAATATTTGACATATTTAAGAGATTGTTTTTACAGTTATAATCAAAGATCTTTTTCGCTTAAAGTCAATTGCGATTTTGCTATGAATTTTAATCTGTTTTAAAATCTGAAGGAGAAATAAAGGATCAAGTATTGTTCTTTTGAGAAAAGAAGAATTATGCAAGTGATTTTTTCTAAATATAAAATAAAAAAGCCACTATTTTTATAGTGGCTTTTGTGGGGGCTGAAGGAGTCGAACCTCCGACCCTCTGCTTGTAAGAAAGAACAAAGCCACTTTTAAGCTAAATTCAACACTTTTATTTCGTTTTTAGCCTCTTTTATTGACATTATTGCCTATCTCTGTTATATATCTGTTATACTAATTTATCCTTGATATTACCATTAGTCAAGGTTAGCGGCTTCTCTTTTAATTCAATTTCTTTAACTTCCAGTGTGAACTCTTTTTGTGCAACTATTTTCTTCTTGCTTTTTTTCTTCTTGGGCTTCAATATATTCACCGATGAATATATGTCTTCTCTCTGTTCCTCCTCTGATGGGATGAAACAATCTAATCCTTTCATGTCATCCAATTCAGACTTAGTCTGACTCATATTCAATTTAGCATAATGCTTCTCTGTGACTTTCACCGTGCTATGATCAAGTAGTTTCTGTACTGTATAGATTGAGAGCTTCATCTCATTAATAAAATAAAATGCTGATGTCGGTCTTATTTGTTTGAGTATATATTGCCGTGAGATCTGATGTGTCCGGTAGAGTGAGTTAATTTTTCTGTTCCAGAACTTCAGACTCTCTGTGTATGATGTTTCGGAATATTTGAATTGTGGAAACAGCCTCCCCATCTCCCCGGGCTTTACACCCATTTGTTCAGTCAACAGATTATAGAGTTCGTTGTATAAGGGAAATGCGTAGTGTGTTTTCTTCGAGCTCTGCTTCCCTCCTGCTTTAACATTATGAATCGATATTTCTTTCCTCTTGAAATTAATCTCTTCCTTCAGCTGAACAACAGCTGAACTCGGTCTGCATCCGGTCAGGAACATAAAATAAATAAGGTGAAAATGATAGGGGTATTCTTTATCGGCTCTCAGATAAAACAAGATCGTCTCCATGTCCTGGAGCGGAATAGGATCAGGGTCTTTCTCCTCCCCGCTCAGCGGTTCAATAATATTTCTTAACACATATTGTTTTGATAAGAAATAGTTCCACAGTGTATGGAGAGAACGCGTGTAAATTGCCCTGCTGTTCTGAGTCAGTTCCAGCTCTTCATAATAGAACAATAAATCATTGTACTCGGTAATCCCATACTCATCGAGATACTTATCATTGGCGGCTTTAATAAAGTGCTTTACGGATTGCTTATAAATGAGGATAGTTTTTGCTCTGAGGTATCTGTCAGTCCCAGGGATGCTTCTGTCTTTCAGGAACTCAGATAATCCCTGACTTAATTTGATTCTTTTCTTTAGTTTTACCTGAGCTCGCTCTTCAAGTTTTTTCTTCGCCAGCTCCCTGATGAACTCCCCTGCAAGCCTAAGTACTTCAGCGTTCCCTGCAACTTTCTTTCCGGATAATATCCTTTTTCTGTCAGCGTTACTTATCTCAATCTTTGTGTTGACCGATTTAGAACGCTTCTTCGGGTCCTGTTCAAATACATCGTAATATCGTATCCAATAGAATGGAGAACGCCTCTGTACGTAAATGCCTTTCAATTCAATTTTATATATCCTTTATCTTTTTATTTAACCTGATTAATAATTTGGATAAAGGCTTTACCATTCTGATTTTCGATTATTTTGTATGCTGGAGTTCCAGTGAGGGATATTATGCAGGAATGGTGTATACTCAATACCAAATCCTGAAGTTCTTCATCAGATTCTAATTCAAGGATTTTAAGGTCTAAACTCTTTAGATAATCCCGATGTAAATGCCTTGAATGAGATAGAGTAAGTGCATGACTTCCCAATTCATTAATAATTTTCTCAACTTTAGCCTCTTTGTCTTCATCATTGAAAAACATATTATCCAAGAGCCACTCTCTGACCATTTTTTCCGACCAAATAATAGCTTTTTTACACTCTCCAATTAAGGTCGGATGGTAATGAGATAAAATAGCTTCCCATACCGGAAATACCGAAGGTTCTTTTTTCAGATCTTCCTTAGCAGATTCGAATTCTTCAATTATTCCGTGCGTCGGCAGATTGTCAATTTGTGGGTCAATGGGTCCAAGATTAGAATGCTTTCCTAAAACTATTTCTTTTGTGGACAATGCTATCATAGTACCTGCTGACATAGCAATTTGAGGAACAATTGCTCGAATGTCTTTTCCAAAAATTGATTGCAAATAAAGAACTATTGATTCAGTTGCTGCAATTGAACCACCTGGTGTATGCAGGATAAGGTCTAATCCCTTACTTTTATCAAGGCCCTTTATAGTAGACATAAAACCCATTTTGTCAGAATCAGTAATATCAAATCGAAATCCTGAATTAAGTAGATTCGTCTTTTGCAACCATGCAGAGTAATACACAATTGTGTTCCGTTTTGTATATTGAGATAAACGGCCTATATAGGTTCTTCTGATTTTATCAAAGTTACTAGGTTCAGCTTTGATTTCATTAAGGATACAATCCCATGTCGGCATATTATTCCTATTATTGTGCCAGTATTATTAGATAATAACGGCCATGAATACTCTTTTATGTTCTCATATTTTTGTTGAGAGCATTTATAATAGTCAATTTTGAGTCCGTTTTTATCATAAAGGAAATTTAAATCAATACCTAACTTCTGGTAAACCTCGCGGGCTTCTAGTTCAGCTTTAATTCTAATATCTTCTAATTCTGCATGAAATATTTCAGATTGTAATTTTTCATCTTTTGTTATTAGTTTATCCATTCTGATTTCTCCTTTATAGAATATTTGTGAATGCCACTCATGCCGAATGATGCTCTAGCTGCAATTGAATTTCTGAAGTAAAGCTGTCTGCGTTCTCTTCGAAAACAACTTTTGATTCCAATGAATGACTATGAATAGTAAGCTTTTCTTCTAAAAATCTTTGTATATCGTCTGGATACTGAATAATAGGTTTCATTGTCATATAGTTTAAACAAATTTCAGATTCAGAAGTCAACAATTCGTTTAGTAATCCATTATGTTGGTAAACCTTATTTTTAATTCTGCTGATGTCATCAAAATCAAATGATATAGGTTGATAAATATGCCATTTCTCATTTTTCCAACAAAAATTAAAATTCATCGAATCGTTTTTCGTTTGGAAAGTCTCTTTTGTTAAATTTTGAGTGATACCTTTACTGTCAAAATACTTTTTATAAATATTCTTCCAAACATCATCATCACTAAAAGATTTTCTATCTGTATTTTTGTCATATTTCCCCACAATATTTTCATATAATTTGTCAGCTTGAAGTTTAATATCTAAAGTCAAACCCGCAAAAGTGTTCGTAAATAACAATGCTGAGTCATCCTGGGGTAATACTAAAGAGGATATTTTTTCAATGTCGTTATAGGAATCAAAGTCTAATTGTTCAAATATCTTCTCTTCAATTTTTTCAGTTAACCCGCACATTCGAGTTAAAAGAGTTTTAATATTCTTCCCGTGCAAACCGGGGAAAAAATCATTTAATCTTTGAGAACGTTCTATAGTTTTAAGTAATAATATTCTATCTTCTGCTGAAAACAGCAAAATCCCAACATTAACGAATTCACCAGTGATTTTATCATGACAATATCTCAATATTTTATATTCATAGGTTTTCATTTTAATAACCTCTCAATTCCATTCTGAAATTCTTTTATATCTGAAATTCTTAGAGACAATAACGACTTAATAATGTTGAATTTATCGTTACGCCATTCAAAGGGCAAATATGATTCAACAGTTTCCCAAAAAATAGGGTTTAAATTTACCATCTTTGACAACAAATTACTACAACAAAAATTTTTCCCTCTGATAAAATTATAAAACAAGTGATTTTTTGCTAAATTACAATCATTTTCCGTAAGTACCCAAGGAGTTGGATTATTATAGAGAATCAAATCGACAAAGCTAAAAGCAAGTTCATGATCAATGAGATATATTTTGTCACTCCCTATTAACATGTTTGGTTTCAGTCTATTTCTATCAGCATTTTCTATAAAAGTGTCAAATACAAAAGTTTCTTGAATGGCTTGATGTAATAATGGATTGTCGTAGTTAGCGTCTGTCCATGTGGGTAAACCCTCTAAATATCTAGTCCCAAAGTTTTTCCCACTACTGTTGACCAAAATACTATGATACTGTTTGCCTTTGTATAATTGAGTAAAATCTTCGTTTATCTCAACAATGACTGGTTCAGGTACGTTAATATCTAATTCTAATGCCATTAGTGATGCTAACAACTCTTTCATGGTAGCGCCACTGTACATTCTATTCCCAATATTTGGTTTCAAAACATAAAAACCTTGTTCCCCGGTATTAATATTAATTCCCTCTATAATGAAAGGTTGATTTTGAGAATTAGTTAAACACTTCCGAATCGATACAGCTTTTACAACTTTTATAACAAATTGATTATTTAATATTTGACCCATAAGCTAGATATTATATTTTTATTCCCGAACCTTAGGTTCCTTACCTAATGTTCACTCAGCTTTCGCTTCCTCATCTTCCGAAATCCATGTTACTTACTACATACCCTGAATTATCTAAATAAAACAACTTATTTTCTGTTATTTTTACACCAAAACTGTTTTTCGCTCTGTACATATGCCTCACAATATATCTGTGTGGGGCTGTCGTATTCTTTCCCAAATCGCTAACAGGTGACCAGTTAACCGATTCATAACTGTCCGGATCAGTAAGTCGCTTTTTTATGTAATCCTCAACCTGCCAAACACTGCTATCCCACTCACTGTTAACAACTGTAGCTCTGTCACTCACACCTTTATCGGATTTTCCGGAACAAAAACAGGCTCTGAATATTATTGCAAAGAATATTAAAAGGAAAAAACATCCGAGATAGGTCTTCGCGTCCCATTTAGCTGAAACTGGATCAGGAATATTCTGAGGTGTTTGTTCATTATTTGTATTATCCATAACTACTCCTCTCCTTTATTGTTAACTACTGCATCTTCCTTATAATCTTATTTCTCGCAGCGTTCCCAAGTTCTGCAGCTGATTTTCCGCTGAACTCAAATATTGTTTCATGATCGAACTTTCCGTCATTCCACTTTATAGTTAAATATGCAAGTTCGTTTTTCTGTTTTTTCTTTAACGCAAAAGCGAATATCCCCACAGCCAGCAATCGTGTAGCCGTTATTCTCTTTTCTATTGTTGTCGCATCTTCAATAACTACGTCTTTTATTTTATCGCATGGGATAGAAGCAAAGTGAGGAATAACAATATCACTTTGTGCGTTAATTTTTTCATGAATATTTATTACTCCATCTTTTATGTACATATAAGTAAACTGCTTTGCTGTATCAACAGCCGGATGTCCGGTTAATAACTTCCCCGAGTCAATAAATTCATCCGGATTAAAACCTGCATCCTCTAAAA
>Ga0302250_1002266_pt1 | contig 12306 bp, 15 predicted proteins | sample AAG_RA_Asp_MG_FD_193536 | JGI IMG/M metagenome (GOLD analysis project Ga0302250, IMG submission 193536) | Enriched activated sludge microbial communities from anaerobic digester in WTTP, New Holstein, Wisconsin, United States - AAG_RA_Asp | ecosystem: Engineered > Bioreactor > Anaerobic >... | reverse complement strand
GGTGGGTCGTTGAACGCACATTTGCTTGGCTTGGCCGTTCCCGCAGGCTGAGCAAGGACTACGAGGAATTGGAGAAAACCAGTGAGGCCATGGTCCATATCAGTATGATCCAATTGATGCTCCGGCGATTGGCGCCGTCATAGATGAATTCCAAAACAGGCTCTTAGATGCTCATCCTTTCGTAAGGAGAGTTCGATGAAGATTGCTGTAAGCACTAAAGGAAAGTCCTTGGATAGTCAAGTGGAGCCGCGTTTTGGCAGTAGTCTGGGTTTTATCCTCTTCGACACCGAGAGCGGCAACACTGACTATCTGAGCAACGCAGACCAGCTCGGGATTGCTCGAAGCAAGGGCATCCAAACCGCACAAATGATTGCCGAGGCAGGGGCGACGGCGCTTGTCATCGGACAATTGGGTTCGAACGCAGCTCAGGTTTTGAAGAGACGCGGAATCAAGATCTATTCATCTGCTGGCGGGACCGTTCGTGAAGCTATTCAAGCGCTTGAGCAACGGAAACTGAAAGAGTTCGGCGAGGACGAGATACAGCCAGGTCCAGGCAAGATGGGTGGGCGAGGCATGGGCGGTCGGGGACGAGGTCGTGGCGCTTCGTGAGGGTATTCCCCCTCCAAGCTGCAGGGGCGGTTTTCCATCCAAAGCACCGGGGAGCGCCCCGGAAATCTGAACCTGTCGTTCGGAAAAGGAAGGACAAGCCATGGCGACGCTCCATGTAAGGAATGTGCCCGAGGATTTGCACAAGCGCATCCAGACGATTGCTTATCTGAAGAACCGATCCCTTAGTGCCCAGGTGATCAGTATGCTCAGCAGGGCTGCCGAGGAAGAGGAGCTCAGAGAGTCGAGAGCCCGGATCCTTATGGCAGTGCGGCGCCGGCGCTTGACCTATAAACAGGAGGTGCCCGACAGTGCGACCCTGATACGGGAGGACCGGGAGCGATGAAAGGGGGGCGATATGTCGTCGATGCGAGTGTCGCGATCAAGCTTTTCATCGACGAACCGCTTTCGGAGCAGGCAGAGGTTCTATTCTCGACCCCTCAGGCCGAACCGGCGGGAGAATTCCATGTGCCGGACCTCTTCTATATTGAGTGCACCAACGTTTTGTGGAAGCTGCCGCAGCAACTGAACGCCGCGGGTGCCCTCATTGTGGTCGATTACGGACACCCGCCGACCCCTGACGAGGTCCGCCCGGAGCGTGTGGCTTACGCCCTGCGCGATGTGTTGGAGATCGAAGGGGTTGGGGCGCCGGCTGCGGCCAGACCCCTGTCCGAGCCGATGGCTCCCGCGGTGGCAACCGGGGTTACGCTCCTTTCGGTGGAAGCCCAACCCAGTCGGGTGCCGAGGGGACAGCCGTTGAATCTCACCGTCCATTTCGAGGTGACGGGCGCCACCACCGGGCAACCCCTCAGCCTGATCATCAATCGCCAATTGTACCAGGGCGAAACCCCCCTCTTTTCTGGCCCCAGGACTCAGCAGGGGCACTGGGCGGCAGGGGTCCACTCCGCTGAGTTCACCCTCACGGTCCCGGCTACCACCACGCCCGGCGTGTACCGCTTCAAGGCATGGCTATCGCACGACGGAAAGGAAGAAACGCGGGAGGCCTTGTTTGAGGTGCTGGAGGGGGGAGGATAAGCGGTTAGAGGATCCATGCCCCGGAGATTTTAATGCCGAGGACTCGTCAGGAAACAACCTATGATCAAGCTCCCGTCGATCCTGCAGAAACTGAGCAGCATATCGAGCAGCAGGATCTTTTCGACCTTTTCTCGCAGTCCGGTAATGGGCTTGGGCTGTATTCGTTGTCGAGCTATTGCATCTGATCACAGGGTACCGTGATTAGGGTTGTTCGATACAAGCGAGATCCGGGCTATGGCATCTAAAGTGAGCGCCAAGAGCCTTGACGAGAGTATGGAAAAGATTCCTGGACTGCAGGCGGCAGGTCTGCATGAGCGAAAGGATTCTCTCCACCAAAGGTTCCCCCCTTAAGGCTTCCCTGGAGCGATTTGCGTGAATCATGAAGAAAGCCACCGCGGATGTTCTTCCGCACGGTGCTCGGTCTGAATGACGGCATCCTCGGGGTGATCATGCTGATCCACACCTTCGGGGATTACGCCAGGTTTCATCCTCATCTTCATGCCATCGTCGCCGATGGGCTGTTTCGACCGAACGGGACCTTTTGGTGCCTGCCCAAAAGGGACCTGAAGGAGAAAGAATCAAGGCTGGGGTCTTCAGACCCGGCGATGAGCCGGCGTCCCCCGAGGGCCATCCCGAGGCGACCGTGCTCGATGGGTCCGAGCACCAACCTCGGCGGGTTCCGTCCAAGACCTGGCGGGAACTCATCAAGAAAATCTGGGAAGTGGACCCTCTCAGCTGTCCCCGATGCGGCTGTGAAATGAAGATCATCAGCCTCATCCATGAACCGGACGTCATAGCGCGCATCCTCCGCCATTTGGGCTTGTGGAAACAGGATCCCGAGCCTCGGGAGGGAAAAATCAAAGCGCCTGAAGAGGGGCCGGTTGTCATGGCGGATTTCGACGACGGCTGGCCCGGATACGAAGAGCCCGTCATCATCACCCATTAAACTTCGTCGCTGGAGGGACTTCTCGCCGGCTTCATTGGGGCGGCTTGTCTTCGATCCGGGGGAGACATCGCCTTTCGGGCACTCCGGGATCGCCACAGGGCGCCGGAAGTCCAATCTGCAACGAACTCCCCTCCTGCAACGTCAGCGAAATCGCGTCTGTGGGCCTGGCTTTTCTGGCAAGTGCTCCTCTTCCCATCCTGCCGCTGCAAATTCTTTTCCTGAACCTGATCACAGATGTGTTTCCGGCAATTGCCCGGGCTTGGGAGAGGGAGATCAAACGGTGATGGAAAAGCCTCCCCGGGAGCCTGACGAGCCCATCCTGAACCACCGCCACTGGCTGGCCATAGGAGGCTACGGCTTGACGACTACGGCCGCCGTCCTGGGGGCCCTGGTTCTGGCGCTCAATTGGCTGCAACTGGATGAGCGGCAGGCGGTGACAGTCTCCTTTCTGACCCTTGCTTTGACCCAGCTCTGGCACGTCTTCAACATGGCGGAGCAGGGATCGTCGCTTTTGCGCAACGAAGTGACCTGCAATCCCTTCATCTGGGGGGCGCTCGCGCTCTGCATCGGGCTCGTGCTCCTTGGCGTGTACCTTCCGGGCCTTTCTCTGGTGCTCACCCTGGTCGCCCCCCGGACGGACGGCTGGCTGCTGGTTGTTGGGATGAGTCTGATTCCTTTGCTTGTCGGGCAGATCAGCAAAGGACTTTTCTCACTCCGCGGCATAGAATTAAGAATAAAGATTTATGCGTCCTTCACCGCCAACTGCATTATGGGGAGGTTTCAGCATGAGGACAGCAGTAAATGCAGTCGATAAAATAAATAATAAACCTGCCAGCACCATCTTGAGGCAAGACGCCAGATGGTGCTGACGCGCTGCCATCTGTTTTTCGATTGCTTCCAAAACCCGAGATGGCGGAGGATGCGCTCTATCACGTCCGGTTCGTGGATCAGGCCGTTGCTCGTCATCTCGCAGCCGCAACGGGGACAGCTGAGAGGGTCCACTTCCCAGATACCTGCCTGTGCGGGCACAAGCCTTCTTGATGAACTGTCGCCATATTCTGTACGGCAGCCGGCGTGGCTGATAGTCGGACACATCCAGCACGGCCGCTTCGGATGTACAGCCCAAGACGTCATCTAACCGCCGGGTTTCAAGTGTCCGGCCTTGATCCTCTATCCTTTGCTTCTGATCGATTACCAGCTCCTTCGACAAGCTCAGGACAGGCTCCGTATCTGACCATCTGGGAAATCTTGTCAGGGATATGCTCGGTGGTGATGGCGATGAGTTCTTATGAGCTGGAAATCCTACGATTCCTGTTTGGTCATGATCATCCCGGCGGTGAAGCTCCGGCAGCAAATTAAAAAGCTCTTCCATGTGATCGACCTGCCGTTTCCGAACGAATCACAACTTTTCGCCATGGTGGAAAAGGTTGCCGACGGCGCCAGGGTCCTCGACCGGGAGAGCAAGGAAGTGCAGGTGGCGACCAACCAGGCCAGCGCTGAGGCGATGCGAGGACCGATGGAATTCGATAGGGGAAAAAAGCAGCGGGTAACAAGGATGGAGTTCTCTTTGGAGAGTGAGGCTAGTCTTTGACAACCGTGCTCAGAGTCAAAAATGTAGATTTAATACGTCGTTTCCCACTACCGGCTCAAGGGGGATCATCCCAAAGAAAGAGCATTTCCGGCTGTTGTGCTCATGCGCATATCTGCTATAATATTCACTGGCTAGGGAGAACTCAGACCCCCGTCCCACATTGATGTGGCATATCGGATGGGCTTGGAATTGTGAGGCACACGCACGAGCGCAAAATGAAAGGACATCTTCATGGACGTTTTTCACTACAGCCTCTCTATCTTGATCTCCCTAATCCTCGGGTTGTTGGGGTTTTTTTCCGCTTTCAAAGTGTTCAACTGGATGTTGCCCAACATGGATCTTGCAAACCAGCTCAAAGCCGGTAACGTGGCGGTGGCTGTCTTTCTTGCCGGGCTTTTCATAGGCCTTGGAATCCTCCTGGCAGGAGCGATCCAATGAGGCTCCGGACGGTGGCAGTGTCGTTAGCAGTTCTTCTCCTGTTCGCCGTTCCGGGAACCCGTCTTGCAGGCAGCGATCGATCTCTCGAGGAATCCCGGTTCGAATGGGCCCAGCAACTGAGACGGAACATTGGGCGCTATCTCGGACATCCCTACGGTTACGGGTGCGCTGGCCCCAAGCGTTTCGATTGTTCGGGTTTCGTATGGCGGGTGATCGTTGAGAGCGGCATTCGTATCAAACGAACGGGCGCACGCAAGCTGTTCTTGATGCTGCCGAAAGCTGAAGAAGGAGAACAGTGGCAACTCGGGACGGTCGTTTTCTTCAATCGGCTGGGACACTGTGGGCTGGTGGAGGACACTGCGCTCTTTTATCACGCCTCCAGTAAGCTGGGGACCACCTGTTCAGCCTTTGAGCCGTATTGGCATTCAAGGATCACGGGTTTTCGCAAAATACCTCGACAGTACGGTGAAGAATTACCCTCTCTCTAGTAGCCTGTCATCTGTCCTCAAGAACAGACATAAGCCCTCTGGGGACCTATCATTCCGATCGGGCTCGCCTGCGCCACGCTGTCGTCGGCGCTGGGTTCGATTCTCGTGAGTCCCCGCACGCTCCAGGACATCGCCAACGACGGCATGTTCCCCTGGTCGGCAGTGATTCGTTGTGAGTTCTTCCAAAGAGATCCAGCTGGTCAGCGAACGGGAGAGAGAGCGGGATGAGGTCCCGCCGGGCGAGACGGATTCGGACAGAGGTGATTCGGGAGGTACCGAGCCGACAGTCGGCAATGCAGGGAAGGGACAATTGGATTCCAATGGTGGTGTCGCCGTAGCCGGATCGGCAAACCGGAGGGATGAGGAGTCTCTTAAGAAGTGAACAGTGAAGCCGGCAAAGGTTCGGGCATTGAAGCGGACCAGCCACCGCGCTCTGGTTGGCAAAGGAAACGCAGGATGACAACATTACGGGTGAGGAAGTTCCGCAGGAACGATCGGCTTGGACGAGTTCTGACTTCGAGCGTCTGCCTCGCTTTGTTTCTTTTCATAGCCCCCGCAACAGCTCAGAACCTTCCGGCCGAAGACAATGCCAGGCAAAGTCTTCAGAACAGACGCCTCTCGGTGGATGCCGCACCCGATTCGGAGCTCGAGCAGCGTCTCGCTGCGATCTTTTCCCGCATCGATGAATTCAGGGAGGTGCGCGTCGACGTGGAGGATGGGGTGGTCAAGCTTTCCGGTGCGGTGCTGCGGGCCAGGGACAGGATAGCCGCCGAGGATATGGTCTCCCGTTTTAAAGACGTCGTCTATGTGGTCAATAACGTTGAAGAGAAGACCGATGTTGAAACGCGCGTCAATCCCGCCATCAAGAAAATCGAGCAGAACTTCAACAGGGCCATGAAGTACCTGCCCCTTATCATAGTTGCGGCCGTGATCATTTTCCTCTTCTGGCTGCTCTCCCATTACGCCGTCCGTTGGGAACTGCCCTACCGGCGTTTTGGCATCAATCCGCTCCTTCGCAATCTCATTCGCCAGATCCTGCGCGCCGCGATCATGCTCACGGGTCTGATCCTTGCCCTGGATATCCTGGATCTCACAACGCTGGTGGGCGCTCTGGCCGGGACCGCGGGGGTAGCCGGACTGGCCATAGGCTTTGCCTTTCGGGACATTGTAGAGAACTACCTGGCAGGAGTGCTGCTGAGCATTCGCAGTCCGTTTGCCATCAATGATCTGGTTCAGATCGGCACGCACGAGGGAAAGGTGGTCAGGCTTACCTCGCGCGAAATGGTGCTCATGACCCTGGACGGGAACCACGTGGTGATTCCCAACTCAACGGTATTCAAGACCACCATCTATAATTACACGCGCAATCCTATGCGCCGTTTCGCGTTTCATGTGGGAGTCGGCGTGACCGAGGACCTGGCCAGGGTTCAGGAAACGGGCTGCAATGCCTTGCAAAGGATTAAGGGGGTCGTCTCTGATCCCGGCCCCTTCATGCGGGTGGAGGAACTGGCGGATTTCAATGTCGTCGTCAAATTCTTCGGCTGGGTCGATCAGCGGCAGGTCGACTTCCTGAAGGTGCAGAGCGAAGCCATTCGCGTCGTCAAGGCGGCCTTGGACGGCGCCGGCGTTGAAATGCCCGAGCCCACTCAGAAGGTTCGGTTCTATCCCCTGCCGCCGGAAGAGGCCCAGGCAGTCTCACGCACACCGCCCGTTACTCAGGCCCAGGTTGAGCAAGCGGCCGCGCAAGCCGATGTCTCCCCCGACACTTACCTCGACGATCAAATCAAGGAAGACCAGGCCCAATCGGACGAGGAGAACATCCTGGTGAGACCGGTGTGGCAGCGCTCGTAGGCCTTATGGCCGTCAAGACAACGGCTCCGTGTCCCATGCCCGGATCCCGTTCATCTCGACACGACAGCCCGCTCAGCCCCTTTCACGCCCTTTCACGGCAATGATGATCTCCACCCGCCTGTTCAAAGCCCGTCCTTCCGGTGTGGCGTTGTTGGCAGCCGGTTGGTAAAAGGCTTTTCCCACAACTTCCATATCGGCCGGATCAATGCCGACGTGCTTCTGGAAATAGCGAACCACGGCCGCCGCTCGAGCTGCCGAAAGTTCCCAGTTTGATCGATACTTGTAGCGGTAGTCCCGAGCGATGGGAACCTCGTCGCTGTGGCCGACCACGATGATCTCTTTGTTGTCGAGGCGATTCAGGATCTCACCCGTTTTCTCGAGAATTTTCAAGCCTCGCGGGGTAATCCTGGAACTGCCGAACCTGAACAGAATGTGATCGACAAATTCCACGTGCAATCTGTTTTCCAGTTCCCTAATGTTTGCTTCCTTCTCCTCCAGTTGCTCCTTCAGTTCGGTGACAAGGGCCTTATGAGCCGAATGAAGCTGTTCGGAACTGTCCTCGCTTTCAGGTGCCGTCGTCTTCAGCGCATGGGCCTTCTCCTCGCAGCTCTTCAAACGCTGCCCAAATTCCTGGACGGTTGCCTGCCCGACGCTCATTTGCCGCTTCAACTCCGCCACTTCTTCTTCCCTTTCGGAGAGCGCCGTACCGGTTTTGCGACACTGCCAATAGAAGATGCCCAAGGCGACTAATGCCAGTAGCAGCAAGATCGCCAGCAAAATCGCTTTCCGGTCCCTTGGCCGTCCGCTTGGCTCTGTTCTCTCCTGCATCGTCTTTTCCTTGAATAGCCAAAAAGAAAAATCCTCGCGGCAGCATCCGCTACGGTGACTCACCGCTGCCGACTCCCCCTCCACGGAACCCGATCTGCTCCGTTGTTGCAGATAATATTAACACGTTCGTCACTGGACGGCGTCAAGCATATTTTTATGTTGATTTCCTACAAAGTAGCCGGAACAAAGGTCTTTGAAATGCAAAAGTCAGACTCCAGGCACGGGGATTGATTGTCGCCAACAAGATAGAGAGCAAATCGGCGTAGCCAGTCTTGTTGCGTGATATTGTTTTTGTGGCTGGAGAAGAAGGAACTGGAAGCGATCTTCCGCTACAAAGCCCCGGCCGCGTTGAAAGCTGAGCCCCGGATCCCGATCAAGGTCTTCGATCAGGCACTGCGGGTGTTACGGTGAGCTCAGCTCCGAGGCCGGTCAAAACGGCCTTGCCGCGTACGGTCAGATCAGAGATGAAGCGGAACTGCTGGGAAGAATCGACCGGATAAGCCCTCAATCGGTAATGCGTGCCCCAAGGCTCTTCCTTTACCGCAACGCCGATGGGTTCGTCGAAGTACAGATACGGACTGGTCAGAACTACGTCTTCCAAAACCTGCTGCACTTTTGTACTGTCGTGCCGGGGATGCAGATAAAAGTCGGCGACGCATTGCAGACGTGCCTCGCCGTTATTGGCATTGCTGACGGATTGGTTCCACAAGAGTGCATGCGGAATCAACACCCTGTTATCGTCGGGCGTGACCACCTCGATTGTTCGCATACCCACATGTCGCACTTCACCGTAGATATTCCCCACCTGAACCCAGTCGCCGTTGCGATAGTTGCGTTCTCCGATCGCCACGATGCCGGCAATGAGGCTGCTGGCATAGTCCTTGAGCGCGAAGCCCAGCGCCAGACCAACAGTGCCGAGCAGGGCCACCATGTTCTGAATCGACGGTTTGATTAACAGCGGCATCACCATCGCCAATGTCCCCAAAATGATGACCAGGCGGATCAACGGCACGGTGGCCAGCAGGTTTAGCCGTTTCTTTCCTTGAAGCCGATTGCCGATCCACGGAAGAACGCGCTGGACAGCGATGATCAGTAAGCCGGCCAGAGCTATGACGGCCACGAGTTCAACTATTGCGGCGGAATCAATCTTTTTGAAAATCTGTGACACCTGAGTCTCATCAGGCATGTTTCATTCTCCTCATCTTTCAGAAATCGTCGGTCAGATAGGCGCGCCCGCGCAGCAAGCCGCGCACCGTCGCATAGGCGAGTTCAGGTACGCTCCAGCGGTCTTCCCGATATTGTATGAATCCGGCATTGCACAGGCGCAACAGAAGCGCCATGCACCGGGGGTGCGACAGCGGCAGCAATTGAGAAAGCAGCGATTCAGGCAGCCCGCCGTGCAACAGCAAGACGTGCAGAACGAGGGCGAAGTCCTCGTCCGTTCCTGCCGGCATCACGGGTTCCGGCAACACTCCGGTGCCCCAGACACTTTCCTCGTCAGGTTCATCTGTCTGCTCAATTTCTTCACTGTTGCTCGGTTCTGACGGTTCCGCCTCGGGTTCGGAACGCAATCGTTCCCGCCAGTACCGCACAGCCGTTCCCACATTCCCCCGGCAATACGCGGCAAGCTGGACGATCTCTGATCGAACCCGGTCGTCCTCGGATGGAACGGTGAGGATGCTGTTGCCGTTTACAGCATTGCGAAAGTGGACCCGCCTTCCTGATCGACAAACCGTCATGCTGGAGAGAAGTCGTGCCAGACGGGAGCTGTCGAAGGCCTGCAACGTCAGGGCATCCGGTCGAGGCACCGACCACAGGCGTTGCAGGTACGACCAGGCCAAACTGTCGCAGCCAATCAGGCCCTTGCCCAAGCGCCCGTTCTCCGCCCGCTGCAATAGTTGGCGCACCAATTTCAGGCCGTTCGCATGACGCAGGTAGCAGTGCTCCATGCTGGGAAGCACCCAAAGGCGCCCGGCTTGCGGCCAGTTGTCGAACCAGCGCTCGTCACCGGCTAGGATTTCCTCATAAGTTGGTGAGGCGATCCACGTGGCCTGATAGGGTTCTCCCCAGAGTCGGACGATTCGGCATGGCCGCTGTACGGCTGACCGACAACGAACTTCACCGGCCGATCCGGTTCAAGGGCCGCCATCCAGTCCTTAAGTGCCTTATCCAACGCCGTTGCCGCAGAGTGCCAGTCGGGCGGCAGCAGCAGACGTTCCAACCGCGCCTGCGCCAGGGTGCGCAGTTCGGCTTCTTGCCTGACGGGTAGTTGTGACTCCTTTCCCCTACGACGAAAAATCCGTTTGAAATAGGCCCACGCATTTGCCGCCGCGCTGCCTGCGGGAAGACCCGGCACCTTGTAATCGGCGAGCGGAACGAACTCCCATACTGCCGCCTCTGGAGACTCGACGCGTGCGGTCGATTTGAGGCCTCCCAATGATTGAACGGCTCGTTGCTTTTCCATGGTCATTTGCTCGCTCAGCCTCTCTGTACGAGACCCCCTGCCTGAATCGGTCAGCCTTTCGCAAATCGGAGAGAACCGTTACCTTTCATTCCACACATATATGCGCAAGAAAACGGTTATGAGCCCCAGGTAAATGAAAAGACTCAAAATATCATCTGACGTGGTTATGAATGGGCCGGTGGCGACTGCGGGATCAATGTCCAGCCTTCTCAGCACAAAAGGTATCGCAGAGCCAGTAAACCCCGAGGTCAGAATGACAAATACCCCTGTCACCGCCACCATGGCTCCCAAACGGTTATCAGAGAGCCAGTAGCCCACAATCAGTCCCAAAAGGACTCCACATATGACCCCATTGATCAACGCGACCTTCATTTCCAGCCAGAGCCGCTTTCGGACACTCACGAGAGTGATATCACCCGTGGCCATTCCTCTCACAACAATCGTTGCGGCCTGGGTCCCCGTATTTCCCCCCATGCCCATGATCAGAGGGAAAAAGAAGGACAGGGCTATGATTTTTTCCAGAGAAGCTTCAAACTGGTTGATCACCGCGGCGGCAGCAATGCCGCCCAGAACTCCGGTGATCAGCCAGGGCAGGCGCGCCTTGGAGATCTTCAGGGTAGAATCTTCGGTAACTTCCTGTCCAATGATGCCCGTCATCAAGGAAAGGTCTTCATCCACCTCTTCCTCGATCACGTCAATGATATCATCATGGGTAATACGACCTACCAGGCGGAAGTTCCCATCCACAACAGACATATCGACCAGGTCATGCCGCTCGAATAATCGGGCTACATCCTCTTGATCCCTGTGAACATCGACTGAGATCACCTCGTGATTCATGATATCGCTGATTCTTCGATCAGACGCTTCAACAATCAGATCCTTCAGGGACACGACCCCCACCAGCCTTTCAAGGCCATCGACGACCCAGACGTGATAAAGATTCTCCACCTTTTCCCCGTATTCGCGAATCTTCTTGACGACATCTCCAACTGTACCGTCCTTCAATGCTGTAATGAATTCCAGGTCCATAATGCCGCCAGCCGTATCTTTTCCGTATTGCAGAAGCTTCCCGATTTCCCCCGAGAGCTCCTCCCCAAGCAATTCAATAATGTCTCTGGCGTCCCCGTCTGGGAGATTACCGACAATGTCCGCAGCATCGTCAGAATCAACCGTCTGAAGGATTTCACAGACCAACCGGTTATCGAGATCATCCAAGAGCTGTTTTTGCACAGGAGGTTCAATTTCTACCAAAACCTCTCCAGCCCCTTCGGGTTTGAGAATACTGAAAATGAAAAGTCGTTCGTCAGATGCGAGATGCTCGACAAGATCCGCCGCATCCGCAGGCCGCAGTTCTTCGAAGATTTCAGAGAGAGATTCGGATTCATTTTCATGAACCGAGGCCTTGATTCTCTCGATCAGCTCCTCATTGATGTTTTCAGTTTCAAAGCTCTTCAAAATCAGTTCCTTTCAACCGAATTCCCGGCCGGTCAACCAAACTGTTCAGGGCTTCTGAGGGTAACATGGGATCTTTACGGATTCAAACATAGCGAATATGAGGCTCAGGCATCTCGAGTGCCCGAGAAAGCGCCATCCGCTGAACGAAACCCGAGACATAAACATCTCTTCTCTCGCTACTTGGTCTTCTGGAACCAGCACACGGACTGGAGGCACTCATGAGGGCGAACTCTCAGCCAGCCATTTGAAAACGTAACTCTAGATGCTTAAGTTAAACTCCAACTGAAGATATCTCAACAAGGGTAAAGGCGAAGGCATGGCTGATCAGGCTGAGGACGTCTGCGATTCATCGCTTTTCATGTTCGAAGGACAAACTATCAATCACTGCGGTCGGGGAAAATAGCCCGCAACAGACACGCCCTGCAGAAACTTCTCGGCTTTAGAGCCTGTTTTGGAACTATGAATTCGAGAAATAGTCAATGGTCACTGGACAAATGGAGCGGACTGAGGCAAGGTAGGGTGGCATCAGACCACCCAACCTTGGAGGCTCAGTATGGAACGACATCGATATGACACCGACCTGACCGACAACCAGTGGGAA
>Ga0302250_1002265_pt1 | contig 12307 bp, 12 predicted proteins | sample AAG_RA_Asp_MG_FD_193536 | JGI IMG/M metagenome (GOLD analysis project Ga0302250, IMG submission 193536) | Enriched activated sludge microbial communities from anaerobic digester in WTTP, New Holstein, Wisconsin, United States - AAG_RA_Asp | ecosystem: Engineered > Bioreactor > Anaerobic >... | reverse complement strand
CGGCGGATCGTTCGTTCACCTCAATCCCAGTTCTTCCCGGATCTCCATCAGCCCTGCCAGAGCAATCGCGTAGAACTCCGGCAACGGAATCTCCGGTGCAACAAGCGCGATCCGGTCACGGTCGCACCCGGCTGCAAACGACTTCTCTTTTGATTTTTTGGTTATGGTCTTGGCAGAGACATCCGAGAGATTGCCACCCTTGACAAGCCCGCACGCAATCACGAGCCCCGAAACGCTGTCGGCTGCCTGCAGCACGATCTCCACCGGCTGGGTGTAAGACCCCTGGTGCAGCAGGTGGTTGTGCCTGCGGATGATCTCCGTTTCTGTCGGGTTGATTCCTTCTTTCACAAGGATTTCTGCACCAGCTGCACCATGCCTTTGCATGTCGCCGCTGATTTCTTCAAAATCGATATCGTGCAGGATACCGATCCGCTCCCATCGGGCTTCGTCTTCCCTGAGATGCCGGGCTGCGTGTTTCATGACAGCACCGGTTGCAAGACAGTGCCGTACGAGGTGTTCGTCTTTGATATGGCCCCTGATAAGGGCGATACAAGCCTGTCGGTCCATGCATGGGATGGGGCGCACGCAGGATATACGCATTGTCATCCGTGCGGGAAAAAGTGGATAAGCCTATATCCTCCCGGATCGAAAAGAGTATGAATGGACGCGCGACTCCTTGACGTGATCATCGGCCTTGCCGCCTTTATTGTCCTCGTAATCCTGCTGGCTGTCCTGCCCACAGCATTGCCGGCCGCGATCGCCTACCTTGCAGCAATCGTGGGGTTCATCGTATTCCTGTCCGGTGCCGGGTACCTGGTGAACGACAAGATCACGTAGATGGCGGCGGCGGTTTGTCCGCTGTCTTTCCTTCCGCTTTTTTCGGTCTGCTCTTTGCGAGATCCCGCTTCTTTGACCGGTAATAACTGAGCGGGTGATTCACTTTCTCGCAAAGATGATCCTGATGCACGCAGAGGCCGGTCGTCCGCATAGCTGCACAGGCCGGTGCGGTATATTCTGTCCCGGAACCCCCCCGGCCAGTGATGTGCTCCACCTGGTACATCGTCTTTTCCGGGTCGAAGTCCGGCGAGCGGGCATACATCGCGGCGATCCCGTTCACGTCCAAGCCGATGGTGTGGAGGAACGAGGTGAGCGAGAACCGGCCCGCATGTGTCAGGTTGACGCCCCCGGTCAGGGCCTTGATGAGCGCCTGCATGCACGGCGGGAAGGCACTCTCTTCCACGGCGCCGAACTGTTCGAGCATCTGCTCCTGGTAGGCTTTCTTGATCTGGGCAACCTTCGGGGAGATCTGTTCGCAGAGCGATGCCGGCACCTTGTGGGGAAGATCCCGCCGCAGGAGACTGCGGACACGTTCCCGCACCAGCTCGTACCGCTCCTCTTCCCTGATCGTGACAAAGCCGTGTTCAACCCGCCGGTTGACGAGGTGGAACCGGTCCTCGTGGAGCGGTGCCACCATCTCCACATAATCGAGAAAAGGCATCTTGTCCTGCGTGATCCGGATCCCCAGTTCTTCTGCAAGCACGATACAGAGCCGCGAGTATTCGCCGTCTTCCTGCCTGTAGCTCTGGTTCCAGTCCTCTTCGTGGACAAGGAAATAATATGCCCGCTCAGCCTCATACCGGGTCAACCGGTCGATCATCTGCCGGTCATTGACGCAGGAAACGATGATCCGGGCAAGGGCGTATGCCGCGATCTCCTCCTCCGGCGTCCCGGATACGTTGGGAGTGAATGTCTTTTTAGGAGTGATCGCGTCCTTTACCCGGGCAAGGGCACGGTCAACCAGGGCTTCACCGCGCTTGTCTTTCAGTACAGCGTCAAGCGAGGCAAAGCGTCCCTTGACATGATCCTGGGCTTTTTTCAAAAAAGGGAAGTGGGAGAGTTCCTTTGCCGATGGCGTATACACCATCAGTCAGCCTCGATACGGGGCGCGAGGAGGTACTCGACATGGCCGTTGCCGCCCGCGATATCAAAGGAGAACCGGACCGGGTGGTCGATGCCAAGGAAGATCTCGACCTGTTCGGCCTTGCTCATGACCTTGCCCATGTCCTTTAAATAATCGAGGGAGAAGAGCGAGCGGGCCTCTGCCGGGGTAAGCGAGACGAGCTCGTCCTTGGTGAACTCGCGCCGGATGTGATCGGTGTCGCCTTCCGCAACAAGGTAGAACGTCTGGTCCTTGGGATTGATCCCGAGTGCGATCTTGTCCGAGATCACGGCCGCAGCCTTCATCGCATTGTTGAGATCCTCGCCCTTGATGACGATCTTGCCGGGCAGGTTGATGGTCGGCGGGTTCGGGTCCTTCCGGATCGTGTTCGTGTCAAGGAGCGTGATCGAGTAGTGGTAGCCATGGACAGAGACCGACATCTTCTGGGCGTTGTCCGCCATCTCGATGCTGATCAGGTCGCCCTTGTCGGCCATGCCGAAGATGTTCTTCATCTTCATTAAGTCGATGCCGAGCTGGCTTTTTGTCGCCTTGTAGGTGTCGAACGCTTCCTTCCTGAGCGTGAGGGAGATCATCGCCACGTTCGCCGTATCAACGGCCCGCGTGGAGAAACCGCTCTCGTCCGTGTGCAGCCGGCACTCAGGGATGAGGGCCGAGATTGCTTCTATAGCTTCCCTGAACATGTCTGCATCAATGGTTGCTTTTAACATCGGTTACCCCTTAACAAACTCTAATACAGTATATCGGCATATGATAATTATAGTGTTTTGGGTTTAAACCCACAATTTCGCGTATTGCGGGGAACGATCAACGCCATGGGCTCACAATGGGGATATGACAAGGCATACATGAGGGCAAAACTGGAGGGATACCGCTCCCGTGCAGCCTACAAGCTCATGGAGATCCAGAAGAAATCCGGGATCATCCGCGACGATGACAACATCGTTGATCTCGGCGCAGCACCGGGAAGCTGGCTCCAGGTGGAGAGGACCCTGACCCGGGGGAGAGTCATCGGCATCGACCTCAACCCGATCGCGACCCTTGACGGGGTAGAGACCATTGTCGGGGACATTAACGACCCCGAAGTCCTCGCCGAACTGCAGTCCATGGTGGATGTGGTCAATGTCGTTGTCTGCGATGCCTCACCCAAGCTCTCGGGGCACAAGAGTTACGACCAGGCCCGGATCATCGAGCTGAACGAGCAGGCGCTGCTCTTTTCTTGCCGGATCCTCAAGCAGGGCGGGAATTTTGCCGTCAAGTCGTTCCAGGGGACAGACTTCCCGGATTTCTACCAGGATGTAAAACAGCACTTCCATTCGGTCCGGACCATGAATACCAAATCGAGCCGGAAAGGAAGCACAGAACTATATGTTATCGCCAAGAACTTTTACGGGTAAACAACCAGCCATGCTCCTTAAAGACTCCTACGACCGCCCCGTCAGCAACATCCGGATCAGCCTCACACCCCGGTGCAACTTACAGTGCATCTACTGCCACCGCGAAGGCGAGGTGAAGCCGGAGAAGGAGCTCTCACAAGAGGAGATTGCCGAGATCCTCCGGGTTGCGGCAAAGTTTGGGATCCGGAGTGTAAAGTTCACGGGCGGCGAGCCGCTCCTCAGGAAGGACATTGTCGAAATCGTCCGGTCTGTTCCGGAAGGCATGGAGTCTTCGATGACCACGAACGGGATCCTGCTTGCGCAGTACGCAACGGATCTCAAGGCTGCCGGCATGAAGCGGGTGAACGTGAGTATCGACAGCATCATTCCTGAAACCTATAAGAAAATCACCGGGCACGATTCACTCAAAAAAGTCCTTGAAGGGGTGCAGGCTGCTCTCGATGCAGGCCTTACACCAATCAAGATAAACATGGTGGTTCTTGAGGGAATCAACGACCACGAGATCGATGACTTCCTTGCCTACATCCGGGGCAACCGCAATCTCGTCCTGCAGTTGATCGAACTGATGAATTTCAACAACTGCGAGCACCATACGAAACTCAATGACCTTGAGGACTCCCTTGCCGCACGCTCGAAGACAATCATTACACGCCGGATGCACCACCGCAAGAAATACTGCCTTGACGGTGCGGAAGTCGAGGTGGTCCGCCCGCTCCACAACTCCGAGTTCTGTAAGTTCTGCAACCGGCTCCGCGTCACCTCGGATGGGAAACTGAAGCCCTGCCTCCTCCGGACCGACAACCACATCGATATCCGCGGGAAGAGCAGAAAGGAACTCGAAGATCTTTTTGTGAAAGCTGTGGCCACCCGCGAGCCGTTTTACAAATAATCTGTGACCGGCCCCCGTACTGCCAGTTCCGTGCCCTGACGACACCTGTAATTTTTCGATTCAAAACAGAAGCGCCCGTTCCCATCATGCTGTTTTTTTAGTACACCATCCGACCCCCACGTGGGGTTCCGCTTCTCGGCACGGACAATGAGGGACTGGTGCCCGTACGGGATTGTATCACATGAACCGTGCCAACCAGGGTAAAGATTACTCAGCGGGCTTCGCGTGCAGGGAAGGCTTTCTCCAGGGGGAATAATCTCCACTGTCCTGAAAAAAGGTATTCACTCCGGTGCCGGCAGAGCCGAGAGGATCCCTGCCAGCAGGAACAGCAAAAGCCCGTTCACGAAGAGGATGACGGCCACGACCAGTCCCGGGATGAATCCGGGGAGGAGCATGGAGAGGCCAAAGAGGATCCCCACGATGTTAAGCACGGTCTGGGTGATGAGCAGTTTCTTGAGCTGCGGGGGGATCACTGCCGGCCGGGCCGGGGGTTTTCCCATAGCCTGCAGCATCGGAAGGAACCGCAGCGTGAGCGGGACGATACCACCAAGGATGTTGAGTACGGCAAGGAGGACCACGAGGACGGGGGTCAGTACTCCCGGCACTATGCTCGCTATCGCACCAAGCGTCACGAAGAGCAGGCCGGAAAGAAGGATCAGCCACGTGCGCCGGAACTGGCCAACCGGGGTCTCGCCCATGGCAAGGAACTGGATGGCCATGATGACAATCAGGAGCCCGAGCTGGCCGTCCGGCGAGAACGGGATGATGCCGAGGTTGACCGGCACAAGAAGCACAGCAAGGAGGGACAAGAGGACACCGAGGAAGAGGAGAAGCGCGATCGTGAACGAGAGGGGCGCATCGCGCAAAAAGAACGGGACGTCCCCGGAGCCCTGTGGAAGAGGCGCAGCAGGCGTTTTCGCCTGCGGAGAGTAGAGGGCGGATGCTTTCTGGATGCTCCACGCAAGGTAGAACAGGCTGATGGCGGACAGAATGAGGAAAACCGAGGTAACGGAATCGTGCACAAGACCGGGCAGGAGCGTGACAAGGCCCAACAGTACCGTGAGCAAATAGACAAGGCCGCAGGCAACTGTGAGGTGCCGCAGGATGCCAGGGATCCGGATCCATAGCGCGGCTTTCTCTTTGTTTAAGACCAGCTGGAGGAGGAGAGCGATACCGCCGACAAGGAGGAGTGCTCCCACGAGATCGTGGATGACACCGGAAAGGGCACCGGGAATAAAGCAGGCCGTCATCCCGAAGATCCCGGCGCAGATCCCCACGACGATGACAAGCCACGTGCGCCGGACTTCTCCAAACGGGGTCTTGCCCATTGTGATTACCTGCAGCGCGACAAGGACAAGGAAGAGCCCGTACGTGCTGTCCGGGGAATAAGGCAGCGCTCCCGTATGGATGAAAAGAAGGAGTATGCCGAAGATGAACATGAATATGCCAAGGACGAGCAGGATGACTGCTTCGAGCGTGAAGTCAAACTCCTTTTTTGAGGAAGGGACGGGTGCCGGGTTCTGCGGGGTATTGCCAGTCATTTAGGGAATGCTCCTGGATCGTTTTGATCGATTGCGGGGCGCCCGGGAGATTACCGGGCAAACGGGCCCCTGTACCATGATTTCTTTACTATGGGGTTCTTTTCCTTTAGTATTTGTGAATTATTCCGGTACAATAAAGAGCATCCTCGCTATTTGAGCCGTTTCAATGCCCGGGAAAAAGATAGAAAGAGGTCCTTTCTTAGCAAAACCTTTAGAAAATTGCCTGCCAACATCTCTGCATTCCGGATAAGCCCGGGTTCCTGAAACCTGCGGGCTGACGGTGAGACCCTATGGCAGAAGAAAAAACAGAGACACCGACCCATGCACCACCAAAGAACAACGAAGAATTCAAAAAGCGTTATGGCGACCTGATCGGGCTTGGCCAGTCCGCAGCCGTGTATGCTCGGAATGGCATTGCCGCGAAAGTGTACCGGGAGAACCAGCCGCACTACCAGCCATTCATGGAAGCATTCTACATTGCGCTGGTCGGTGAGATGAATATTCCCGTCCCAAAGATCTATGCCGTTGAATCGTTCCTGAACCAGACGGCCATCATCATGGACCAGGTGAAGGGAAAGAGCCTCTATGACATAGCGATCGAGGACCCGTCACGGATTGAAGAGACCCTTGACACGGTCGTGGAGATGCAGATCGGGATGCACAAGGTGCAGATAGGCGTCTTCCGCTCCTTAAAAAACGTGCTTGGTGCAAATATTGCCGTAAGCCCGGGGCTGACCCCGGACGAGAAAGACCGCCTGAATGCAATGCTCGCAAAACTCCCGGACGGGCTTGCAATCTGCCACGGGGACTTCCACGGGGGAAATATCCTCTTTGACGGTGAGAAGTACATAATCATCGACTGGGCAGAAGTGGCCTGCGGTGCTCCTGCCGGCGATGCCTGCAGGACCTACATGGACTATTACATGGGGAACAGGGAGATTGCCGAGGCATACCTGAAAAAATACTGCGCCGCATCGGGACTCACCCGCGAGGAGATCCTGGCCTGGCTTCCGGTAACCGCAGGATCCATTTACGGGTTCATGACGGATGAGTGGAAGAAGCAGATCCGGCACCTGTTCTAATCGTCCCTCCTTTTTTGTTCCGTCCTTAACACGAAGAGAACGTATTTACAATCCAAGATCGAATGTAACCGATATGCCGGAAGAGAACGAATACCTGACCGTCCTCGATTACCTGTACGGGAAGTCGCTGATGCTGCAGGACACGTCGGGCTTCAATAAGGTCTTGTATTTCTACCTCATCGACTCTCTCGCCCACATCGATTACACAGCCGGGATCTATGCCTACAACTATGGATCGCCAAAGAACATCATCGGCGCCGAGTACATGCGCTGGCGTGTTGACGAAGAGAAGAAAGGCGACCGGGCAAAGTTTGCGGGTTTTGTGAACTGGCTTCGGGAGAAGTACCCGGAAAAGTTCAACGATCTCCCCTCGCTCTGGCAAATGATCTATGATACTGAAGACGAAGCGAGTTACCGGAGCTTCCGGATCGTGATCGACCCGGACAGCAAGAGCGCGCTCCCGGCGAACTTTTTCTTCGCTGTCATCGACGAGTTTTTTGACACGGAGTTCTTAAAGAGCATCTATACCGGCGCATCGCTTGGCACGCTCTTCTCAACGTACTGTTCACAGAACCCATAAGATCACAGGATTTCTGCCATGCATGTCAGCCGCATCTGTTCGGATCTCGTGAAGATCCGGAGCGAGAACCCGCCCGGGACAACCGCCGAAGTGATTGAGTACATCCGCGGTTTTCTGGATGGCATCGGCATCCAATCAGAGGTCTTTTGTGCCGGCCAGGGCATGGACAACCTTGTTGCCATACAAAAGGACGCTACGCTGATGCTCTGCGGCCATGTTGATGTTGTCCCGGCACCCGGTGACAACTGGAGCCGCCCCCCCTTTTCCGGCGACATAGCGGAGGGATGTGTCTGGGGGCGGGGCGCAACGGACATGAAAGGCGGCTGTGCGGCCATCCTCTCTGCGTGCGAGACCCTTGCCGACGCCGGGAAAGACATGCCGGCAACCCTTGCCTTTGTCTGTGATGAAGAGACCGGGGGCGAGAATGGGACACGGTTCCTTCTTGCAAAAAAAGCACTGCCGCCCTGCGACTGCATCATTGCCGAACCCACGCCCTCCCAGCATCCCAGCATCGGGCAGAAAGGGCTCTGCCGGATGGAGATAGCCTTCTCCGGTATCCCGGCGCACGGGTCGCTCTACCCTGCCGTGGGCCGGAGTGCCATCATGGAAGCGGTGCCTTTTCTGGAATGGGTAAAAACCCTGTACAACCGCGATTACCCGGTTGACGCTTCCCTCCAGGAAATCATCAATCGCTCGGCCGGGGTCGTCGCAAAAGAGTTCAGGATCGATGGCGTGAGCGATGTCTTGCAACGGCTGACCTTCAACCCCGGGACAATCCATGGAGGGGAAAAGTCCAATGTCGTGGCTGAGCGCTGCACTCTCGAACTCGAGATACGGGTGCCGTGGGGCTGCTCGATTCCGGAGACCATTGCCGAGATCCGGGCGCATGCTGGCAATGCCGTTGTCACCCCGCAGGAAGCCTTCGTCCCCACCATCACCGACCCGTCATCGCGGATCGTCACGGTCACCTGCAACGCGGTACAACACGCCTGGAACAAGCCCTCGTTCCCGTTCGTGCAGTGGGCGGCAAGCGATGCCCGCCACCTGAGGAGCGCCGGGTTCCGGGTTATCGAGTACGGGCCCGGCGAGATCGAGAGCCTGCATGCCGTAAACGAACGCGTAACCATCACATCACTTGAGAAAGCCGTGGAGATCTACGGGGACGTGATGCAGCAGTATGCCGGAGAGCAGGCATAGCCTTTTTTCTGGTCTTTCCCGTTGAACTACAACAAAAAAGGAGGGCACTGATTATTTCCGTGCCACCAGGTAAGCTCCCGCAACTGCTGCTCCGATAAGGGCGAACACAACGATTGCTGGCGAGAGCGGGGAGAATGTGGTTTTCTTGGCAACCGGGACCGTGGTAGCGACCGTTGCAGTGTCCATAACAACCGGAACCGTAGTGGTCACTTCCGTAATTGTCTCCTGTGAGACCGGCGTTACCGGGGTTGTCCCAAGCCGGTTGAGGGTTGGCGGCGTTGCAACCGTTGTCGCGGAGTAGTGGAACGCCTGCATCTTACCGGTCATCTCTTCCTTGTTTGCCCGGGCTTCGGCAAAATTCGGATCAATTCCGAGCGCCTTGTTGAAACAGGTGAGGGCATCGTTATACATGCCCAGCACAACATAGGCTTTTCCCTTGTTGTTCCATGACGTGGCATTGGAAATGGTGATGGCAGTCGCCGTGTCGAACGCGGATATAGCATTCTGGTACTCGCCGTTTGCCATATATGCCAGCCCGAGGTTGTTCCATTCCATGAGGTTGGTGGTGTCAAGAGCGGTGCACTTCTTGTAGGATACGATGGCAGAGGCCGAGTTGTTCAGCTGCATGTACGCGTATCCCTGGTTGCAGTAGGGCCCCGGGAGGTTCGGCTGGAATGCGAACATGGCGTCATAGGCCGTGACAGCCTCGCTCCACCGCTGGAGACAGTAGAGGGCAAGCGCCCGTGCGGTCATCGCACGCTCGTCTTTTGAACGCAGGGCAAGCGTTGCATCGGCTGCCTCGAGCGCTGCAGTGAAATTTCCCAGCGCATTGAGTGCGGTGGCCTTCCCCGATAATGCGGTGGCATGCTTCGCATCCTGGGCAAGGGCATTGTTGAAGTACGTAAGCGCATCGGAATATTTCCCGGCATCGAGCGCTGAGTTCCCGAGGGCCGTCCATTCGTTCGTGTCCTCGGCCTGGACTGCCGGCATGAACAGGAGCAGAACAAGGAGTGAAAGGATCAGGATTGTGTACCGCATTTTCTCATGACGAATGTTTCCCTGAAGGCTGATGAATCTATTGATTCAGGAGAGTGGAGGGCTGTTTTCCAGAGGACGGTTGGCCGGTGATCATTTCCTGCCAACCACGAATGCAACCGTGCATGACAAGACTGCGGTCACCGCAAACGCTGCAATAATCCCGGACAGGTCCGCGACGAAACCGGCAAGGAGCGGGAGCAGCGCCATGCCAAGATAACTGGACGTGGAGAAGAGCCCCATGGCAATACCCTGGTGCTCCCGTTCCCCGGCAAGGAGTGCCATCTGGGCGATCATCACGAGACCGGCAACCGCCCCGAGCACCAGGAGACCGGCCGGCGACCATGCAAGGAGCAGCATCCCGCCGGCCATCAGCAGGGACGAGATCCGGATCATCCTGGTTTCCCTGAATGGGAACCGGGATACCACCATCACCGAGACGATAGTGGCGATGCTCATGCCGGCAATCCAGAACCCTGCAGCATCGGCCGTGAGGGAGGAGTGATCGGGAAAGAGTGCCGTTGCAACGCCGGTTGCCCCGATAAGGACAACTGATGAAAACAGCACCCACCGGTATTTCAGGAAGATATCCCATGAGAGAACAAGGTCATGGCCGGCCGGGGAGAGGGGGCGCTCGCGGGAAGCGAGGCTGGCCAGCAGGGGAATGACAGAGAGGGCAGAAAAGAGGAGGATGCCGGTTGCCGGCAGGCCGGACAGGGTCGAGAGCACGCCGGCCGCAATGAGCCCGAGGACGAGGCCGGCGTTGAGGAGGGCAAGGAAATACCCGCTCATCTTCTCGTGATCGTCCCTCCGGTTGACCGCCGCCATAGCTGGGGCAATGAAAAGTCCGGCGCCGACGCCTTCTGCAAAACGCCCGGCAACGGTCACGGGAGCGCTACCGGAAAGAAAGAGCACGGTCCCGCCGGCAACGGTCAGGGCAAGCCCGGTGCGCATGAGGGCGGATGGGCCGAACCGGTCCGAGAGGATGCCGGCCGGCAGCGTGCTGATGAACGCCCCGAGGAAGTATGCAGCATAGACAGCCCCTGTCCAGGACGGGCTGCCGGTAAACGCGGGAAGGACCGGGACAATAGCGTTGGATAACGCCATGACAGAGAAGACACCGAAGAAAAGAGTGACGTTGTCCCTCACCGCACAACCCCTTTTTTAGACCATGCGGTAGGTCTCGAGGTTCATGGGAGAGTGGGTCTCGATGTGGTAGCGCTTGTAGATGGAACTGGCAAGATCGATGGTGTTGTTCTCGTCGCCGTGGATGCAGAAGATCTTCTCCGGGCGGGGCGAGATCTGGCCGATGTAGTTCATCAGCTGCCGGCGGTCGGAGTGGCCGGAGAAGCCGTCGACCGTGACGATCTCGAGATTGATAGTGATTGTCCCTTTCCTGCCCATCGGGACCTCGCGCCAGCCCTTCTGGATCCGGCGGCCGTACGTCCCGTCGGCCTGGTACCCGACAAAGACGAGCGCATTCTTCTCGTCCTGGGCCAGGTTCATGAGGTACTCCATGACCGGGCCGCCGTTGAGCATGCCGCTGGTCGAGATGATGACACAGGGATCGCCACCGATGACTTTCTCGCGGAGGTCCTGGCTGTCCACCTGCTGGAAGCACTCGGCAAGGAAGGGATTCATGCCCTCGCGGAAGATCTGGTTGCGCAGGTCGGTGTTGAGATACTCGGGATAGGTGGTGTGGATCGCGGTTGCCTCGCGGATCATGCCATCGAGATAAATCTTTACTTTCGGGATCTTGTTTGTCCGCATGCCTTCCTCAAGAGCGAGCATGACCTCCTGCGAACGGCCGACCGAAAAGGCCGGAATGATAACCTTGCCACCCCGCTGGAGCACCCGGTTGATGGTGTCATAAAGCATGCCTTCGCAATCAGCCCGGGCCTGCTGGAAATCGTTGCTGCCGCCGTAGGTGCTTTCCATGAAGAGGGCCTCAAGGCGCGGGAACTGGTTGATGGCCGGGTTGAAGAGCCGGCTTTTGGCATAGTTGAAGTCGCCCGTGAACGCGATGTTGTACATACCGTCGCCGAGATGGAAGTGGGCGATGGCCGAACCGAGGATATGGCCGGCATTGTGGAACGTGAGCTTGATGTCCGGCGCAATGTCCGTCACGCTGCCGTAGTTGAGGGTGACAGAATGCTTGATGTAGGTCTTGACCTCGTTTGAGCTGTAGGGCACTTTCCGGCCTTCCTTGTTGATAACGTCAAGGTAATCGAGCTGGAGCATGGCCGAGAGGTCCCGGGTCGGGGGCGTGGAGTAGACCGGGCCCTCGTAGCCGTATTTGTAGAGGAGCGGAACGAGAGCGCAGTGGTCGAGGTGGGCGTGGGTCAGGACAACGGCATCGAGCGAGGAGAGCGGGTAGATCTCGGGGACATAGATATAGGGGGTTGCACCGGCATTGTCGGGCTTTTCCCCGCAATCGATCAGCACCTTGCTGTCGGGGGTTGAAAGAAGGAACGCGGCACGGCCTACCTCGCGGCAGCAGCCGAGCGTAGTGACCCGGGCCCACTGGTCCTTGCGTGCAGTCTCGTCGCCCCGTGCCGGGAGGTCGCGGTGGATACGCCGGCCGATGGTCCGGAGGAACTGTTTCCGGTCCTCGTTGACCGAGCGGAGG
>Ga0302250_1002264_pt1 | contig 12310 bp, 13 predicted proteins | sample AAG_RA_Asp_MG_FD_193536 | JGI IMG/M metagenome (GOLD analysis project Ga0302250, IMG submission 193536) | Enriched activated sludge microbial communities from anaerobic digester in WTTP, New Holstein, Wisconsin, United States - AAG_RA_Asp | ecosystem: Engineered > Bioreactor > Anaerobic >... | reverse complement strand
ACGATCCAGATTCCACTCCCAGTATGAAGCGGGAAACTGCACCAAGGCAAAATGCTGCCATTTTCCGTCCACTTTGGCCTTTATCCTGTCGGCCCCTAAAGCGGGAGGAATCACAGTCTTTTGTGTACAATAGCCATCTTTCCAAAAATCATCGGGATTTGGCGTACCCTTGGCCAGCAGTATCCCGGAACTGCCAAGCAGGATGAAGACGAAGATAATAAGTATTTTTTCCATAATAACCTTGGTAAATAAGCCGGGTTATTGTGTCAAGCGAAACGAACCCGGGGTCAAAGACCTCCCTGGGCCAAAAAGGCCATGTACATAAGATTCAGAGCAATAAGCCTTTACTTTTGCCGTGCTTTAAAAAGCCCGCTGGTAACCAGTTCGATTACAAATCCGTAGATAATCCCCATCACCAAAGTCATAGAGAATAGCTCCCATTTGCCAAACTGAGCGGAAGCGCCCATCATGGCTCCCAACGCGCTGGGAAAACCTACTATCAGGCCCATTAGAGCGCCATGTATGCCCCAGGGCATTTTCCAGGCACTTAGCCCGATCACGATTCCGATCAGAACCCTGGAACTGAAAATATTAGCCAGCATTTTCAGGGGTAACGGGCCGCTGCTGGATGACATCAAACAACAAACCACTCCGCATAAAACTCCCATCAGAGTGGCAAGATACAGTCTTTTGTAGCTCATTTTCGCCTCCTTTGGCAAAACGCCAAGTGTGAAAAACCTGTGGATAAGCTAAGCTTACCAATTATCTCTGTAAAAAAAACAACCTGCATGGCAGATATCTACATGCCCAGTCTAATATATTGCACTGAAATCCCTTCCGGGTATTTGCGTCCCAGGCGGAACTTCATGTGTTTGGCGATAAATGGGGTGCGCCGCTCTGGATTCTTTTCGCCAGCGGCTAAGTAGCTGCCTTTTATGGTAGTGGAAGCCCTCTGGTTTCCCTGGGGGCCTGGCAAATCTTCCAGTTTGGTTATCAATACCTCTTCCGCTTTCCAGTTTTGCAATTCTGAGGGAAGCTTAAAGTCTCTGGCTTGCATTTGATCTCCTATGAACTGCAGAATTGCTGTGTTAAGCTTGGGATCGTTCAGGTCTTCCCTGGGCTTCGAAAACAGTGGCTGCACGGCGTAATACAGGATAGCCACGAGCAGCAGGATTATTACGCTCAATATTACCTTCTTCGCCACCAGAATGTTCTCCTTTTCAGTTCTTCTTTTTTCCGATACTGGCTATATAAATCACAAATTCCTCGGTTCCGTCCAGGCTCAGGGCTTCATTCATGGCTTCATCCAGATAAGCTCCGATCATGCAAGCTCCTGCTCCAATGGCCTCTGAGGCCAGATGGATGTTCTGGCCCACGTGTCCCGCATCCAGATACAGATAGCGATACCCTCGCTGTCCGTAGCGCCAGGCCGTTCGATAGGGCACTGCGCTGATGATGAAGTTTACTGCCGCAGAGGCCACCATTCCTTGTCTGAGGCAAGCTTCGAAAATTTGATCCGCCTTTTCGGGAGCGTTGTCCAGCAGAACCAGGCAATGCTTGATGGGATGATAATAATACAGGCCAGGTCTTATACCCTCCACCCGGCGGATATCCAAATAGGTTTCCAGGGGGTGCCTGGCTCCTGCAGAGGGAACATTGCGCAGGGTAATCTCGTTTTTCTCGTTGGAACGGAAGTCTTTGGCCCAGGAACTGCACCACAGCAGGAAAGATAGCTCATCCATGGTAAGGGCCTGATCAGAATAGTCTCTCAGGCTACGACGCTGCTCAATGGCTTTATAAAGCTGAATGTCGGGCATGTTGATCTTTCCCACGGCCGGCAGGGAGACAAGCTCTCCGGCGCGAACTTTCACCGCGTCAGGACGTGATACGCCCAGGGTTTGATCGCTTTCTCGTTCATAGATGTACCGGGTAAGGCGCACAAAGTCGATTCCGATGTTATCAGCCTGAGGACGCAGGGCTTCAATTTCCTCGATCACCTCTTTCAGGTTTTTTTCGAAGAAATCATATTCCTCGTCATCGATCTCGGCTTCCTTCAGAATATCTTCCCGGCTGTAGCCACGTGCTTTGTAATACAGATAACCAAAGGTTTTCATATCCATTGTTTCCTCCAGCGGCATGCTATTGTTTTATCGCCCCAACCGGGCAGCCTTTGAATTTACCGTTGCCGTCAATGCAAATACCGCATTCCACACAGTTGTTCTTATCGATCACGGCCTTGCCCTTTTCCATCGTTATGGCTCCAACCGGGCAAGCGGAAATGCAAAGTTTGCAGCCGATGCAGCTTTTGGAGTTAACTGTGGTTCTGGCCGGTTCGTCGTAGTAATTCACGAAATAGTCGTAATCCCTCAAAGACCAAATGTTTTCGCTGTCCGGCCCGGTGATCAGCTTGTTTACGAAGATTCCGTCCTTCAGCTTGATGCCTTCGGCATAGAGGCTGTCGCCGGGGATCAAGACAACGCCCAGGCTGTCCAGCGCTTCTTGGGGTGCCAGAAACAGCCGATATTTCTTGCCGTATTCCAGTATGTAGGGGATGCCTTTTTCGGGCTGGTAATGCCCCCTAAAGGCGGTTACTTCGGCATCGGCGGGAATATTGTAGTCTGCAGTTTTGGCCAGGATCAAAACTACGGCAATCAGGATCAGGCTTATAATCAGTGCTTTTCTCATGTCAGTTTGGTGTCTCCTTTCTGGTTTAAATAATCCACTACTTTCTTTACATCTTCGGCCTTGTCTTTACTGCATACCAATAGCGCATCGCCGGTATCGATTACACAGATGTTGTCCAGACCGATAATGGCGGTAAACTTCTCACTTTGGACATAGTTGCCCTTGGCTTTGATTGCCAGGCCAGAGCTGGAAAAATGGTTTCCCTCGGCATTTGCGGGGGTAATATCGGCCAGAGCTTTCCAACTGCCCACGTCGTTCCAACCGTAGGAAACGGGGATCACTCCGCGTTCTCCCGCTTTTTCAAGGATGGCAATATCGATGGGCAGGCGTGGCATCCCGGCATAGAGGTCGGCGATGTCGCTTTCAAAACCCTGGTTTTCCCATCTGTCGCCGATTGCCTGGCAGATTTTGGCTGCTTCGCCGAGGTGTGTTTCAAACGCCTCACAGATGGCTTGAATAGTCCAGCAGAAGATTCCGCTGTTCCAGTAAAAGGAACCTGTGGCCAGGAATTCTTTGGCGGTAGGCAGATCGGGTTTTTCCTTGAAGCGCTTCACTTCCCTTACCCGGGGAGATATCTCAGCGCCGGCTTCGATGTATCCATAGCCAGTGGCGGGATATTCCGGCTCGATGCCAAAGGTGATTAGGCGTCCCTTGCGGGCTTCGCTTTCGGCTGGAACCAAGCTGGACAGAAAGGCGGGAACGTTGCGGATCACATGATCGGCGGGCAAGACCAGCATTATCTCTCCGTCGGCATAGCGAGATTTTAAATACTCCACGCTGAGGGCGATACAGGCTGCAGTGTTCATTCCAAATGGTTCGATGATGATGTTTTCCTTAGGCAGGCGTGGCAGATGCTGCTTCACCAGATCGGTTTGATTTGCACCCGTTACGATGAAGATATCGTGCATGGCGATTTTTGACAGTAATCGCTCCACAGTTTTTTGCAGCATCGAGGTGCTGCCCTGGATCGACAAAAATTGCTTGGGAAAGTTCTGGCGGCTCTTTGGCCAAAAGCGGGTGCCGGAACCTCCGGCCATGATGAGTGCTATCATTGCTCCACCACCTGAGTTCCTTTGGGATAGGTGTATTTCCAAACTGAGGCCGGAATTGCGGCATTGGTCTTGATCCCGGAAAAGCTGTAGCCTACTTTATTGCCATTGGCGTCGGTGTAGCTGAGGTAGTCCACAATTCCTGTCCTGTTATTTATCCTGGCGCTCAGGCTAACGATCAGGGGATCGCCATTTGGTTTCAGGTTTACCGTGCTGATTCCATTTTTCTCGCCGCTAAGGCTAACCTTGGATTTTCCCCAGTAAAGCTGCAGGATTTCCACAGGATTCATTTTTCCAAATTCTGGGCGCATCCTGCTGCGAAAGACGGTTTTACTGCCTGCGTCATAGAGTTCCACCTGGCCGCCGGAAATCTGCAAGCGTTGAAAAGCCGGCTTGTCGTAGCGAATCACCATGCGGCCTTTATTGAAGTATATCTTACCGCTATAACTGAGGGATTTGTTTATCTGGGCGAAATGATTGTCCTGCTTTACATTGGCCTGAAAGCTGCTAAAGCTGCCATAGGCCTTTTGCATCTTGCTGTAGAGCGCATCTGTGCTTAGCCCGGCCAGGCTGCCATATAGCAGGAGAGCGCAGATAATAATACTAATCTTCTTCATCGATTACTCCTATGCGGATCAGGTCTTCACGATTGGCCAGCACATCGCGGGATTTGGAGCCCAGATGCGGGCCGATTACGTGGGCACGCTCCAGGAGGTCTACCAGTCTGCCCGCCCTGGCATAACCAATCTTGAAATGCCGCTGCAGCATGGAAACTGAGGCCGTGCCGCTGGAAACCACCACTCTGGCAGCTTCCGGGAATAGCTCATCGTCATATTCGAAGATTCCGACATTGCTTTCTTTTTCCACTTTCAGGCTGAAATCCTGTTTAGGTTTGGGTTGCATACCCAGAAAGTCGCAAACTCTGGCAATCTCGTGATCGGAAACATACGCACCGTGAATGCGTTCTGGAACGGCCTTGCCGGGAGGTAGAAAAAGCATGTCGCCATTACCCAACAGCCTTTCTGCGCCTATCATATCCAAGATAACGCGGGAATCGACCCGGGAAGAAACCTGGAAGGCGATCCGGGCCGGGAAATTAGCCTTGATAATACCGGTGATCACCTTTATCGAAGGGCGCTGCGTAGCCAGAATCAGATGGATGCCCACAGCGCGCGCCATCTGTGCCAGACGTGTGATGGGCAGTTCGATGTCTTTGCCGCTGGTCATAATCAGATCGGCAAATTCGTCCACGATTATCACTATATAGGGCAGCTTTTCCAGCTCTTCCCCTTCACTGCTTTTTTCGTTATATCCCAGAATGTCTCTTACTTTGGCTTCTTGCAGCAGTTCATAGCGATGCTCCATTTCCTTTACAGCCCAATACATGGTTTCCAGAGCTGTGTCGGGGTCAGTTACCACCTGTCCGATCAAATGGGGAAGTTCGTTGTAGCCGGCCAGTTCAACGCGTTTGGGATCGATCAGGATAAGGCGCAGGTCTTCGGGGGTGGTGCGCATGATCAGGCTCATGATAATGGTATTTATACAAACGCTTTTTCCGCTTCCGGTAGCTCCGGCGATCAGCAGATGGGGCATTTTGGTGAGATCGGCTACCAGGGGTTTGCCGGCTATGTCCTTGCCCAAGCCGAAAGCCAGCTTGGAATGCATGGCGCGCATCTCTTCCGAAAGCAGCAAATCGCGCAGATAAATCATGTCCCGGGTAAGATTTGGGATTTCTATTCCGATCAAACCCCGGCCTGGGATCGGAGCCTGAACGCGGATAGCCTTGGCCTTGATCGCCAAAGCGAGGTCGTCGGCCAGCGAACTGAATTTACTTACCTTGATTCCCTTGGCGGGTTCCAGTTCATATTGAGTAATGATCGGCCCGATATTCACGTTGCGAACTTCCGCCTCGATGCCAAATTCGGCCAGTTTTCCCTTTAAAATCTGGCTGGTGCCGATGATCTGATTTTCGATTTCCTTGCGGTCTTTGTCTGAAAGCTTGATCGGGCTTTCCAGAAAATCTGAAATCGAGGGCATCACATATTCGCGGTCTTCATCATCCTCATCAGGAGCCTCAACCGGCTTTGTCCTGGTTTCTTTACGAGCTTTGGCCGGTTCGGGGACAGGAGCTTCGGGCTGAGGAAGCTGGGTGTGGCTCTGGATCACGGGTTTTACTTCTTCCGGGGTTATCTGGGGCTGGCTGATAGCTTCCTTGTCGTTATTGATAGTGGGTTTTTCAGTTTTTGCCTTGGATTCCTGTTTGCGCTGAAAGTCCTCAATCGTTATCTGCATCCAGCGCTTCAATCTGTCGTATTCTATTATCAGAATTGCGCTTAGAACCATTCCGCCAATCAGGATAATGCGCGAGCCGGTTCCAGAAAAGATTCCGGCTAATACCCGGTAGGCAAAAAGGGGGATAATGCTGTGAACATAGCCTGTCTGTTTGGCGGAAAGCAAGGCCTGCAAAAGGAACAGCACAATGAGAAGCAGGTAGCCTTTCTGCCGGCTGCGATCCAGCTCGGGAGCCAGGAAATACTGCAAGGATACCGTGGCAATCACGATGAACCCAATCAGCGAGAACCAATAGCCGAAAAGATAGATAAACATATAGCCAAAAACGATGCCAAACACTCCAACCGGATTGCTGGTGTCCGTGGCTTTGAACCAACTGAATACTGAACCCCCTCCTTTCAGGGTGTCCAGATCGGCTTTTATGGAGCTATATCCCATGATCAGCGCCAGAATTACCAACACCGATAGCAGGCAGATAATCCCGCTGATGATGCGCTTCTGCAAAGGGCTGATTCCCTTGCGTACCGGCTTTTTCTTCTTCACGCTTTTTCCTTTGCTCACGCTTGGTCTCCCTGCCTACATACCACATTCATACCACATGAGCATGTGGTATGATAACGATATGATGGCATGCAGATTGACTGCCTGCAGGTACCGGCGCTTGCCAAAGCGACGCATACCTCATAGCGAGGTGGATTCGAATGGGTATTCTCCTCATTCCAGGCAAGACCCGGAATCTCAGGGGATTTACGAGGTTCCTGCTTTCGCTGAAATGAGGGGCAAGGAGGTTCGGCAACCGCCAGTCCACGCCGATCTGCAAGACTAATCATAACTAAATCCTACACATTGAAACGGATGGAGATGATATCGCCATCCTTTACGATGTATTCCTTGCCTTCCAAACGGAAAAGACCTTTTTCTTTCAGCACCTTCTCGCTTCCGTGCTCCATCAGTTCGCTGTATTTGAAACACTCGGCGCGGATGAAACCTCTGGCCAGGTCGCTGTGAATCTTGCCCGCAGCGGTAACGGCATTGCTGCCTTTTTCCAGAGTCCAGGCACGCACTTCGTCGGCCCCCACGGTAAAGAAGCTGATATAGCCCAAAAGTTGGTAACTCCAATGCGTCAGACGGTCGCGGATCGATTCGCTGAGCCCCATGTCGGCCATGAAAAGCTCTGCCTCGTCGCTGTCCAGTTTGCTGAGTTCTTCTTCAAATTTTCCGGCGATGGCATAAGCCTGATAAGCCTGGTTATTTAGCTCTGCGGCAACGGCTTCAGCCTGGCTTAGCTCGCCTTCGGAGCTATTTACCAATACCAGAAGGGGCTTGGAACTGAAGAATTGAAACCCCCTGATTGCTTTGGCTTCTTCGCCGGAAAGCTCCAAAAGCCGCAAGGGACGGTTATCCTGCAGGCAGGCGATAATCTCTTTGATCGCCTTTTCCTCGATCTGGATGGCAGGGGTTTTCACGCCGCGTTTGTAGCCAAGCTCGATTTTTTCCAGGCGTTTTTCGGCTACGATGAGGTCGCTTAAGATAAATTCCTCTTCCAGATGGTTTAGCTGCTGCAGGGGCGAGCCATAGGCATACAAGCTGTCCAGCTCTTCATCGGCAAATCCCTTTAGCACCACCAGAAAGGCGTCGGCGCTTTTCAATTCCGATAACAGATTGTTGTCGGCAGTGTCGCCTTCCCGGCCAAAGATCCCAGGGAAGTCGTGATATTCAATCGTGGCGTGAATGGTTTTTTTCGGCTGATACAGCGCAGATAGCCTGTCCACCCGCTCATCGGCCACCGGTACAATGCCCACATAGGCTTCGCTAACTGGCGGGGCATACTTGTCGGTGCTGTGCTCGCTATGCGTAAGCGCATTGAAAATCGTGGTCTTTCCCGTTTTTGGCAAGCCAATAAGGGCTACTTTCATGTGTTTTTCCTTGATGTTTTAATTCAAATTATGTGCCTGGTGTTTACAGTTCAGGGTAAAGCGGGAATTTGGCTGTCAGGGCACGTACATCGGCTTTCATGGCAGCCAGGTATTCTTCGTTTTCGTGGTTGTCGCGCACACGTTTGATCAGCTCGGCGATGCTTTCCATTTCGGATGTTCCCATTCCTCTGGTAGTGACGGAAGGCGTTCCCAGGCGGATTCCTGAAGCCACGAAGGGACTTCTGGTGTCGAAGGGAACGGTGTTTTTATTGGCGGTGATGCCGGCCAGGTCGAGAGCTTCCTCCATCTTCTTGCCGCTGGGGCTGCCGCTTTCTTCGGGGCCGAGGTCGATCAGCATGAGGTGGGTGTCGGTACCACCTGAAACCAGCTTGAAGCCTTTGTTCATCAGGGATTTGGCCAAAGCCTGGGCATTGGCGATCACCTTGCTCTGATAAGCTTTGAATTCAGGTTGCAGAGCTTCATGGAAGGCAACCGCTTTTCCGGCGATGGCATGCATCAAGGGTCCGCCTTGAATTCCGGGGAATACCTTTGCATCTACGTCTCTGGCATACTCTTCCTTGCAGAGAACCAGCCCGGCCCGCGGTCCGCGCAGAGTTTTATGCGTAGTGGTAGTTACGATATCCGCATAGGGTACCGGATTATCGTGCAATCCTGCCGCCACCAAACCTGCGATATGAGCCATATCGACCATGAACTTGGCGCCTACCTTGTCGGCAATGGCACGGAAACGGGCAAAATCTATTCTGCGCGGATAAGCCGATGCGCCGGTAAGGATCATCTGCGGCTTATGCTCCAATGCCAAGGCTTCGATCTGCTCGTAATCAAACTGCTCGGTATCCCTGGCCACAGTGTAGTGGATCACGTTGTAAAGCTGGCCGGAAAAGGATAGCGGATGACCATGCGTAAGATGCCCGCCATGCGAAAGTTCCAAAGCGAGAACGGTGTCGCCCGGTTTGCAAAGCGTAAAATAAGCTGCCATATTGGCCTGGGAACCACTATGCGCCTGCACGTTGGCATGCTCTGCTCCGAAAAGCTGCTTGGCGCGTTCGATGGCCAAGCGTTCCACGTCGTCGATGTATTCGCAGCCGCCATAGTAGCGTCCATAAAGCTTGTAGTTGATCTGGCCGGTTTTTTTGCTCCAGCGATAAGGATAGCCTTCGGCGTATTTATTGGTTAAAACGCTTCCTTGAGCTTCCATTACTGCCAATGAGGTAAAGTTTTCACTGGCGATAAGTTCCAGGTTTTCACGCTGCCGTTTCAGTTCGCTGAAAATGGCTTCGTAGAGCTCGGGGTCGGTCTTTTGGATGTGGATCATGACCTTTCTCCTTGATGTATTTTATTTATTCTGTTGTTATGTCTTCCGCCCTCGAAATCCGTTGCCAGCCAGGTGGAAACGATCTCCAAGGCATAGGGTATGCCGGTAAAGCGTCCGGCCAAAACCAGGATATTGGCGTCGTTATGCATTCTGGATAGCCTGGCTACGTCGGTGATGGTGCATAAAGCAGCTCTGATGCCGGGGACTTTATTGGCGGTGATGCTCATGCCAATGCCGCTGCCGCAGATCAGAATGCCCCTTTCGCAACTGCCCTCTGCAACCGCTCTGGCTGCTGGAAAACCGGTGTCGGGATAATCCATGCTTTGGGTGCCGTTTGTACCGAAATCAACGAAATCGTGCATGGTGAAAGCCTTTTTGATGGCTTCTTTCATTTCGTATCCGGCATGATCGCAGGCTATGGCCAGTTTCATTTTTCCTCCGCCATCAGGCAAGCCAGAGACAGGCAGTAATACTTGGAGTTTTCACTTTCGCTGCGGCTCATTACTACCACGGGCTTGATAGTTCCGCAGATCAGCCCTGCCAGTTCGCCTCCGGCAAAGAGCATAAGGCCTTTGTAGAAGCTATTGGCGCTTTCCAGATTGGGAAAAATAAGGATGTCGGCATCGCCATTTAAGGGGCTGCTCACGCCCTTCACTTCCAGGCTGGAGGGATCACAGGCCAAAAACACGTCAACTGGCCCGTCCATAATGCAGTTTTTTATCTGACCGCGCTCCGCCATCTTGCACAGCATGGCATGTTCGTAGGTAACGGGCAAAGCTGCTCCTACCTTTTCGGTGGCGGTAATCAGTGCTACATTCGGTTTTTCAATTCCAAAGCGGCGGGCCATTTCAACACTGTAGTTTATCATGGCGATTTTTTGATCCAGATCCGGATTGGTAAGCACTGCGGTGTCGCTGATGAAGAGCAGTTTGTGATGCTTGGGAAGCTCCAGGGCGCAGGTGTAGCTCATAACTGCTTTGGGGGGAAGCAAGCCTTTTTCCTTGTCCAGAACCGCTTTTAGGAATTTATCAGTACCCACCAGGCCTTTCATCAGCACGTCGGCTTCGCCGCTTTTTACCATTCTGACGGCTTCCTTGGCGGCTTTAATCTCGTCGGGAAGGTCGATGACTACGCAGTCGTTCAAATCGAGCTGATTGGTAAGCATCTCCTTGATTTTATTGGCGTTGCCAAGCAGGATAGGCCGGATAAAGCCTTCGCGGGTAGCGCGTACAATGGCGCCCAGGGTATTGCTGTCTTCCGCGCTGGCCACGGCGATCCGGGTTTTGCGGCCCAGGGTTTTGGCTTTGGAGGCTATATCTATCAGTTTGGTGATCATGGTTCTATGCCAGCATCGCAGCCAGGGCGATGGAATAAAGCTTGCTTTGCTCGCTGTCCCCGCGTGAGGTAAGCACGCAGGGAACCTTGGCGCCCATTACGATGGCGCAGAGATTGCTCTTCAAAAGCTTGACGATGGTCTTGTAGAAGGTATTCCCTGCTTCAATATTGGGGAAAAGGATGCAATCGGCGTCGCCGCAAACCTCACTTTTGATGCCTTTTATCTCCGCGCTTTCCTTGTCAATAATCAAATCCAAACCCAGGGGGCCTTCCACGATCGCGCCTTTTATCTGGCCGCGTTGGGCCATTTTAGCGATAATTGCTCCCTCTGCACATGATGGGATCTTGGGTAAAGTCTGTTCACTGGCTGCCTGGATGCCCACCTTGGGGTTTTCAATTCCCAGGAAATGTGCAGTCTTGATCAAATAATTCGTGATCGCCACTTTCTGATTCAGATCGGGCAGGGGTATGATCGCTACATCGCCAAAGATAAGCAGTTTGTGATAATTAGCGGGTTCAGCCACGGTTACATGGCTCAGGATTGCGCCATTTTCCATCAGGCCTTTTTCCTTGTTCAGAATTGCGCGCATATAGCGGTCGGTGGAAAGCAGGCCTTTCATCAAAAAGTCCCCTTCTCCGCGGTTGATCAGCTCAACGGCCAAAGCTGCGGAAGCCATATCGCTTTTACAGTCCACGATGCGCAGTTTGCTGCAGTTCAGCTTGTGCTCAGTGCAATACTTTGTGATTATCTCTGCGTCGCCTACCAAGGTGGCTTCGATGATTCCCATCTCCACTGCGTTATAAACCGCTTCGATGGTATGGGCATCGATCGCCCAGGCTGCCACAAGCCTCTTTTTTGGCCTGCTGGTAAGAACGTCGAACATCTGGTCAAGTTTTGTAATCTGCATTCCATTTCCTTTATGTTTTTGTTATATGATTTATAATCGCTTTACTATAAACAAGTTCCGCAGAGACCAGGTACATCAGGTCAAATCTCAGGCCGCTTTCATCATAATCCAGAAAACTGCAGAGCAGCAAAAAATCAGCTCCACATTCGCTACGAAGTCTGGAGCTGGCCTGCTGGTCTAGGGGCATAGAAAAGCCGTCCAGGTTCTCTTTGGGCATTACCAGATTCAGCTTGCCGCTATCCAACAAAATCCCGGTAATCAGTTCTTTCAGCTCAGTCCCCGCTGCGGTATTGCCTTTCTCCGCATCTGAGAAGACAATCAGCAGATACGGCTTACGATCTTGCTGCCTGTTGAAGCCGGATAACCAGGCTCCAGCCAGCAACTCATCGCTCATTTGCCGCAGCGTCTCTGAATAGCGGCTGGCCGCTGGCGGCTCCGTCTGGACAGGAGCTGATTGCAACTGCTCCAGAGTAATTTTCTGCGCCGCACAGCCAAAGCTTGCCAGCAGCAGGAAGCCGGTCAGCAACAAAGAAAGGACTCGCATATCTCTCCTATGCGCTGCAACTCTGTGCAGCGTAATAAGTTATCTATTTTTAAGCAAGTTAAAAAACTAATGGTTCATTATCATTCATGCCGGGATATTCTGTCAAGGCCAATATTATACTCACATCCCCCCGTTTTTCATACAAGGGATTTCCAGTTGGTTGTAATCATGGTAAATGCCTTTGTAGGGTTGGATATTGAATCTGGTAACAGAGGCGAAGCAGGTGTTTACCAGAACAGATAAAC
>Ga0302250_1002261_pt1 | contig 12323 bp, 10 predicted proteins | sample AAG_RA_Asp_MG_FD_193536 | JGI IMG/M metagenome (GOLD analysis project Ga0302250, IMG submission 193536) | Enriched activated sludge microbial communities from anaerobic digester in WTTP, New Holstein, Wisconsin, United States - AAG_RA_Asp | ecosystem: Engineered > Bioreactor > Anaerobic >... | reverse complement strand
CAGGGAGGGGTCCGAGGGGATCGGCGACAGGTCGGCCCCCTGGAACGACTGGGTGTCCGAGAGGGCCATCTTGAAGACCCAGAGGACGGGCATCAGCGTCCCCGCCGTCACGAGGACCAGCGCCAGGTGACGCAGGACGATGCCGGTCCTGCCGGATCCGTGCCGGGGATGGATCGGCTCACTCATAGACGTTCTCCGCGGCCCGGGTGACCCGGTTGGTGACGGCGGTCCAGGCGGCCAGGATCAGGAAGATGATCAGGCTGTAGGCGGCCGCCAGGCCGTGGTTCTTCAGGACCCGGAAGGCCCGGTAGGCCTCGGTGATCAGGATGTTCGTCTGGTTGTCCGGGGCGCCGCCCGAGACCAGGTACACGACATTGAACATGTTGAAGGTCCAGATCGTGCCCAGCACGATGGCGGGGACCAGGGCGGGCTTCAGCAGCGGCAGGGTGATGTGCCGGAAGCGCTGCCACCTTCCCGCGCCGTCCATCTCGGCCGCCTCGTAGAGGTCCGCCGGGATGCTCTGGAGGGCCCCGAGGCTGATCACCATCATGAACGGGAATCCGAGCCAGGTGTTGGTGACGAGGTTCGCCGAGAAGTTGGTCCAGAAGGACCTCCCGAGCCAGTCCACCGGCGTCATGCCGAGGACCGCCAGCAGGGCGTTGGCCGGGCCGTACTGGGTGTTGAAGATCCACTTCCAGACCAGGGCGGTGATGTAGTTCGGGACGGCCCAGGGGACGATCAGCAGCACCCGGTAGATCGCCTTGCCCCGGAGGCGGGCGTCGGACAGCACCAGGGCCAGGGCCAGGCCGATGGCCACGTGGAGCGCGACGTTCAGGAACGTCCACATCACCGTGACGCCCAGCGTGAACCAGAACCGGGTCTCGCCGGTGGCGCTCGGGACCAGGATGTCGACGAAGTTCGCCAGGCCGACGAAGCGTCCCTGGTTGTCCAGGAAGGCGAGGTACACCCCCATGAAGAAGGGGACGAAGATGAGCAGGATCATCCCCACCATCGCCGGCGCGATGGAAAGATAGAGCCAGGGGCGGCCTCGCAGGTCCGAAAGGACCTGGGCCAGGGACGGCACCAGGCCCGCCGCCAGGGCCCCGGCGACCAGGGCCACGCCGACCACGTAGAGGACCCCCAGGGCCGGTTGGTGGGCCGGGAGGGCCGATGCCGCCAGGGCCTTGGCCAGGGTGGCCTCCGACGCCGCGAGGTCCGCCAGCAGCCGTTCGGCCCCGCGGGAGAGCAGGACCGCGGCCACGCCCCCGGTGGCGAACCCCGCCACGCCGGCTCCCAGGCGGGGCCTCCGGGCGACCAGGGGCCGGAAGGCCGACAGGCCCAGGCAGCCCGCCAGCAGCACTCCCAGGGGCACCGTCCAGGGAGGAGTCGCCCGGCTCCGGGGAATCACCGCGCCGGCGCCCTGGCCCCCGGCGGCGACCACGGCGCAGATCACCCGCTCCCCGTCCTCCAGGCAGGCCTCGGGGGCCTGCCCCTCGTCCAGCGCCGCCTGGGCCTTCCCCGCGGCCTCCTGGAACCGGGTGCGAAGGTCCTCGGGGGCCTCGAGGGGCCGGCCCTCGGGGTCCAGGGCGACCAGCCGGGCCGGCTGGGCGATGCCGAACTCGTCGGTGCCCCCGGAGGTCCGGAGGAACAGCACCGAGGGGGTCGGGGGACCGGCCTGCCGCAGCGCCCGGGAGACCAGGGGAACCCGGGCTCCCCCCTCTTCCGTCGCCAGGGCCGAGGCCACGGTCCGCGCCCGCCAGCGGTCGCCCAGGACCGCCTCCCGGCGGACCTCCATCCGGGCGAACAGGAAGGCCGGGGCGATGGCCACCAGGGCCAGGATCCCGAAGGCCACCGCCACGTCGGCGGCATCGGGCTTCCGGGATCCTCCTTGCGGCAGACCGACCATCCCCTCTCTCCTCCGGTCGAGGTCAGCGGGCCATCCTGGCCAGGTCTGCCTCGACCTTGGCCTGGGCCTCTTCCAGGGCCTTCCGGACCGGCACGTCCCCGAACACCGACCGGTTGATCGCCATGTCGGCCGTGGACCACACGACCTGCATCTCGGGCCGGGAGGGCATCAGCACGCTGTTTTCCGCCTGGGCCCGGAAGGCCTGGATCACGCGGTCCGCGCGCACCTCCTCGCGGTCGTACACGGCGGCGTTGGCCACGGTCTGCCGTCCCTGCTGCAGGCGCACCATCGCCGCGTCGTCGGTGGTCAGGAAGTCCATCACCTTCAGGGCCTCGTCCTTCCGGTTGCTGAAGGCCGACAGGAAGATCCCCTCGGACCCCAGGAAGGGCATCGCCCTCCGCCCGCCGGGCATCGTGGGCAGCAGTCCCACTTCGTAGCGCCGATCCCGGGCGATTTCCCCCAGGAACCAGGGCCCCGAAATCACCATGCCCGCCTTGCCCTCGTTGAAGAGCGACGTGACCATCGCCGAGGAGATCCCCGAGGGCAGGACCCCCGCCCGGAAGAGGCCCCGGACCCACTCGACGGCCTGGACGACGGGATCCTCGGACAGGTGGGGCCTGCCGGAGGCGTCGAGGATCGTGCCGCCGAAACCGTGCAGGAACGGGGCGTTGAAGTACAGCAGCGACGCTTCGTAGACCAGGCCGTAGCGGCCCGCCTCCTTCGCCGTGGCCGCCCTGGCCGCGGCAACCAGTTCCTCGGCGGTCTCGGGGACCTTCGGCACCAGGTCGGGGTTCACGAACAGCGCCAGGGACTTGAAGGCCAGGGGCAGGCCGTAGAGGCTCTGCTGGTACACCAGGGCCTTGACCGTCTGGGGCAGGAACCGCTTCAGGGTCTCCGGGGGGATCCGTTGGCTGATGGGCTCGACGAGATGGTGCCGATCGACCCACTCGCCCAGCATGTTGTGGGCAAAGATGAACAGGTCGGGGCCCTGCCCCCTGGGCGTCGCGATGGTGACCTTGTCCACGAAGGCGTCGTAGGGGACGTTCAGCAGGCGGACCCGGATCGCTCCCTGCCTGCGGTGGAACTCCTCGACCAGGGCCTCGAGGGCCGCCTTCTCCCCCTCCCGGTAGGAGTGCCACAGCACGACCTCGGTCGGCGCCTGGGCCGGCGCCTGGGCCGCGGGCTGTTCCGCCGCCGGGGCGGCAGGGGCGGGGGGCTTCCCGCAGGCGATCGCCGCGATTCCCAGCATCGCGAAGGTCCACCAGGGCGTTCGGATCCGCATGGGTTCCTCCATCATCCACGGGCCAGCGTGCAGAGATTGCGCTCCTCGGGGCCGCCGAAGACGTGGATCCGGTCCGATCGGGGCACCAGGGAGACGACCTCGTCCTCCCCGACGGGCACGTCGGGTTCCAGGCGCAGGGTCAGGGACCCCTCCGGGGCGGCGACATAGGCGAACTTCTCGTAGCCCATGTGCTCCACCACCTCGACCCGGCCCCGGAGGGATCCCGGGGTTCCCTCGGGGGCGACCTGGAGGTCTCCCGGTCGGATGCCCAGGGTCACCGACGGTTCCCCGAGGGAATCCAGGGAAGGCCGGAGGTGCGGGGGGACGGGCAGCGTCGCGGCGGCGGTCCGGAAGGCCGGTCCGTCGGAGCCGGCCTCGATCCGGGCGGCCAGGAAGTTCATCGCCGGGCTGCCGATGAAGCCTCCCACGAAGCGGTCGGCGGGGGTGTCGAAGACCTCCCGGGGGCTTCCCACCTGGCGGACCCGGCCTCCCTCCATCACGGCGATCCGGTCGGCCAGGGTCATCGCCTCGGTCTGGTCGTGGGTCACGTACACGGTGGTGGTCCGGAGGCTGCGCTGGAGGCGCTTCAACTCGACGCGCATGGTGACCCGGAACTTGGCGTCCAGGTTCGACAGAGGTTCGTCGAACAGGAAGACCGCCGGCTGGCGGACGATCGCCCTGCCCATGGCGACCCGCTGGCGCTGGCCCCCGGACAGGGCCCGGGGCTTGCGGTCCAGGTACTCGGCGATGCCCAGCATCGATGCGGCCTGGCGGACCCGGTCCTCGATCTCGTTCCGGGGCAGTCCCCGGAGGCGCAGGCCGAAGGCCATGTTCTCCCGGACGGTCATGTGGGGGTACAGGGCGTAGGACTGGAAGACCATCGCGATGTCGCGATCCTTCGGGTGGACCTGGTTGACCCGGCGGTCGCCGATCAGGAGGTCGCCGGCGGTGATGTCCTCGAGGCCCGCGATCATCCGGAGGGTGGTGGTCTTGCCGCAGCCGGAGGGACCGACCAGCACCATCAGTTCCCCGTCCTCGATGACGAGGTCCACGTCCCGGACGGCGACCACGGATCCGTAGGACTTCCCGATGCCTCGCAGTTCGACCCTGGCCATTCCCTTCCCCCTGCTGCCGGCGAACGTTCCGGAAAAGGCACCTGATGATACGCCGATTCGGACCTTCCGGGGAGCCGTGGTGCAGGGGATCCGACAGCGGTTTTCCAGAACGCGACTAGAAGGCGACCTCGGAGGCGGGACAGGGCGCCCGGCCATCGGGGAGGTGATCGACGACCAGGAAGCCACCGGCCGTGCCGCGGACCACGACGGTGCCTCCGGGCCGGTCTTCGGGGCAGACCAGGGCCCCCAGGGTCCCAGGCGGCCAGACCTGGGCCGCGTCGAAGCCCGGCGGCACCCGGAGGGACAGGGTCTCCCCCCGGATGGACACGACCGGCAGGCGGGAAGGGGGATCGGCCGCATGGGGCGACCCGGAGGGTGGACCGTCCCGGGGAGAGACCCCCGGGGGGAAGACCAGGGGCAGGGCGGCCGGGCGGCCGGCCCCGAAATCCCCAAGCATCGCGTGCTGGGCCGCGCCCTCGGGGACCAGGAGGTCCAGCACGAAGGGATGAGCCTCGCAGGGATTGCACCCGCCGATGGCGCAGGGCGAGGCCCCCAGTCCGTCCTCCCAGACGTTGCACTGGCCGACCACCGCGTCGATCCGCCGGACCCAGGGGTCCTCGGCATCCCAGGCGGCCCGGCGATCGGCCCCTCCGGCCATGCCCTGGAAGCCACCCCCGGGACCCAGGGCCGTCACCAGCACCAGCACCCCGGACCGGGACCAGTCCTCGGGAAGGCAGCGCCTGGGCACGCGGGCCTGCAGCGTCCTCCCGGTCCACCGGAGGCCCCGGGGGAAGCAGAGGTCGCCGGCCCGGTCCGGCGCGGCCCGGCGGTAGTGGGCCTCCAGCACCTCCGGGATCGCCGACAGGATCACCCCGCGGTGCCATCCCCGGGCGTCCTGGAGGACCACCCGGCGGCCCGGGAGGACCTCCCGGTGACCCGGTTCCGCGGCGGGGGCCTGGAAGTAGAGGTCCACCACCTGCAGGAAGACCTCCCGGTGGGTGGCGCCGCTGGAGGTGCGCACCTGGACCGGGTCCGGAGGGCTCTGCCAGGTCACCCGGATCTCGACGCCGTCGGCGACGCCGTCCAGGCGGACTTCCCGGAGGTCGAAACTCCCCTTTCGGAATCCCTGGACCGCGGGCAGCGTGTAGGTTCCGGGGCCGTTCTCGTCCCCCGCGGGGTCCTGGAGGACCACCTGCTGGCCCGCGGCCGGCGACGCCAGGGCCCACAGGACCAGCGCGAAGGGCCGGATCCCGGGCCGGAAGCGCCGCAATCGGAACGAATTTGTCCGGTTCCGGGTCATGGGGCGCATTCCGGGTTGGGCCGCCCCGGAGTCCCGAAGTCGCCCCCGGGCATCGGGACCGAGTCGGGCGCCGGGCACCAGGCCTCGGCCTCGTCGTTGAACTCCCAGTCCAGCAGCCCCGGATCGATCTGTAGGGACCGGCCGACGGCCTTCGGGAACTTCAGGTCCGCGAACCCGTACCGGACCTCGTCGATCACCCTCCCGTTCCAGGAGAGGCGGATCACGTCGGCGTACCGGGGCTCGCCCCCCGCCGCCGCCTGGTCGTCGTTGCGCAGCGTGAAGCCGGAACCGTAGACGTAGTCCACCGTGACGCCGCCGTTGATCCCCGGATCCCCGTTGCGCCCCAGCACCAGGTAGCCCCCCGGCGGGATCACCGTGGTCCCCTTGGCCGGGTCCAGCACCGCCCGGTCGCTGTTGCCATCTCCCAGTTCCCATCCCGCGAGGTCGACCGGTTCCTCGCCGGGGTTGTGGACCTCGATCCACTCGCCGGCGGTGTCGCCCACCGCCTGGGGATCGTACAGGAACTCGGTCACCACGACGGCCCCCGCGGCGAAGAATTCCTCCCGGCAGTCCGCCGAGCACCCGTCCCCCGATTTCCGGTTGCCGTCGTCGCAGTCCTCCCCCGTTTCCGGGACATTGTTCCCGCACTCCGGCTCGTCGCAGGCGTCCCCCAGGCCGTCCCGGTCCTGGTCCTCCTGGCCGGGATTCGGTTGGTCGGGGCAGTTGTCCCGGTCGTCCGTCACCCCGTCCCCGTCCCGGTCCCCCGGGGCCTGGCAGTCCGCCGGGCACCCGTCGCCGTCGGACCGGTTGCCGTCGTCGCAGGCCTCCCAGGCCTGGACCACTTGGTCTCCGCAGGAGGTCGCCCCGCAGGGAGGGTTGATCCTCCCGGGGCTTCCCAGGTCGCCGCCGTCCCAGGCCTCGCTTCCCCGGCACCACCAGGCGGGGGAGTCGTTGCGGTCCGGGTCCGATCCGCCCGGGTCCAGCGACAGGGAGGAACCCTCCCGGATCGCCCAGCCCCGCTCCCAACGGACCTGGTCCAGCAGCACGTCCCCGCAGGTGATCCGGACGGTTCCCGACTCGTTGGGCAGTTGCATCCGGGGCAGCACTCCCTGGGCCAGGACGCCCCCGTTCACCCCCGGATCGCCGTTCCGGGCCAGCACCGCCACGCCCCCCGGCTCGATGACCAGGGATTCCTCGATGGGCATCGTCCGGGTCCCGTCACTGACGGCGACGCCCCGGAGGTCCACGGGCTCCGCACCGACGTTCCGCACCTCGATCCATTCCCCGTCGGAATCCGCGACCGCCTTGGGGTTTGCCATCACCTCGTGGATGACCAGGCTTCCCGGCGCCGGGCAGGTCGTGCCGTCGCCGGGATCCGCCGGGGTCGCCTCCGTCGCGGGTCCGTCGGTGCCGGTCCCCGGGTCCCGGCCTCCGAGGTCGATGGCATCCGCCGCGTCCATGCCCGGGTCCCGGACCTCGACGACGTCCCGGGGCAGGTCACCGTAGGAGGCGTCCGGCCAGGGAAGGGGCCCGTCGTCCCCGCAGGCGGACCCCAGCAGGACCAGGACCATGCAGGCCCGCCGGGAACGGGCCATCCAGCAGCGCGAAGTCCTCATGCCTCCCTCCGTTCCGCGAAGAGATTCCGCCATTCCCGGGATCGGCGCAAGGGGTCCGGTCCCTGCCGAAACTCCCGGGCCCCGACCGCCCCGACCGAGAATCCGCCGGGTTGCGATCCTCCGGTCCTCCCGGGCGGTTCCCGGCCGGGAGCGGCGCTGCCCCGGGATCATCGGCCGGGAGGGTCGGGGCGTTCCACGGGGCCTTCGGGTTCGTCCAGCAGCATCCGCATCCGGCGCCGGGCCCGGAACAGGCGGGACATCACGGTGCCTACGGGAAGGCCGAGGTCCCGGGCCGTCTCCTGGTAGTCCCAGCCCAGCAGGTCCACCCGGACCAGGACCTCCAGGAACGGCCGCGGCAGCGCTTCGAGCGCCCGGGCCAGGCGTTCCCCCAGGCGAATCCGCTGCACCGCCAGGGCCGGGTCCTCCCCGGGGTGGGGGGCATCGGGGCCGCTCGTTCCCTGCCACCAGCCCTCCTCGGGGGAACGGGCCAGGCGCTGGATCCAGGCCATTCGCCGCCACTGGTTGATGTAGAGATTCGCCAGCGTGCGGCGCAGGTAGGCCGGGACGTTGCGCGTGAGGTCCAGCCTCGGAGCCAGGGTCAGCAGGCGAAGCAGCACCTCCTGGACCAGGTCGTCGGCGTCGGCGGGGTCCCGGGTCCAACGCATCGCCGAGGATCGAAGGACGTCGATCGATTCGCAGAGGAGCGTTTCCAGGGGGGTGAGGGCTCGGGGACGGGGGCCGCCCATGATGGCCTCCTAGCGGCAGACTTCGGGATAGACGGGAGGGAGGGCCGATGGATCGGGAGCAGGGGGCGGCTTGTCAACGGGAGACAGGCAGCCTACACTAATTCGCGTCGGAGGCAGCGCCGTGGCCCAGTTCAACGACAGCCAGATGGCGATGCTGGCGAAGCAGTTCTTCAAGGCCAATGCCATCGTGCTGCCGGAGCGGTTCTCGGGGTTCGGGCCCCAGGCCCCGTTCACCGGCAAGGACCAGAAGGCCCCGGACCCCGGGGCGCTGTTCCAGGCCGCTTCGACTCTCAGTTACCACGTGGACACCCAGAAGACGATCTCGAAGGACGTCGAGGATCTGATCGACGCGGTCTGCCAGGGGGTCGGCAAGGCCTTCCGGACCTGGCAGTCGTCGGCGAAACTGGTCAACGTCCTGATCAACGGCCCCGTGGGGATGGGGCTGCCGTCCTGCCTGGTGGGCCCGCCCCTGAGCGGGCCGGTGCTGATGGCCCAGGTGAACGTCGCGGGCCGGCAGCCCACTTTCGTCCGGTACGTCCAGTCGATCACCGGGGCCCTGGGCGTGGGACTGACCGCTTGGCAGGTGGGCTTCATGGTGCAGCTTCCCTTCCCCAGTGGGGCGGTGCAGTCGGTGACGATGGTCCCGGCCCCCAACGTCCCGGTTCCCCTGGCGGCCGGGAGCAGCCCCGGGGACGCGATGCTGCAGTCGGGGCCGCTGAAGGGCCTGATGCTGGCGATGCACGGGCCGCCGGGGAACCACGCCCTCCAGATCTTCGACGCGGTGGCCCAGGCCTTCGGGATCACCTTCACGACGTGGAAGGCCACCACGATGATCATGCAGGTGATGGGAGCGGGTGGCGTCGCGCCGCCGCCCCCCTCGCCTCCCGGTCCCGTGGCGATGGCCATCGGCGTGGGAGGGATGCTTCAGTAGGAGGAAGGGATGCCTGGAGCCGCTCGGGTCGGGGACAAGTCCCAGTGCCCCGCGGATGCGCACGGTTGTCCGGGGTGTGCCCATCCCGTGATCGGACCCGCCGTGGCCGGATCCCCGGACGTGAAGATCAACGGCCGTCCGGCCGTCCGGGTGGGGGATCCGGGGATCCACGCGGCCTGTTGCGGGCCGAACACCTGGACCGCCACGAAGGGGTCCGGGACCGTCTTCATCAACAACAAGCCGGCCCATCGCCAGGGAGATCAGGACCAGCACTGCGGCGGCGTGGGTCAGATGGTCGAGGGGAGCGCCGACGTGATCATCGGAGGATGAACCATGGCCACCACCACGAAGAGGAAACCCGGGGAGACCGCGGGGGACGCCGTCGGGTCTGGCAGCGGCACGGCGGCCCGTCGCCGGAAGGCCGTGGCACCGGAGGAGACCCCCGCGAAGGCGAGGACCCGGAAGGTCGCGGCACCGGAGGAGGCCCCCGCGAAGGCGAAGACCCGGAAGGCCGTGGCACCGGAGGAGGCCCCCGCGAAGGCGAGGAGCCGGAAGGCCGCGGCACCGGAGGAGGCCCCCGCGAAGGCGAGGAGCCGGAAGGCCGCGGCACCGGAGGAGGCCCCCGCGAAGGCGAGGACCCGGAAGGCCGCGGCACCGGAGGAGGCCCCCGCGAAGGCGAGGACCCGGAAGGCCCCGGTTCGGAAGACCGGCGTCGTCGCCGGAACCGGGGAAGTGCCCGCCGCCCCGGTTCCCCCGGAGTCCCGGACGCTGGAGCCGCCGTCGGCGGCCCGGTTCCTGCCGGGCACGACAGGGCCCCTGCTTCCCGAGGAGAACCTCGGGGAACTCCCCTCCTCCTACGGAGTGGACCGGCTGGTGATGGTCCCCCGGGACCCGGGGTGGATGTTCCTGCACTGGGAGTTGTCGCCCGCCATGCTGGCCCGGACGGCCGGCCGGCGCATCGTGCTCCAGTTGCGCTGCCGGCAGGCCGCCGGGGAAGGCGTGACGCCGCCCCGCGAGGTCGGCCGCCAGGGCCGGTTCTACGCCGCGACCGGGGAGTCCTGCGAGGCGATGCAGGCGGTCCTTGGAGTGGTGACGGACTCGGGGGAGGTCGAGGAACTGATCCGGTCCGGGTGGGTGTCCGTCCCGGCGGCCCGGCCGAGGCCCGGTACCGCCCGCTTCCTGACGATCCCCTTCGACGAGCCCCTCCGGGTGGGGAAGCGCCGGGAGGGGGAGCGCCTGATCAGCCTGGAGGGACGGGTGCTCACCGAGTCGCAGTACCTTCGCCTCTTCGGCCGGGCGGGTCCCGGCTCCACCGCGCGCTGAGGCGGTTCCGATTCTGCGGAAAGGCCCCCTCGAGGATGAACTCTGGTAGAATCCTGCGCCCGGGTCGCCCACGGATCGATCCGGGGCGGCCCGGAAGACGTTGGAGGTCGGAATGGCCCGCGGATCCCTCTCCCTGGTGCTTCACGCCCACCTGCCGTTCGTGAAGCATCCGGAATACGAGTTCTTCCTGGAAGAGGACTGGTATTACGAGGCAGCGATCGAGACCTACCTCCCGCTGCTGGCGATGATGGAGCGCCTGCTGGCCGACGGGGTGCCATTCGCCCTGAACCTGGTGATCACGCCGACCCTGGCGGCCATGATGGAGGATCCCCATCACCAGGGGCGGCTCCAGCGGCACATCGAGCGGACGCTGGAACTGGCCCGCCGGGAGACCTGGCGGCTCCGGGACGATCCGGACCTGCTGCCGGTGGCCCGCTTCTACCAGGACCGCCTGGCGGACATGCATCACCAGTACGTGCACCGGTATGGGAGGGACCTGATCGGGGCCTTCCGGCGCATGGCGGACACCGGGCGCCTGGAACTGATGACCTGCGCGGCGACCCACGGGCTGCTGCCGATCCTTCGGACCCACCCGGAAGCGGTCCGGGCCCAGGTGGCCATCGGGGCCTCGGAGTTCGAGCGCCATTTCGGCCGGCGCCCGAACGGGATCTGGCTGCCGGAGTGCGGCTACTACGAAGGAGTGGAGCACTTCCTGGCGGAACAGGGCATCCGCTACTTCCTGGTGGACTCCCACTGCCTGCACCATGCCCGCCCCACGCCGGTCTTCGGGGTCTATGCCCCGGTCTTCACGCCGGCCGGGGTCGCGGCCTTCGGCCGGGACGCCGAGTCGTCGAAGCAGGTCTGGTCCAGCAAGGAGGGGTACCCGGGGGATGCCTACTACCGGGAGTTCTACCGGGACGTGGGATACGATGCACCCTTCGACCACGTCCGGGAGTTCATCCAGCCCACGGGGTTGCGGAAGCAGACCGGCCTGAAGTACCACCGCATCACCGGCGACGTGGACCTGAGCCAGAAGGCCCCCTACATCCGCGGCGCGGCGATGGAACGGGTGGCGGTCCATGCCGGCAACTTCCTGTTCAACCGGGAACGGCAGGTGGAGTACCTGGAGGGGGTCCTGGGGCGCCCCCCGATCATCGTGGCCCCCTACGACGCGGAACTGTTCGGCCACTGGTGGTTCGAGGGCCCCGACTTCCTGGAAATGCTCTTCCGGAAGGCGGCCTTCGACCAGAACACGGTGAAACCGACCACCCTGTCGGACTACCTCCGGGAACATCCGACCCAGCAGGAGGCCGTTCCGGGAGAGGGGTCCTGGGGGGACAAGGGCTACTTCGAGGTCTGGGTCAACGACCGGACGGACTACATCCTGCCCCACCTCCACCACCTGGCGGACCGGATGATCGCGCTGGCCGGGGACTACCCGGATGCGGACGGACTGCGGCGACGAGCGCTGAACCAGTGCGGGCGGGAACTGCTGCTGGCCCAGTCCTCGGACTGGCCCTTCATCATCACCACCGGCACGATGGTGGAGTATGCCCACCGCCGGGTCCGGGAACACATCCTGCGGTTCCTGCGCCTGGAGGAGCAGATCCGGAACGGATCCATCGACGAGGCCTGGCTGGCCACGCTGGAGTTGCGGGACTCGGTCTTCCCGGCCCTGGACTGGCGCACCTGGCGCCGGGGGTCGGGGGAGTGACGGGAGCGGGACGATGAGCGGGTTCGCGGGGACCCTCGATGGGCGCCAGGTCGTGGCCGGTTTCTGGCTGCGGGGGCTGGCGATGACGCTGGTCACGGCCCTGGGAGCCCAGGTCTCCATGCGCCTGCCCTTCACCCCGGTGCCCCTGACCGGACAGGTCTTCGGGGTGCTGCTATCGGGGCTGGTGCTGACGCCGGCCGGTGCCTTCGCCGCTCAGGTGGCCTACCTGGCGGGGGCCGCCCTGGGCCTTCCGTGGCTGGCGGGCGGGACGGCATGGATCGGGGGACTGGTCACGGCGGGCTACCTGGCGGGCTTTCCGCTGGCCGCCTGGGTCGTGGGGCGACTCCGGCCGTGGATCGGCCCCGGGTGGGCCTGCGTCGGGGGGGTCGC
>Ga0302250_1002259_pt1 | contig 12333 bp, 8 predicted proteins | sample AAG_RA_Asp_MG_FD_193536 | JGI IMG/M metagenome (GOLD analysis project Ga0302250, IMG submission 193536) | Enriched activated sludge microbial communities from anaerobic digester in WTTP, New Holstein, Wisconsin, United States - AAG_RA_Asp | ecosystem: Engineered > Bioreactor > Anaerobic >... | reverse complement strand
TAAACTGATGCAAAATTTGAACATCGTTCGCTTGGCAAAAGAATCAACTAACGTGATTTTGGTGAAATTTAAGCTGAATTTTCTCAATTAAGAGCTAATTTGGCCCAAATTTTGTCAAAGTATTGTTAAATAAAAAAATATATGTATTTAAAAAACAAAATGATCGTGGCGGCGCTGTGCGCGTTGATCGCGGGAATCGGAATTTTTGGTGCGCCGGTGAATACCACCAGCGCGGCAGTTTTGAGCTTGGATCAGATTGAACAAATGATAGCAAACAACTAAATTTTAATTCATATGTTTAAACCTTCAGCGATTGGCATCAGCGCTTTAGCGGCAACTTTGACCTTGTGTTTTACCATTCTGGCATGGCAAAGTCCGACCGCGGCGCCGCCGGCCGACAATGTGGACGCGCCAATCAACACCGGTCCAAATTCGCAAATCAAAGCCGGCGATCTGGGATTCAAAAACGGCGCCAACGATCCGTATTATATCCACATGGATGGCGCCAGTTTTTCGTTAAAGAACAATAGCGGCAGTGAGCGGTTTATTATAGATCAGGACGGCCATACGGGCATCGGCACGGCATCGCCGGCAAAAACGCTGGAAGTGGCCGGCGATACCAAATCCGGCACCTTTTGCTTGCCGGAATCAACGGGCGGACCGGAAAAATGCTGTGCCACTTGGGCGGCGTGTTTTGGCCAGTGTTCTTGCGGCGAATGGAGCGATGGCGCGTGCGGCGATGGCACTGTTTGCTCTGTTGACCAGCGCCGCCAAACCCGAACTTGTTCTCCGGCCGGATGCGATTCCGAAGGCAGATGCGTTGCGGATGCCGCCTGCGGCGGTTCGTGCACGCCGGATTGCGATGACAGAGAATGCGGTGACGACGGTTGCGGCGGCGAATGCGGCACCTGTTCCGGCGATTTGGTGTGCAGTGATGGGGAATGCTATGATTGCAACCAGCTTTGCGCCGATCAAGAAGCGACTTGCGGCTGGTTAATAGACGGTGCGGGTGGACACTTCTGCGGTGACCGTTACTGTGGCGATTGTCCATCGGAGGGATGTCATGTAAACACTTGTCGTCCATATTGCAGTGATCTTGATTGTTTAAGTATTTTGTCCGGCGGCTCGTTGAATATGTGCGTCATTGCGGCCGGAGGAACTTTCTCGGATACGATTCTCTGCATTTAATCAAATCAAGGGCCCTAAATGCGGCTAACAATGAAAATAGCGAATCAAATAAATTTATTTCTGGCGGCGATATTTCTGGCGGCAGTGTTTCTTGGCGGCAGTATTTTTGCCTATCAAAGTAATTTGTCTTCTTGTACCAGTGATTGGCAATGCAGTTCGGGAAATTGCAGTAACGGAGTGTGTTGCGATTCGGGCGCCTGCGGCTGGGGCGACGGCACGATAAATGTCCGCGAATGCGTTGCCGCCGGCCAGATCCGGGAAAATGCCACGGCGAGCGCGATTTGCCGCAGTGGTGTTTGGAAGATCAATCTCCGCGGCTGGGGTTGTTCAACCACCGCCGAAGGAGACGGCAAGGGCCAGTATTACCAACTGCCGGTCAGCCAGGGTTTTGCTTGCGACCAGGGAACGTGCCAGCTTGTCGGCGATAAATATTTTTGCCGTGATTGCGCGATTGATCCGGGCGCAGCGGGAACCTGTGCCGCCGGCGAAACTTGCCCGGCGGGCACGGTCTGTAACAACAAAGTTTGCTGTCCGGCAGGCTATTGCGGCTGGGGCGACGGCGTCGGGTTCAACCGTCAATGCGTTGCCAGCGGAGAGTATCGGGAAAATGCCTTGAATCGGGCAGTTTGCCGCTCCGGGACGTGGAAAACGGTGGCGTCCGGCTGGGGTTGTTCTGCCGGATTTCCCTGCGATTCGGGAACCTGCCAAAACAATTATTGCGCCGCGGCTTTTCCGTTCAACGCTCCCGGCGATCTGCTGGAAACCGCCTCCCGGTGTTCGGGAACCTGCAAAAGCTGTTCGGCGCAGGGAAAACAGTGCGGCATTGTTTCCGACCAATGTGGCGGCTGGCTTTTTTGCGGCACCTGCGCTTCGGGGCAGACTTGCAATGCCTCCGGCCAGTGCGCGGCATCGTGCACGCCCAATTGTTCCGGCAAGGTTTGCGGTTCCGACGCCTGCGGTGGCACCTGCGGCACCTGCGCTTCGGGACAGACTTGCAATGCCTCCGGCCAGTGTGTTTCTTCGTGCGTGCCGGCAACATGTTCGTCGCTGAGTAAATTGTGCGGTGTCTGGAACGACAATTGCGGCGGTGCGGTAAATTGCGGTTCTTGCTTGGCCAACGAATCCTGCATCGCCTCCGGCCAGTGCGTCGCCAATACTGATTGCACGCCGAATTTTTCCAAAAAATGCGACAGCGGCCATTTGTATTGGTATGATTCTTGCGGCAACCGGGGAGGAGTGGCGCAAAATTGCGGTGCCAATTCGGCGACACAGAATTTCCAGTGCCGCGGCAACTGGGTCCAGCAAGAAGTGGTTGCCAAAGATTGTGTAAGCGGCGCGTGCACGGAAAACAAAACATGGAGCGACAGCGTCAATTGTGAATTGTCGGGAAAAATTTGCGTCAACGGCGCGTGCGCCGACAATGATACGACTCCGCCGTCGCTTTCCGATTTGTCTCCTTCCGGAACGGTTAACGGCGCGAATGTAACGCTTGCCGTTTCCACCAACGAGCCCTCCGAATGCCGCTATGGCGACAAAGATACGGCCTTCGGTCTGATGGCTTTGAAATTTGGCACCGCCAACCGGATCAATCATTCCGCGCTGATAGTCCTGCCCTCTCCGGGAAACTACAATTATTTTGTCCGGTGCGCCGATACCGCCGGCAACGCTGTTTCCGCTTCGGCCAAAATATCGTTTGCTTATGCCAATCCGGCGGCGTCTTCCGCGGTGCCGGCGGCAAGCCCCGGCTCGTCTTCGCCAACCGGCGCTCCCGTCGCGCTTTCCACGCCGGCGGACAAGACTCCGCCGTCAATTTCCGATCCTTTGCCAGCGGGAGAGATTTCCGGCGATGAAGCGGAGATTTCCGTGGTTACCGACGAAAAATCGTTGTGCCGGTATGATATTTCGGACAAGGAATACGGCGCGATGGCAAACGAAATGGAAAGCGACTCTGCGGGAACTTTTCACAAGAAAAAAATTCCGCTGGCAACGGCGGGCAGTCATCTTTATTACGTAAAATGCAAGGACGGCGCGGAAAATATTTCCCGCCAGTCGGCAATGATTGAATTCGTTGCCGTCAAGAATAAACCCGGGCCAATCATCTCCGACATCTCTCCTTCGGGAACAATTTATCAAAAAGAAATCACGCTGGAATTTTCCACGAATGTGCTGTCGGTGTGCCGTTATTCCAAAGACAATCGCGAATTTGAAGAGATGTCGGACGTTTTTTCCAGTGTCGGCGGATTGGACCAGTCGGCGGACGTCGTTTTGGACGGTTACGGCAAGTATGATTATCACATCCGTTGCCAGGATGAAAACGGCAATGCTTTGGGAAGCTACGCTTTGGTTTCGTTTGAGTATAAGGATCCGTTGGCCGCCGAAAAAGGGCAAGAATGTTCAACGATAGATATTGGCGCCAAAGATGATGTGTGCGATGATGCCGCCGACTGCGTTTGCGATCCGGATTGTCCGGCGGAAGGCGAAGGTGCGGATCTGGATTGCGCGAATGTTGCCGTTCAGGAAAAGGGCGGCAATCCGACGGTGTTTTTGATAGCCGGCCTTTCCGCGCTTCTTTTGGCGGTGATTGTCGCGATTGTCATTGTGGCGCGAAGAAAGAAGAAGCCTGCGTTGATGTCTGATGCGGATAAACTGGATTTGGAATAATTTGAAGAATGAATTACATTGTCGCGCATTTCAAGAGATTTGACGGAGTTGTTTTTTTCGCTCCTCTGGCGCTGGCGGGACTGGGGCTGCTTTCCATTTACAGCAATTTGTCGCGCGCGGGCGACTTTTCCGCTTTTTGGCGTCAGGCGGCGTTTTTGGGGATCGGCGTTGCCGCAATGCTGGCGGCGAGTTTTTTTGATTGGCGGATTTTCAAGGAAAATTCGGCGGCGGTGCTGATTTTCTACGCGGTTTCAATCGCCGCGCTGGCGGGATTGTTTTTTTTCGGTTCTTCCGTTCGCGGCGTGAGAACATGGTATGATCTGGGCGTTTTCACTCTTGATCCGATTGAATTGCTCAAGCCCGCGCTGTTGGCGCTGTTGGCGAAATATTTTTCCCGGCGGCACGAAACGATGTATCAGATCCGGCATTTGACGCTCACCGGACTCTACGCGGCTCTGCCCGCCGTGCTGATCTTTTTCCAGCCGAACTTGGGGCCGTGTTTGGTGATCATCCCTCTTTGGATCGGGATGTTGCTGATGGCGGGCGCAAAAAAAACGCATTTGCTTTTCCTGCTGGCGGGATTTTTGGCGCTTTTTGTTCTGGGGTGGATTTTTCTTTTTAAAGACTACCAAAAGGACCGGATCACGGATTTTTTCGCTCCCAAAGATCCGCTGGGCGTTTCATGGAGCCAGAATCAGGCGCGCATTGCCGTGGGCACCGGCGGCATTTTGGGCAAGGGATTCGCGCAAGGATCGCAGGCGCAATACGGCTTTTTGTCCGAACCGCAAACCGACTTTATTTTCGCGGCGATCATTGAAGAATTCGGGCTTTTGGCCGGCGCCGCCGTGCTGTTTCTGTTGTTTATGATTGTCTGGCGCTTGACGCGCGCCGCCCGCCGCGCCCGCGATAATTTTTCAAAATTCTTCTTGGCGGGATTGGCGATGTTGTTGTTCGCGGAGGCGGCCGTTCACGTCGGAGTGAACATCGGCTTTTTGCCCATTATTGGCCTGCCATTGCCGCTGGCAAGCTATGGCGGATCAAATTTGATTTCAACGCTGGCGATGCTGGGCGTGGCCCAGGGAATGATTTCCGGCCGCGGCATTTTGCCGTCCGAAAACGAACGCCGGGAATGATTGATTTCGGGATACGCTAGTTTGCGAGGTTCGCGAAGGGACTCGCGAAGGTCTAACCTTCGCATTAACGAAGGTTAGACCTTCGCTTTGTAACTGCTCACTGGGTCTAAAATTAAAAGGGTCTATCCCTCGTTACTGCGAGGGTTAGACCCTTTTAATTTTGTGCTTACAATTCTTTGCCAGGGTCTAACCCCCGCGATTACACGGGGGATAGACCCTTAAAATACAAGGATATGCCACCCCCGCGAATAGTTGTCGGGAATGGTTGATTTCTTTTGCCGTTTTGTTTTATAATGGAGCATAGGATTACCAATAATAAAAAGAAAAAATGTCCAACAATTTTTCCAAGTTTACGGTTTACGCGGCGCTCTTTCTGGTTCCCTTGTTCACTTTGCCATTCACGGCCAACGTCCTGGATTTTCCCAAGCAATTCTTGCTTTTATTCCTCACGATTATCGGATTTGTTTTCTGGCTTTGGGCGGCGGTGAGCGAGCGAAAATTCCACATCAATCTCAATCCGATTAATCTCTTTCCTCTCGGTCTGATCGCCGCGGTTTTCATTTCCGGCGTTTTTTCCCTGTATCGCTACGGCAGTTTTTGGGGCTGGCCCTTGCCGGTGGCGGAAAGTTTTGCCGCGGTCGCGAGTTTTGGCCTGCTCTATTTTTTGGTGGTCAACAATTTCAGAAAGTCCGATCTGCCCGATTTGATCGCCGTTCTGGGAATTTCGGCGGCGATGGCGGCGGTCTACGGCGTTTTACAAGCTTTCGGCATTTATTTGACGCCATTTTTGTCCTATGCAAAAGATAATCCGGCGTTCAACACCGTGGGATCAACCGGCGGGTTTTTGGTGTTCCTGGCAGTGGCGCTGGCGATGATCTTGCCGCTGGCGTTTTCTGCGAAAAACCGATGGGCGATTCCCATGAAGATATGCGCCGTGATTTTGTTTGGCGCGCTGATTTTCTTCAACGGCGCGATTACCGTTTATCTGCCGTCAAAGGCGGGCGCCGCGGGATATGATTTTTCCCTGGCGCCGTGGATCGCCTTGGGGACGGGGATGCTTTCTCTGGTGGTCTTTGCCATCAACAACCAAAAATTTTCGGAGAGAAACCGGGGAATGAAGAATGTGGCCAGCGTTTTGTTCTTTTGCGCGGTGCTGTTTTCCGTTTTTAACATTTTTGCCCGGCCGATCGTTTTGCAGATTTCGGAGAACTTGGGCAAAAACATCGGCGGCCAGATCGGTTCGGAGATTGCTTTGCGGCAGGCGAATTCGGCGGGAGTGGCGGTGGAAACTTTGAAACAGTCCCCGCGGGAATTTTTCCTCGGCTCCGGCCCGGGAACTTTCGGCTATGACTATGTGAAATTCCGGCCCAAACAGATTGCGCAGGACAATCTGGGATGGAACTTGACGTTCTTTTCCGGGTCCTCGGAGTTTCTCAATCGCGTCGCCACCACCGGCGTTTTGGGCGGCTTGTTTTTCCTTTTGCTGATATTGGCATGGATCATTGAAGGGTTCCGCGTTCTGGTGCGGGAGGAGGAAAAGACATTCTTGCCGCTGGCGGTTTTTTCCGGATGGCTGGCGATTGCCGTTGCCGCGTTTTACTACCCGTTCAATCTGGCGCTGATGATGCTTTTCTGGTTCCTGTTGGCGGCGGTGGTGGCGATAAATCAGGAAAAGACAGTGTTGTTTCCGTTGGACACTCTCAAAAAAAATTATGCCGCGTCAATGATTTTCGTGGTCTTGCTGATCGCCGCGATTGCGCTGATGGTGCAAAGCGCCAAAAATTATTACGCGGAAGTTGCCTATCTGGAAGCGGTGGAAGCGTTCGCAAAGAAAGATATTGCCACGGCGGTTCAAAAACTCAATATTGCCGCCGACGCCACGAACCGCTTGCAGGACAACTATTTGACGGGACTGGCGCAGGCCTACTGGGCGCAGGCCGAGCAGGAGATTGAACAGAAAAAGGATCAAGAGGCGCAAGTCGCTCTGCAGGCCGCCGCGCCTTATTTGCAGGAAGCGGTGAAAAACGCCGTCCAGAGCACGGAGATTGCCAATCCCAGCAATTCTTTCAATTGGGCGTTCCGGGCGCAGATCTATCGCAAATTGATCGGCATTGACGAAGGGTTTGACGATTGGGCGCTGGATATGTATGAAAAGGCGATCAAGCTGGAAACTTCCAATCCAACGCTTTACAACGAAGTGGGGCAGGTCTATCTGATTAAAAACGATTTGGAAAAAGCCAAGATCGCGTTTGAGAAAGCGGTGGAATTGATGCCTCAATACATTGACGCCCATTATTATCTGGCGTTGATCGCCGACAAGCAGGGAGACCGCGCCGCGGCGATCGGGCATTTGGAAATTGTCGGACAGCTTCTGCCGGCCGATGATGCCGCTTCCCGGGAAAACATTGAGAAAGCGATTGATACTTTGCGCCGCGGCGGATCAATCTCGTCGCCGGCCGCGGAATCAACGCCGCCGGCCCCGCCGGCAAGCGGGGGCGAAATCCCGGCGTCAAGCGGTCAGGAAAATGCCGCGGAAAGCGCGCCGGCGGGCGCTTCCGAACCCGCGCCGGAGGATGTTTTGCCGCCGGAACCGTCTGCCGGAAATGATTGACCGGCGGTGCGCGCCGCCCGCGCCGGCGGATTGCCGTTCTTTTGATTTGCGATTTAAAAGGATGCTTTCCAAAAAAGAATGATGAGCATTGAAAAATGCCAACAATTTTTGCGATTTATCTCCGGCCTGACGATTTTTCTCCTGCTGTTTTTTGGGGGAGTGAGCCGGCCGCTTTCGGCGCATGCCGCCGGCAGTTTCGGCAGTATTGAAATTACTGCCGATTTTAATTTTTCCCGCGTTATTGCCGCCGCGGACGGATTTTTTTCCGGAATTTGCCGGGAAGTTGCCGCCGGCACTGGCGCCGTTGCCGATTTTTGCGCCGCGACAGGTGGCGCGGTCATGCGGGAAATTGTGCGCGGCGGGCAAAAAATCGCCGTTGCGGCACGGTCTTTTTCGGACGCGGCGGGCGCGACTGCCGGACGCGGCGCGGCGAGCTTGAAATCCGGAATTTTTGAAACAAAAAACGATCTTTTGCAGGGCGCGGCAGTGGCAAAAAACGAGGTTTTTCCCGAATTTGGCCGCCGGACTGTTGCCACTGCCGCGGCCGCCGCGGGATTTACCACGGCTTTGGGAGAAAAATCCGGACAAAAAATTACCGCCGGCGTGATAACGGCGGCGACTGCCGGCAATTCTGCCATAAAAAACGCCTTTGCGGGGATTGCCGTTGTAAGCGATATGGGGCAAAGCGCCGGCCGGGCCGCAATGGCCGGAATCTTTGCCGCCGGTGATGCGGGACAACGCGCAGGGCGAGCCGTTATCGGTGGAGTTTTTGCCGTCGGTAGCGCGGGGCAAAGGGCAACGCAGACCGCCGCGGCCGGCATTTCTGTCGCGGGCCGCGGGTTTTCATTCATTGCCGACACCGCCACCGGCGCGATCGCGGACGGGGTCTATAATTTGGGGGACGCTTTCGGCCAAACGCTGGGACTGGCCGGGGAAGTTTTGGAACTCGGACGGGGAAACGTTGCCTATGGATTGCGCCGCGCCGATTATGATCTCAAGATTACGGCGCGCGCCGGACGGGCGAGCGTGGCGGAATTTTTTGACGACGTCAACAATGGCGTCCGCGACCGCTTGCGCCGCTGGCTGGGGATAGAAAAACCGCAAGACAGCGTCGGACTCTTATTACTCGGCGACAACGATCAGTTATCAACGATCAATGATAATTTTGAAAAAGGGTCCGATCCTTTTGAAAGCGCGCCGGAGACCATCATCCAGAACGTCTATCCGGAGCGGGAAATACAAACCAAGGAGATTCAAACCGTTCACACCAAAGAAGTTCAAATCAAAACCGAAACCATTGTTGTTGACGGAGGCACCAAGAACACGGTGGAGCACATCTCGCGCCAATTGGATTCGGACCGCCCCAATTATTCTCTGGGACAGGTTTTTTCCCTGCCGCCGAGCATTAACGCCGAGACTTTGCGCATCGGCGATTCTCCGGGCGTTGATTTCACCGTGGATCGGGACGGCAACGCCGGGACCAACAATCTGAATGTTGCCGGCGATGCGGTGATACGGGGAAATTTAACCGTGGCGGGCGCGCAAACTTACAGCGGCGCGGCAAGGTTTGAGGTCTCCACCGACGGCCCGGCGCTGGCGGCGATCCAGAACGGTGCCGGCGCGGCATTCCAAGCCGACGATATTTTACTCAAGGATTATAAAATTGATTTTTCCGGTTTGGGATCGCTGGAAATTGACAGCAACGGTTATTTGATTTTGGCCTCTCAAAGCGGTAAAATAAAAGCGGCGGACGGCAGTGTTTTCTACACCGCCGGCGGGCATCCGATAAACGCTCCCGGCGAGGAAATTTTACGCGCGTCAACGCCGATTTTCGGGTTTGATATTCCGGCGCGCACCGCCGCCGGTGATTTTGTGGCGATTTCCAAAGAGATGGTTTTAAGCGGCGATTCGTTCCCCGCGGCGATGGAAGGCACTGCCCGCGTTTATAAACTGAACATCGTTTATTCCGACAATGACGCCGCTTCCCCGTCTTCGTGGCGGATCTATAACATCACCGACAGTGCCGCCGGGGAAGAGTTTGCCGTGCCGGCGGCGCAAACGGGCGGATTAACGGAAAGCGCGACATATATCACCGCCGAATTGACCTTGCCGACCGCGGGCAAAAAGTGGCGGGTGGAGGCCAAACCGGCGGCGGGCGGGACCGTCCAGGTCTACCGAATTTCCCTTGAAGCCTATGACCGGATTGACTGATAATTGGAGCGAAGGTCTAACCTTCGTTAATGCGAAGGTTTAATGCGAAGGTTAGACCTTCGCGAGAATAATCAAAAGAATATGTTCAAAATTTTCAAAAAACGGGTAGTGCCCCTGCCGCATCCGAAATTACCGATTGCCAAAAGAGCAAAATTCACTTCTCTGCTTTTTATTGCCGTGTCAATTTTCATCGGTTCGGCGATTATCTGGGCGGCGGATATGTATTATGACATTGACGCGCAAAAAGTGGTGATCAACGAAGTTCAGCGCGTGGTTAAATCCGGTACCACCGCGCTGGAAATTTTGGGCATTGCCAAATTCGGCGACGGCGGCGCGGCCGATTACGCCCAATTTTCCCAAACCGGCGATTTAGGTTTTTTTGGCGCCGCGGACACGGTTTCAAAATCGGACGGCGCATTCACGATCCAGACCGCGGGGCAGAATTTAAATCTGCAAACCACCGGTTCGGGAACCCTGGGAGTGTCGTCGGCGGGCGCGTTGAATTTTTCGGCGAACGCGACATCAACATGGAATTTGGGGGCCAACACGCTGGCGGTGTCGTCGCAAAACTTTAATGTTTCCGCCGCGGGTGCAGTGACGGTGCCGGCCGGATACGGCGTGGACACGATTGCCGCCGGCGCGCTGAATTTGGGCAACACCGCGGCGACATCGGTGAATATCGGCAACACCGCGGCGACATCGCTTGGAATGGGCGCGGGCGGGAGCTTGGCGCGCACGATTAACATCGGCACCGGCACGGGGGCAGACACCATCAACATTGGCACCGGTTTGACCGGTGCGGATATCATCACCATCGGGGGCGGGAGCGGCACGCTGGCGATCAATACCGGCGATTGGGATATTTCAACTACCGGTGCGATGACGGGAATTTCCGGAATCACCACCAACGGCGGCTACACGCAGACCGGCACCGATGCCAACACTTTTTCCGGCGCGGCGTCGTTTACTGCCGCCAACACCGGGCTGGCGGTGACCAACAATGCCACAGTCGGCGGCACGCTGGGAGTAACCGGATTGACGACGCTGGGCGGTAATTTGACATTTTCGGGCACTGCCGCGCGCACCATCACCGGGCCGGCGACCGGCGGCATGACCTTGGCGGTGGCCGGCGGGCCGATAGATCTGACTACTACCGGTTCCGGGGCGATTACGCTTAATTCGGCGGGGCAGTTGATACTGCAGTTTGGCGCCGCCGGGGGATTCACCTTGGGAGACGGCGCGACCAATTACTTTCAGATTGCCGCGGACGGCACCTTGACTCTGGCCACGGGCGCGGGCGATGAAATCGTTTTGAATCCCGCGGGCGCGGCGGCGGGAGTCGTGCGGCTGGGGCCCGGCGATGTGATTCTGACGGACGGCGGCGGCGCCGCAATGCGGACTTCGGGAGAAGAGATTGTGCGCGGGATGGCGCCGATCTTCGGCTTTGATATGCCGGCGCGCACCGCATCAACGGACTATATCGCGGTGTCGCGGGAGTTGGAAGATTATCCGTTTCCCGCGGCGATGACGGGCACCACGCGCGTGCACAAATTTGTGATCCGCTATGCCGATACCGTGAGCACCCAGACCACCTGGCAGGTTTATAACACCACCGACAGCGCGGCCGCCGCGACATTTACCGTGCCCGCATCGGCGTCAAGCAATTTGGAGAAAGGGGAAGTCTACACCACCGACGCGGTGACCGTGCCGGTTGACACCGATGACTGGCGCTTGGACGTGAGGGTTGCCGATGGCTCCGGCGGCACGATACAAATCTATCAGATATTTTTGGCGGCCTACGACCGGGTGAATTAGAGCAATTTTCAGTTTTCAATTTTCAGTTTTCATTGAATTGACAATGAGCCAATTATCAAACAAATACGAGCTTGAAGAAAGGACGGCCAGATTCGGCGAGGCTGTGATAGGATTTTGCCAAAGCGTTAAACAGGATACAATTTCAAAACCCTTGATATCTCAACTGGTAAGAGCGGGAACGAGCGTGGGCGCAAACTATATGGAAGCCAACGGCGCGTGTTCAAAAAAAGATTTTGCCAACAAGATTTTTATATGCAAAAAAGAGGCGCAAGAAACAAAACACTGGATAAGAATGATGGCAAAATGCTGTCCCGATAAAAAAGATATTTTGGGAAAGATTTGGCAGGAGGCGCAGGAGCTGACATTGATTTTCCAAAAAATAACCAGCTCGTTGCGTTGATCCGAATTCGTTTGTTTAATTGAAAACTGAAAATTGCCCCCGCTCCCTGTTTCCCGTTTGAAATTTGTTTGAAAACTGAAAATTGAAAATTCATTGAAAATTGAAAACTGAAAACTGAAAATTGCCCCCGCTCCCTGTTTCCCGTTTGAAATTTGTTTGAAAACTGAAAATTGAAAATTCATTGAAAATTGAAAACTGAAAATTGAAAATTGTCCCCGCTCCCTGTTTCCCGTTTGAAATTTGTTTGAAAACTGAAAATTGAAAATTCATTGAAAATTGAAAACTGAAAACTGAAAATTGTCCCCGCTCCCTGT